>Ga0180009_10006841_pt1 | contig 11835 bp, 6 predicted proteins | sample OS_PC_MetaG_FD_123537 | JGI IMG/M metagenome (GOLD analysis project Ga0180009, IMG submission 123537) | Groundwater microbial communities from the Aspo Hard Rock Laboratory (HRL) deep subsurface site, Sweden - OS_PC_MetaG | ecosystem: Environmental > Aquatic > Deep subsurface > Groundwater...
CAGAAGGTGGGTCGGCGCCAGGAACCAGAGCGGCGACCGGATCTAGTCATGCTCCTCCTTGCTCTTCGGGCATTCGCCCTCCGCCCGCCTCACGATCTCCCGTCGGTTGGTGAGCCAGTAGAGCCCGCCCAGGATGACCGATCCGAACAGCACCACGTCCGGGACATGGTGCAGCACGTTCCGGGTCAGCCGGGGCAGTGGGTCTTTCTTGATCCTGGTCGGCAGCCCTAGCTCCGCCGGACTGCCGGGGCCGATGAAGAGCACATCCGTGCCTCCAACCTCCTTGATGCCGTAGATGTAGGGGTAGTACTTCCGAGGAGCTTCCTTCTGCCGGCGGCGGGCCAACTGGATCATCGCCGGGCGAGAACCGGTCACGGTCGCCTCCTCGGGGCAGACCTCGGCACATGCGGGCCCGTCGGCTCGCTGGTGGCACATCTCGCACTTGCGCACCCGCGGCAGGCGGGAGGACCATTCATAGGTCGGGACGCCGAAGGGACACGACATCAGGCAGTACCGACACCCCATGCAGCGGGTCGAGTCGTAGGTCACGGCCCCCTGGGGGGTTTTTGTCAGCGCCTTGACCGGGCAGACCGAGACGCAGGTGGGATCCTGGCAGTGCATGCAGAGCCGGCGGACGTGGGACCTGCCCCGCCTGACCAGGTAGGTGAAGGAGCGGGCGTCAAACCGATCTGCTCTATGCGGGATCTGTCCGGCCGCCTCCTGGCAGGCCTCCACGCAGGCCTGGCACCCCACGCATCGAACGACGTCCACCAGGATGGCGCGGCGATCTGTCATGGTGTCGACCCCGTGCGGTCGAGGAACCGCTGCTGGAAGCGCTTCCACCCCGCGTGATCAAGCAGTGCCAGTGCTCCCATTGGGGGGGCGCGACCCTCGCCGCGGTTGTGTATGCCGTCGGGCATGTCGTTCCCGTCGAAAAACTGGGTCAGCCGTCGGTGCTCCTGCCCGAGGAAGCTCGTCGCCCCGTCTCCGAGGTGGAGGGGCTCGAGGGCGGTCTTCGAGTCCTGTACGGTCAACGCGACCACCCAGCCAGCGCCATAGGGGTCGGTGAGCACCGTCCGGGGGTTGGCCAGCGTCGGCATGTTGTGCCACAGCACCTCGCCCGACATGGGGGCTGACAGGATGAGCCGATGGCCGCCTCGCTCCAGCTCCAGCAGAGGTGCTCCACGCTCGACGCGCGTCCCGGGGGGGGGTGCGTGGATCCGTTCCACCTCACCCATGGCGGTCGTGATCAGCTCATCGACTCCGACATTGACGCCCCTCGGGGTGAGCCTTGCCCAGCAATGCCCCGCATCCACGAAGACATCGGAGGGGGGACGCGGCGTCGGGATGGGAGGTCGGGGCAGGCCAGGAGAGTCCTTGCGTTTCCGCAGGGTCACCACCACCTGGTCCACCGCAACGAAAGCGGTGATGAGCACGACCACGAACAGGGCAGTCAATGTTCCGCCTTCGCCGGGTGTCGCTGTCACCGACAGGCGAGAGGTTACCACAGATGGTAGACTGTCAGAGCCCAGGAAGGAAGAAGATGGCGGACGAGGCAGTGGTGGTCGGTGCCTATCGGCTCGGCCGGCGGATCGGGGAGGGACGAATGGGCGTGGTCTACGTCGCGACCCACAGGGAGAGGCCCGGGCGGTTTGCCGTCAAGGTGATGCACCCCCATCTGGCCGAGGACGAGAACAAGGTTGGACGCCTCCGGCGGTTGTCGGAAGCCGCGGCGAATCTCGTGCACCCCAACATCGCCCAGGTCTACGAGTTCGGCGAAACGGAGGACGGTGGCGCCCACATCGCCATGGAGTACTGCGAAGGAAGCAGCCTGGACCAGTACCTTGCCCGGCAGCGGCTGTCCGTCGTGCAGGCGGTCGACCTGCTGATCCAGATCGTGCAAGCACTTTCCCACGCTCATCGGCACGGCATCGTCCACCGTGACCTCAAGCCCGCAAACATCATGATCGCGTGGGGTGACGGAGCAGAACTCGTGGTCAAGGTGCTCGACTTCGACATGGCCAGGTTTCTCGGTGGAACCCAGGCCCGCGACCACCGCGGGTGGGAGGGAGGCCTGACGCTGGACTGGGAGATAGTTGGCACCCCGGGCTACATGTCTCCGGAGCAGGCCCGACACCTCGAGGTCGACCCGCGGTCCGATCTGTACGCGCTGGGCTGCATTGCCTACGAGATCCTCGTCGGCGCGCCCCTCTTTTTCGGCGCCCCGTGGGAGGTGATGCTGGCCCACGCGAGTCAGCTGGCAGCACCCCCGTCGTCGCGGGGTGTTGTTCTGCCGCCGGAGCTCGAAGAACTGGTGATGGCGTGCCTTGCCAAGAAGATCGAGGAACGCCCCGCGAGCGCGGATGAACTCCTGCAGCGGCTGGACCGGCTGCGCGACGGCTGATTGGGCATTCTTGGGTGCCAGACCCTGTTCCACGGCGGGTCTGCGTCAGGCGAGCGTGGTCAGCGCACCAGGCAGCGATGGCCGGCAGGTGGTCGGCGAGCCCTCGCGGCGCCGCTGGCCCAGACCACTGGCACCCTGGACCAGATATCGCGCAGCAGCGCGCAGTAGGGGCGGCGCAGGGCGTCGAGGTCCCACGCCAGGTGGTCGCCCAGCTCCGTGACGGCGTGCAGGCGCCGGTTGCGCTCGAGCAGGTGGACCACGGCTCCGTGCAGCGATGTTCGATCCAGCCGGGCCCCACTCTGCAGCCGCCACAGCCCGAGCTCTCCGCTGGCGAAGCCGACGGAGAGGAGCCCCGGCTGCGCCACCGCCAGCGCCGTGACCGGGGAGGAGGGCAGGTCCTGCAACGTCAGGGTCGGGTCGGAGCCGAGCCGATGCACCCGCACCGTCCCATCGCGATGCCCGAGCACCAGCCGGTCCCCGGCGCGGATCAGCGCGGTCACCCCGGTGCTCACGACCGCCGACAACGGAGCCTCGCCCGGCCGCAGCACCTGCTGCCCCTTCACCACGAGCACGCTGTCCCCGTCCCGCGCCATGAAACGGGCCTGGTGCGCCAGCTCCCGGGCGGGACGACCGATCGCGTGCAGGCGGACCGTGCCGGCGGCCCGGCTCGCGCAGGCATCGGGCAGCGCCAGTACCTGCTGCAGCCCTGGCAGGCGCGTGCGGCTCGCCAGGTGATCGCGCTCGAGATCCCACAGCTCGAGCGTGTCGTCGGCGGACCTGAGGCAGAGCACCTTTCCACCGACAGCGCTCGCCCCTGCTCCGCGACTCACAGCTTCTCGGCAGGCCGGGCCGCAGGGCACCGACTCCTGCTGGCGCGCGTTGCTGCCCTCGAGCCATTGCCAGCCGCGCTGCGACAGCATCAGGAGCCGCGGTCCATCGAGCAGCGCCGCCGTGCGCCACAACGGCCGGCCGGTGGCGACGTTCCACAGCCGAACGGTGCCGTCGTCGCTGCCGGTCGCCGCGAGCCGGCTGTCGGAGCCGAATGCGACGTCGTTCACCTCTCCTCGATGCCCGCGCAACACGACCCCGGGCGCCCCGCCGAAGGCCGTCGACCAGAGCCGGGCGACCCCGTCGGCTCCGGCGCTGGCGAGGTGACCGCCGGAGCTGAAGACCGCGCGATAGGCGCGTCCATCGTGGCGCCCGACGATGCGGTGGACCTGCCCCTCGGCGGCCCACAGTCGGACGGTGCCATCCCAGCTGGCGGTGGCGAGCTGCCCACCGTCCCTGTCGAAGGTCACGCTGTAGGGCTGCCCTGGATGTTGCACGACGGCCAGCGCCTCGCCGTTTGCCAGATCCCACAGCCGTAGGCTGCGGTCCAGTGAGACGGTGGCGAGGCGGCCGATCGGATCGAAGGCCAGGCCGCTGACCGCGCCGCGGTGGCTCCCGAGCCGGCGCAGCAGCTCGCCGCTCCGCACGCGCCAGATCCGCGTCACGCCATCTCGGCTGGCGCTGGCGATCAGGCGACCGTCGGGGCTGAAGGCCACATCCAGCGCCGGTGACCGGTGACCGTCGAGGACCTGGCGGGGGGCGCCGCTGGCCGGATCCCACAGGCGCACCGTCCGGTCCCACGACGCCGAGGCCAGCAGACGACCGTCGGGGCTGAAAGCGACGCGGTAGACGATGTCGCGGTGGCCGGCAAGCACCCGCAGCGGCGCGCCGGTGGCCGTGCTCCACAGCTTCACCTTGCCGTCGCTCCCTCCGGAAGCGACGACCTTGCCGTCAGGCGCGATGGCCACGCTGTTGATCGGACGCGGCGGGTGCGCGGCCGTGTCGCCGCCGGCGGACAGGTCCCACAGCCGGAGGGTCTGGTCCATCCCACAGGTGGCGACCAGCCGGCCCTCGGGGCCGAAGTGGACGCCCAGAGCCGCGTCGAGCCCGGGGAGCACGCGAAGCAGGCGTCCGCTGTCCGTCGCGAACAGCCGGACGCCGCCGCCCTGGGTCGTGGTGGCGATGACCTTTCCGTCGGGGCTGAAGGTCACACGGCGCACGGCGCGGCCCTGTCCGGCGATGCGCAGCCGGGTCCTGCCGGTGGCCGGGTCGACGATCTGGACCGCGCCGTCTGGTCTGGCGACTGCCAGTCGTTCGCCGCCGGGGCTGAACGCCAGGCGCTGGACGGGCGATCCCAGCCGGCGAAGGACCTGTCCCCTGTTGGATTCGGCCGGCCGCGTCAGACGGATCTCTCCGTCGGCGCTGCCCGTGGCGAGGAGGGTGCCGTCGGGGACCATCGCCACGGCCTCGACGCTTGCGCGGTGGAGGTCGAGAGTCAACGGCGCGGCGCCCACCGCGGCAGACCAGAGCTGCACGGAGCCGTCGGAGCGACCGATGGCGACCCTGCCGCCGGCGAAGGCCAGCGTTCGGACCGCCGGGCCCTTCCCCGGCAGCATTGCGACCAGGCGCCCCTGACGATCCCAGAGGCGGACCTCGCCCGAGAGCGTCCCCCCGGCGAGGCGCCCGTCGGGCGCGTAGGCCAGCGAGAACACCTGGTCGTCGTAGCCCCGCAGCGACCGGACGCGCCCGGTGCGCACGTCGGCCAGATGGATCGAGCGATTCTGCCCGGCCGCCGCCACCGTGGCTCCGTCGGGAGCGATCGCGACATCGTAGAGGATGGTGCCCAGCTGTCGGCTCCAGAGCAGTGGGTGCTGCCCCAGGCGTCGCCACAGCACCCTCGCAGCCGGTGAGTCGCCGGCCTCCAGCGACCCGCGCAGCTTGGCCCGGGCCTCGAGCAGGTCGCCCCGCTCCAGGGCGGCGCCGGCTCCCTCGCGCTGGGCCTCGGCCCAGCTGCGGAGCGCCCGGTCGCGCTCGAGGCGTGCCTCCGTGCCGCGTGCGACAACCGTGGCCACGGCCAGAGTCCCGCCGGCCAGCGCCAGCGCCGCCACCAGCGCGAGCAGCGTTGCGAGGGCCCACCGACGGCGACGCCGCTGTCGCGCGCGCGTCCGCGCCGCCTCCAGAAATGTGTGCACCTGGGGCGCAACAGGCAGCGATCGACGCTGCAGCGCGCGCTCGGCGTCGCGGATCGACTGCTCGCCCCAGACCTCGTCGGAGCGGCGGCCACGGCTGAACCACAGGTTGGCAGCCCGCGTCATCTCACCAACGAAGTGCAGCTCCTCCATCCCCTCGGTGATCCACCGCGAGAGCCGGGACCAGCTGTGGGTCAGGGAGTCGTGGATCAGCTCCAGCTCGGCGACTCCGTGGTCGTCAAACTGGCGCACCGCAACCAGCCGGGTGCCGATCAGCCAGCCCAGCACCTCCGGCCCCCCCTGCCCCAGCCCGTCGAGCAGCTCGTCCCGTCCCAGGGCCTGGCGCGTCCCCTCGGGCGAGACCAGCCGCAGCAGGATGCTGCGGGCTGCGGAGCGCTGGGCCGGCGAGAGGCAATCGAGCACCCCCTCGGCGTGGGTCGCGAGCGCGCCAGCGACGCCGCCGAAAGCGTCGTAGACCGCCCGGTGCAGTGAGCGGTTGCGGCGGTCCCTGCGCTCCCACAGCATGCGCGTCGTGAATTGCAGCAGGGGCAGGCAGGCCGAGGCGCCGACCACCGAGGTGACCATGTCCTGGGGCAGCTGCGGGTCGTCGTACTCGTAGCCCAGGGTTTCGATCGGCCGGGATACGATGCGCTCGAGGGCGGCTGCGTCGGGGCCGGCCAGTACGGTCACCCGGCCCAGCACCTGACGGGCCGCGGGCGTCTCCGCCAGACGACCGATGAAATCGTCGCGCAGGGTGAAGATCACGCGTAGCGGATCGTCGCGGTCATCGGCGGCGGCGCAGATGGCCTCGATGAAGCTGCGGCGCACGACGGGATCGTCGACCATCGCCACCACCTGCTCCAGCTGGTCGACGAAGAGCAGCACCCGGCAGTCGCGACGGTGTGCGATGGCCCGCAGCCTGAGCGAGAGCAGAAGCGGCGAGGCGATCAGCTGCCGCCACAGGTCCTGTGGAGTCAGGCTCGGCTCGGCGGGCGCTCTCGTCGCTCCATTGCTGCCCGCGGCGAGCACCTTCTCGGCCAGCGTGGCGAAGGGGTCAGCGCCCGGTCGCATCTCGATCACGATCCAGTCGCCCTGCTCCTTCAGACGCGGGATCACGCCGGCCCGCACGAAGGAGCTCTTGCCCACTCCGGTGGGACCGACGACCGGCATCACCGCCTCGGTGCGGAGCCGCTCCACGAATGCGGCGACCTCGGTCTCCCTGCCGAAGAAGAAGCGGGCCTGCTCCTCGGCAAAGGGCTCCAGGCCGGGGAACGGGTTGGTCGGGACCTCGGCCTCCCGGACCAGCAGCGCCTGCAGCAGGTCGACGAGGTCCGCGGCCGAGGGCCGGCGGGAGGGATCCTTGTCCAGACAGGCCCCGAGCAGGCGCAGCAGGGTCTCGGGCACGTCGGGACCGAGCGCCTCCGGCAGGGACACCGGCTCGTCGGCGACCACGGCCTTCCCCAGCGCACGCACCGAATGGTCATCGGTCATCAGTGCGGAGTAGGGGTGCCAGTGCGCCACCATGTCGCCGATGATCAGGCCCAGGGCCCAGATGTCGGCGCTGCCGCTGACCTGTCCGCCACGCCACTGCTCTGGGCTCATGAAGGCCGGTGTGCCGATGGTGGGTCGCACCGCGCGGCCTCGCTCCAGCGGCTCGAGCCAGACCACGGTGGTGTCCCACGGGTCGCGCGTACGGTTCGGCGCGACCGGGGGCAGGTCGCCGCCGCCCGTGGCCCCCGGATCCATCACGCGGCAGACGCCGAAGTCCACGACCCTCAGCCGCCCGTCGGTGGGGATCACGACGTTGTCCGGCTTGAGGTCGCCGTGGACGATGCCGTGGCCGTGCGCCTCCCGCAGGGCGTCCGCGACGGCCAGGGCGGTGCGGATCGCCTCCCGCGCGCCCAGCGGCGCGCCGTCGAGGCGCTCGCGCAGGGTCTGGCCCTCGAGGTACTCGAGGGCGATGAACGGGACGGTGTTGTGTTGGCCGACAGCGTGGATCGTGACGATGTGGGGGTGGTTGAATCGCGCCGTGGCCCGCGCCTCGCGCAGGAACATCGAGACAGCATCGGGGGAGCAGGCAAGGGCCGGCTCGATCAGCTTGAGCGCGATCTTGCGTCCGAGCTGGACGTCTCGTGCCAGATAGACCACTCCCATGCCGCCGCGGCCGAGGCACCGCACCACCTGGAAATGATCGACATGGGTCCCGGGGGGCAGGGGGGGGAGCTGGCCGGTGCGCACCGGGGCAGGGGGAGGCTTCTTCGTCGGGCGTGCTCGGCTCGCGCTCGGGGAGTGCGCCTTGACCTCTGCCTGCACGCAGACCTCCTGGGTCGCCGTCGGGGCTGTTGGCTGGCTTACTGGTGGTGCGGAGCGATGAGAGCGACTGCAGCAGCCATACCAAACGCAAGCCGGTGAATTGCCGAGGACCCGCGGTGGCGATGCGTGGACTGGCAGCCACGCCCGCCGCGATCCCATGGGCGTTCGGTGTTGGAGCTGAACGAGTTAGCGGGCGCACACAGGTGTGGGCACAACGTGGGGAGCGGGCCACGCAGTGAGGTTGCTATTGGGGGACCGCAGACCTCAAGTCCAGTCCAGTGGGGCGGGCGGGTGGGACAGTCAGACCATCTACTCCAGGTAGCTGGCGTAGATGTCGGCGGTGGGTCCGGTCGTGACCGAGCCGCTGGCGCCGGAGCGGTTGTCGATCCAGACCACCGCGACCCGGGCGGCGCTGACCCAGATGTAGGGCAGACGCGTGTCGGCCGCGCCTGCCGGCAACGATTCGTTGATGCGGTAGTCGGGGACGTTCCAGGTCACACCGTTGTCCAGGGAGACGCTGGCATAGATGTCACGCTGGGGCCCGGTCCGGTAGTCCTCCCAGGTGACGTAGACATTGTTGCCGCTCGGCGCGACGGCGATGGCCGGGCTGTGCGAGGTCGCGGTCCCCGGGGTGTCGGCGTTCACGCGGCTCGCGACCACACCCCAGGTCATGCCTCCATCGTCGGAGAAGTTGGTATAGATGTCGTGCTGGCCGCGGCTCGTGTCGGCCCAGGCCACGAACGCCCGGCCACCGGGCCGCATCGCGATGGCCGGCTGGATCGAGTCGCCGTTGACGACATCCTTGTCGACCCGTACTCCGTCGGCCAGCCAGGTCTGTCCGCTGTCGACGGAGCGGTTGGCCCGGATGTTGACCAGGGGGTCACGGATGTCCTCCCAGACCACCAGCACCGTGCCGCTGCCGTCGGCGGCGATCCTGGGCTCCTGCCCCGGCTGGGGGCTGAGCTGCACGTTCGTTGCGAAGGTCAGCGCCGACGCGTGCGGCGAGCGGGCCGCCTTGACCTTGTCCCCGTCCTGCCAGGCCACGTGCACGTACCCGCTGTCGATCGCGACCTCCGGCACGATGGAGCTGTCGGCGACCAGGTTGACCTGCTGGCCCGCGGCGAAGCTCTGCCCGCTGTTGGTCGAGAGGGCGCAGAGGATGTTGGGCTTGATGGCGCCGGAGGTGAAGATCGTCTCCCAGCAGACGACGATCCGGTCCGGGACCGACGACGTTGCACCGGGATGGACGGCGATGCGGACGAACAGCGCGTCCTTCGTCGTGGTCTCGATCGCGACGAGGCCGCCCCATGTCAGGCCGTTGTCGAGGGAGCGCCGCAGGTAGACGTCGCGCTGGTTGCCCGTCGCGAAGCGCTCGTAGGCCACGTAGGCGCGGTTCTGGGTCGAGGACGCCGGTCCTCCGAAGGCCACGCGTGGCTCCACCTTGGTCACGTTGGTCGCGTCGATGGCGATGTCGCTGCTCTGCCAGGTCATGCCGCCGTCCAGGCTCAGGTTGCCGTACAGGTCGCTGTACTGGGTCTGGCTCGCGGGCCGGCGTCGGTCGACCCACACTGCGAGCACGCGTTGGCCGGTCCCGGCCACGTGCAGCTGGGTCGAGTTGTGGGCTCCGGGCGTGCTCTGCCCCAGGTCGTCCAGTCGCTTCTCCCGCCCCGTCCCGGGGAACACGCAGGCGGGCGGATCGTTCTGACCGTTGCAGTCGGTGTCCTTGCCGTCGCACAGCTCCTGCGCCGGCCCGACCTGGCCCAGACAGGTCGGCACGCCCGCCTGGCAGACGAGGGGGCGTCGCATTGCATCGTGCCGCCGATGCACTTCAACGTCCCCGTGCACCCGCTCTTGACGCAGGCGCCGCCCGACGCGACGTTGTTGTCGGCCGTGCCGTCGCAGTCGTCGTCCAGGCCGTTGCAGATCTCGGTCTTGGGCTGCGGTGCGGTGCAGTTGACCCAGTCGTTGTTGGGGTTGCCGTCGTTGGTGAACTGGCAGACCTCGGTCCCGCTGCCACAGGTGGTGCTGCAACTGCGGCTGAGGCCGTCGTCGACCTGGCCGTTGCAGTCGTTGTCCACCCCGTCGCAGAGCTCGGGCACGGGGCTCGGGGCGTTGCAGACCAGCTTGCCCCTGGTGCAGATCCAGATCCCGGTGCACCCGTTCAGGGTGCAGGCCCCGCCCGGGGGCAGGTTGTTGTCGGCCGTGCCGTCGCAGTCGTCGTCGATCCCGTTGCACACCTCGGCCGTGGGCTTGGGCGCGGTGCAGTTGATCCAGTCGTTGTTGGGGTTGCCGTCGTTGGTGAAGCTGCACTGCTCGGTGCCGGTGCCGCAGGCCGTGCTGCAGGGCCGGAACACGTTCTCGTCGATCTGGGTGTTGCAGTTGTCATCGACGCCGTTGCAGATCTCCTGCTGCGGCTGACAGGTGGGCACCAGGCCCTCGACCTTGACCAGGGTGTCGTCGTAGTCGTTGTCGCCGCCGCGGAACAGGTCCTCGAAGCCGAAGTAGAACTGGTCCGGGTTGCTGGAGCTCTGGTAGACCAGGTAGTGAACGTAGTTGCCGTCGTTGTTGAGCTGGCTCTCCGTGTAGTACAGGCGGCCGAAGCCGTTGGTGTCGGCGTCGGGGTTTCCCTGGTTGAAGTTGTCGTCGTTGATCGGGCCGCCGCTGGTCAGGGTTCCCTGGTCGCTGGGGTCGGTGGCGCAGTTGTTGACGTAACCGCCGGCGTCACGGTTCGGGCTGTCCTCGGGGCTGATCAGGTAGAACCCGATCTGCTTGCCCTGGTACCTGCCGGCTGCGTACTCGGCCTGGAAGTTGATGGTGACCTCGTAGCCGCCCGAGAGCACACCGCCGCCGCCGACCGTCGGCGGCTCGTAGGTCGTTTTGTTGCCGCCCTCGCAGGAGAAGATGGCCGGGAAGCGCTTGTCCGGCTGCCCGACGTTGTACCAGCCGAAGATGTTCTCGAAGCCGGCCCCCTCCTGCAGCAGGCGGAACTTGACCTGGTTGTAGTTGCCGGCGGTGGTGGGGATGAGGAAGGTCTCCGGGCCGGTGTTGGCGTCGAGCACGGCGTGCACCGGTCCCGGCGGGCTTGGCGGGCTCGAGGGTGGGTTGATGCCCTCGCCGTAGTTCAGCCCGGTCTGGATGCACTGGTCTATCACTCCGGGGCAGGGGGTGCCCAGCTGGATCGGGACCACCTGCCCGTCGACCTGGTTGACCACCGCGGCGGGGGCGGTGGGCAGCAGGCAGCAGGCAAGGATGGTGATGGGGATGATTGGTCGATGACGCACGATGTCACCCCTTCTGGCCGTTGTTGAACCGCACAGATCATTGTACTGGGCTTGCGTGGAGGGGCACCGACTATCGGTGTTCAGCCATCCCATCGAGTTTGTGGGGGCCGGGCGCTCCACGGGAGCGCGCCGTCTGCCGGCGGAAGAGGAACAGCAGCAGCAACGCGGGGAGCAGCGCGAGGCCAGCGTCGGGCCTGGCGCCCACGGCGCATCCGCCGGTCAGGGCCGCCTGCCTCGCGGGCGCCGCAGCCGGGTCGTCGCTGGGCGGGACGAAGGGGGGCGGGAGCGATCCGCCCGGCTCGCTGTCGGGCGCCAGAGTCGTGCCCCCGTCTGCCTCGCTCGGAGGCTCGATACCCACGTCCCCGCTCGGGGGCGGGCCGCCGTCCTCATCGGGCGGCGGGGGAGGCGGAGGCGGGGGCGGCGGCGGCGGGCTGGTGGCGGGGACCAGCTTGATCGCGTCGGCGATGATGTGCTGGTCCTGGGCCACCGGCTGCGTGGTGTCGTCATAGATCGACAGGTGCTGACCTCCTCCCTGGGCGAAGCTGAAGCTGCCCAGGGTGCGCCAGCCCGTTCCGCCAGTGGACTGGTCCACGGTCAGCGTCGTGTCAGTCCCCCCATGGTGCAGCTGGTAGCGGGTGGCCTTGAACACGGCGTAGCTGGTCACCGCGTAGTACTGGACAGTGTACTTGCCGGCCGCGGCGAGGTTGATCTGCCAGCGGGCCCAGTTGCTCGGCGAGGACTGCTGGACGGCGTTGGTCCAGTGCAGCCCACCGTCGTGCCCCTGCCCGCTCACGCTGCGCCAGTACTGGGTCGGTCCGTA
>Ga0180009_10006842_pt1 | contig 11835 bp, 5 predicted proteins | sample OS_PC_MetaG_FD_123537 | JGI IMG/M metagenome (GOLD analysis project Ga0180009, IMG submission 123537) | Groundwater microbial communities from the Aspo Hard Rock Laboratory (HRL) deep subsurface site, Sweden - OS_PC_MetaG | ecosystem: Environmental > Aquatic > Deep subsurface > Groundwater...
AATCGCTATGATCGTTGGAGAACAAAAATCGATAGCCGAAATCAAGGAAATAATCGCTCCTTACAAGAAACTGCTTATTTTGGGTTGCGGCACTTGTGTCAAAACCTGTTTTGCCGGCGGGGAAGATGAGGTGGCCACCCTGGCATCGGCCCTGCGCCTGACACTTAAAAAAGAGGGGCAAGAAATCACCGTTGAAGAGTTTACCGTTGAACGGCAATGCGAAGACGAGTTCATTCATGAAGCGGCCGGGCACATCTCCCCGAACACGGCGGTATTGTCGCTGGCCTGCGGTGCCGGCGTCCAGGCCATTGCCAGACGTTTTGTCAAAACGCCCGTTCTGCCGGGAGTGAACACAACCTTTATCGGCGTGCTCGAGAAACAGGGACTTTTCACCGAAGAATGTTTGGGCTGCGGCGACTGCAAACTGGCCATGTTCGGAGGAATTTGCCCGGTAACGCGCTGCTCAAAGAAACTGTTGAACGGTCCCTGCGGCGGTTCTCAAAATGGGAAGTGCGAAGTTGCGCCGGACCTGGACTGCGCCTGGCAGCAGATCATCGAACGGCTGAAAATTCTGGGACAGCTCAACAACCTGAGAATCTATGTGCCCCCCAAAAACTGGAAGCCCAGCCATGCAGGTGGCCCCCGAAAACTAGTGAGAGAGGATCATATCATATGAATACGGAAGCACCCAGCCACTTACAAAAAGTTTTAGACGGCGGTTCCTTTGCGGTTACCGCGGAGTGCGGCCCCCCCCGGGGCGCCGACCCCGACACCATCCGTAAAAAGGGGGAGTTGCTGAAAGGGGTTGTGGACGCCGTCAATGTCACCGACAATCAGACCGCCATTGTCAGAATGTCCAGCATCGCCGCCTGTCAGCATCTGTTGCAGCTGGGCCTTGAGCCGGTCATGCAGATGGTCACCCGCGACCGCAACCGCATCGCGCTGCAATCCGACATGCTGGGGGCCTATTCCCTGGGAATCAAAAACATTCTGTGCCTTTCAGGCGACCATCAGAGTTTCGGCAGCCAGCCCGACGCCATGAATGTTTTCGATATTGACTCCATCAATCTGGTACGGACCGTATGGAATATGAGAGAAACCGGTCAGGATATGAGCGGATTTAGTTTGAAGACACCCCCCCGGATGTTTATCGGTGCGGCTGCCAATCCCTTTGCCGATCCGTTTGAATATCGTGTGATCCGGCTGGCCAAAAAAATCGACGCCGGCGCCGACTTCATCCAGACCCAGTGTGTCTACAATCTCGACAGGTTCGCAAAATGGATCGCCCAGGCCCGGGATGAAGGCTTGACCGACAAGGTCCATATACTGGCCGGGGTGACGCCGCTCAAGTCCGAAGGTATGGCCAAATATATGGCAAACCGGGTGGCCGGCATGGACATCCCTGATTCCGTGATCAAACGGATGGCGGGTGTCCCTAAAAAGGATGCCGCCCGGGAAGGAATAGATATCTGCCTGGAGACCATCGCAGCCCTGCGCGAAATTGACGGCGTGCGGGGTGTTCATATAATGGCGATTGAGTGGGAAGAAAAAGTCGCCGAAATCGTTGCAGCCGCAGGCCTCCTGCCGCGGCCGGCGGCAGATTAGGCGGGAGGATGCCATGCCGAAAAAATATCATGTCTCTATAAAATCAGCACCGCCCCGGTATAAGCCCATCGGCAAATACAGCACCGTTGAATTCCGCGAAGATTGCGCCGGAAGCTGCCGGGAGTGCGTCAAAAAGAAGTGCGTTTACGGCATCTTTGATGAAAATTATAAGCATATCGCCTCCATGGATGAACCCGAATACCTCTACGCCTGCCAGAGCTGCTTTCGCTGCGTTCAGGAATGCACCAAAGGCATTTTTTCCCGCGTGATCAATCCCGAATACCGGGCCCTGGGGAATGACTATTGGAAGGCCGATATCATCCACCGGAACTGGTACCAGGCCCATACCGGCAAAGTTCCGGTCTCGGGCGCCGGCTACCGCGGCCCCTTTGTGGGCAAAGGCTTTGATTCCATGTGGACGGATATGTCTGAAATCGTCCGGCCCACGCGGGACGGCATCCACGGACGTGAATACATCAACACCGGCATTGAACTTTCTCGCCGAAAAGGAAGGCTGGCATTCAACCCGGATATGTCCATTGCTACGGACCTGCCACCCATCTTTGAGGTGCCCATCCCGATGCTCCTTCAGCAGCCGACCTTCGGCGTTTTAAGTGAAAATGTGCTGCAGGCGGCTGTTCGGGCGGCTGATGCGCTGGACACCATGATCTATTTCAATCCGGACTATTATTCTGAAAACTTTGCGCCCTATGTGGAATGCATGGTGCCCTGCCTGCAAAAAGACAACTACCGTCATTTTCTTGAGACCGTTCCCGGTTTTCAGATGATTGAACTCAGATATGAACCCGGCATTGAGGCTGAGCTGGCCTGGCTGCGCGCCCGGCAGCCGGAATTGATCATTTCCATCGGCATGCCGCTGGATTCAGAGGCGGCCGGCCGCGCCCTGGAAATGACCCGGGCTGAAGCCGACACCATCCACTTTTACGCAGATGATTGCGGTCAGGAGCAGCATTCAGCATCGCCGCGTTTCTTAAAGGAGATGATCCGGGAAATTCATCTTTTTCTGGTGGACCATAACGTCAGGAATCGGGTCAACCTGATTTTTTCCGGCGGCATTGCCCTGGCCGAACATGTCGCCAAAGCGAACCTCTGCGGCGCAGACGGCGTTGCCATTGATATTCCCCTGCTGATCGCCCTGGAATGCCGGTTATGCAACCAATGCAAGTCCGGCACGCCTTGCCCGGTCAAGCTGGGCAATGTTGATCCCGAATGGGGTCACCACCGCATCGTCAACCTGATGGGGGCCTGGCGCAACCAGCTGATTGAGGTGATGGGCGCCATGGGTATCCGTGAAGCCAGACGGCTGCGGGGTGAAATCGGCCGGTCCATGTCGTTCGAAGATCTGGAAAGGGAAAATTTTGGTCCGATTTTCGGCGAAAAAAAACAAATGGGTTTGGAATAAAAGATGCTTACCACAAAAGAAAAATATAAATTCCCGGAGATAAAGGCAGCCCCGGCGCGGTTCCGCAATACCATCGGAAAATATACCATCAGAAGAAATTCCCGCTGCACCTCCTGCGGGTTGTGTGCCGAATTGTGCCCATACGGAGTGCATCCCCGTTATGATAATTTTACAAAGCCGCTTCGCCCCAAAGAGCACCGCTGCATCGGTTTCAGCTGCCGCGAGAACGAATACTTCTGTGTAGACCGCTGTCCGGAAAAAGCGCTGACACTGCGCTTAAATCCCATTTTGGAGACACTGGGAGATTATCGCTGGACTTCCGAAATGTTGATAGCGCACTGGCAGATGGCGGAAGACAGCTCGCTGCCGCTGGTGGATCTGGAGTACAACCTCGGCAATTCCGGCGGCGGGTTTGATAAGATTCGCTTTATCCTCCCGGATCCGGACACTTACCTCGACCTAAAAGATGAAGATATCGACACCAGCCTTGAGCTCAACAAACGCAGGGACGGCCGCCCCCAGAAAAAACTTTCCCTGCCGTGTTACGGCGGCGGCATGTCCTTCGGCTCAACCTCGCTGAATGTCATCGTGGGAAGGGCCCGGGCACACGCACGCCTGAACACGTTGACCTGTACCGGTGAAGGCGGCTATCCTGAAGAGCTGCTTCCCTACAAAGACCATGTCATTACCCAGGTGGCCACCGGCCTGTTCGGCGTAGGCGAAAAAACCATCCAGTGCGCTCCGGTTGTGGAGTTCAAATATGCCCAGGGCGCCAAGCCGGGCCTCGGCGGCCACCTGCTGGGAGACAAGGTCACGCCCAAGGTTGCCGCCATGCGTGAAACCGTGGTGGGAAACGCACTGTTCTCGCCTTTTCCCTTTCACAGCGTTTACTCGGTTGAAGATCACAAAAAGCATGTGGACTGGATGAAGGCCATCAGCCCGCACGTATTGGTATCCGTGAAGGTGTCCACGCCGACGGACGTGGATATGGTGGCCGTCGGCAGTTTTTATGCCGGCACCCACATCGTGCACATCGACGGCAGTTACGGCGGAACCGGGGCCGCCCCGGACATTGCCAAGAAGAATATCGCCATGCCCATCGAATATGCCATTCCCAAGGTTCATAAATTCCTGACAGATGAAGGCGTTCGCAGTGAAATCTGCCTGATTGCCAGCGGCGGCATCCGCAACGCCATGGACGTTGCCAAGGCCATCGCCCTGGGGGCAGACGGCGTCGTCATCGGCACCGCTGAATTGATCGCCATGGAATGCGTCCGCTGCGGGAACTGCGAAAGCGGCCGCGGCTGCGCCCGGGGCATTGCCTCAACCGATACGGAGCTGGGCTACATGATAACGGAAGAGTGGGCCGAACAGCGCATCGTCAACATGTACAGCGCCTGGCGCCGGGAGTGGTGCGAGCTGCTCCGGCAGTACGGTCTGTCCAGCATGCGGGAGCTTACCGGCCGCACCGACCTGCTGGTCCACCTGGATTATCTGGATGAAGGTGAAAGAAAGAAATACCAGCCCGCGCCGAACAAGAAGCTGATAATATAAAGGGATCGGGGGTCGGATATCGGGGATCAGGGGTCGGGGGTCAGGGATCGGTTTAAGGGAATTTCTTCCCTGACACCTGCTCCCTGACACCTGAAACCTAAAAATGTTTTTGAAATCAAGTTTTTGCGCAGAACCGCCTGAACCATAAATAACTGGAGATTCGTGATCTATGCAACACAACAGGGAAGCGATCATTGATAAAATTTTAAGCATCCGAGCCAACCTGCCCCGGGAAAATTTCTACGCCAAAAAAGCAGCCGAAGAGGGCGGCTGCGGTGTCACCGGTTTTATTTCATCGGTGCCGGTGCGGGGCCGCCATATTTTTGAGCCATCCGTCCAGATGCACAACCGCGGCAATGGTAAGGGAGGCGGGATTGCGGCTGTGGGTCTTTCCGCTCAAAGCCTGGGTGTCAGCCAGGATGTGTTGGACACGCACTACCTGCTGCAGGTTGCACTGCTGGACCCCCAGGCCCGCCCGGAAGTGGAAAGCTCCAGCATCGACCCGTTTTTTAGCATCCACAAGGCCGGACCGGTTCCCACCCTGGATGATTACCGTGATATTGAAGGGCTCGAGGTCAAGCCTCCCGATGTCTGGCGCTATTTTGTCAGGGTCAAAGAAGATGTCCTGGACCGGTTTATCACCGAAAACAGCCTTGCGGATATGGACCCGCGCAAAGCTGAAGATGAATTTGTCTACCAGAACACCTTTAAGCTGAATCAGAAGTTTTATGCCTCGCTGGGGGACCAAAAAGCCTTTGTACTGTCCCATGGCCGCAACATCATGATTCTTAAAATTGTCGGTTATGCCGAGCAGGTGGCGCAGTATTATCTTTTGGAAGATTTTAAAGCGCACGGCTGGATCGCGCACCAGCGCTATCCCACCAAAGGGCGTGTCTGGCATCCCGGCGGAGCCCACCCGTTTATCGGAATGGACGAAGCCCTGGTCCACAACGGTGATTTTGCAAACTACCATGCGGTTGCGGAATATCTGAAGCAAAATAATATATTTCCCCAATTTCTCACCGATACAGAGGTGTCGGTCCTGCTGCTGGATCTGTTGAACCGGACCTTTGAATACCCCATCGAATACATCATAGAAGCCATGGCCCCCACCAGCGAACATGATTTTGACCTGCTCCCGGCGGACAAGCGGCAGGTCTATCGGCAGATCCAGTCCCATCACGTCCATGGATCGCCGGACGGACCCTGGTTTTTCATTATCGCCCGCAACAATCCCTATCAGAACTTTTTTCAGCTCATCGGCATTACCGATACGGCCATGCTGCGGCCCCAGGTGTTTGCCTTGCAGGAAGGAGACGGCGCCCAGATCGGCCTGATCTGCTCTGAAAAGCAGGCCATTGATGCCACCCTGCAAAACCTGGCGGCGGAAGATGCCCGTTTCAGCCCCATTGCCGATAAATACTGGAATGCCCGGGGCGGCAGTGCGGCGGACGGCGGGGCCTTCCTGTTCACGGTGGCGGATGCCGGAAAAAACGACGGCTCTAAAAAACTCGTCTGCACCAACAAGTTCGGCGAAGTGGTGGAAGTGCCGCAGCATCAGCAGTTTTATAAATATGCGCCCCAAATTTCCGCACCTGAAACATCCGCCGCCGTTTCCAATGCTGTTCAAGCCGGTTTTGCGGCCACAGACGTGTCGGCTTTTATTCAGGATTGCAGCAGGCAGCTGTCCGGCTGGGATTTTAACACGCTGACTTCTTTCTGCCGGGAACTTGAAAAACAGGCCCAAATCAGTGACGAAAACAAAGCAAAAGCCATCGCCGCACTCACATATCTCAACGACAGACGTTACGCCACCGGCAATCTGAAGCGCAGCTCGGTTCTGCGAATCCTGCGGGACAGCCTCACCGCCATATTCAGCGCAATACCCCTGCTGAAGGATACCGGTACAGGCAGCTATCGACATATTGACTGGAAGACCCGCAACACCTTGCGCGCACCCCGCGAAGCTGAAAAAATCCTGGTCCTGAACGCCGCTAAATTCCCGCCGGAAGGAGACGACTGCGACTCCCGGCTGATTTGTGCGGCCTATCACCTTGGCTGGCGGCAATTTATCCTTTACGGCTACAGAGGACAGCGCTTTTGCGGCTGCGGCCTGGGCGAAAAAGCAGACGACGTCCGCATGGATGTCTATGACAGCTCCGGGGATTACCTGGCTTCCGGAATAGACGGGCCGCAAATCGTGGTTCATGGCAACGGCCAGGATCAGCTGGGGCAGATCATGAAAAACGGCCGGCTGGTTATTTATGGCGACGTGGGTCAGACGTTTATGTACGGCGCCAAGGGCGGCACGGTTTTTGTGATGGGAAACGCCGCCGGCCGACCCCTGATCAATGCGGTGGGCCGCCCGCGGGTGGTCATCAACGGCACCTGCCTCGATTATCTGGCCGAGTCTTTCATGGCCGGCGATCCCCTCAAGGGTGGTGGATTTGTGATCTTAAACGGCATGGAATTCTGTGAAGACGGCAGCCTGCGGGAGCAGCAATCCCCCTATCCCGGATCCAACCTTTTTTCACTGGCTTCCGGCGGCGCCATTTATATCCGCGATCCCCATCGAAAGGTGGTGGATAACCAGTTAAACGGCGGCGAAATTGTCAACTTAACCCCCGCTGACTGGAACCTGATGCTGCCCTATCTGGAGGAAAATGAAAAACTGTTCGGCATTTCAATCCAAAATGATCTGTTGACAGTTGCCGGTAGGATTCGGCAATATAGCGACGTTTATCGTAAAGTACAAGCCGTCAAGCTGGATGTTCTGGCAATGGAATCGACTGCCTCCGAAGAATACGGAACGGACTGGCAGGAAGAGCTGGAGCATATGGATATTATTGAACAACCAATCAAAGACAAAGCCTGATACGAATATAGCCATGGACGCACTGTTAGCCCTTGAAGATGGACGCACCTATCCCTGCCGGTCCTTTACCGGACCCGGGGAGGCTTCCGGAGAAGTCGTATTCAACACCGGCATGTCCGGCTACCAGGAAGTACTCACCGACCCCTCCTACCGGGGACAGATGGTCACCATGACCTATCCCCTGGTGGGCAATTACGGTGTAAACCCGGAAGATGTTGAATCCGACCGGATACAGGTATCCGCTTTTCTGGTCCGGGAGTACCAGCCGTTTTACAGCAACTTCAGAGCGACCGCTTCCCTGGCCGATTACCTGACCGCCCAGAAAATACTGGGCGTCGAAGCGTTCGACACCCGGGCCCTGACGCGGCATATTCGTACCGCAGGGGCCATGCGGGCGGTTATATCAACCCAAGACCTGGACCCTGAATCCCTTGTTCTCAGGGCCAAAAGCATCCCGGCCATGGCGGGACAGGATCTTGCCAGCGTGGTGACCACCCCCGGGCCTTACTATTGGGAGGACGGAAAATCCGTTGCGATTACCGCCCAAACCCCCCTCGACAAAAACATCTGGCGCCGGCGCAAGGCAAAGTACGCGGTGGCCGCATTTGATTTTGGCGTCAAGTATAACATTTTACGCTCCCTGGAATCCGTCGGCTGTGAAATTGTGGTAGTGCCGGCCGCCACCGGCCCGGAGGTGATCAGGGCCATGGCGCCGGACGGCATCTTCCTCTCAAACGGTCCCGGCGACCCGGAACCGATCGGTTATGCCATCGACACCATTAAGGCCCTGCTGGACTATCGCCCCCTTTTCGGCATCTGCCTGGGGATTCAATTGCTGGGACTTGCCCTGGGCGGCACAACCTATAAATTAAAATTCGGGCATCGCGGCGCCAACCAGCCGGTCAAAAACCTTCTCACCGGCCGCGTTGAGATAACCTCTCAAAATCATGGTTTTGCCGTTGATCAGAACAGCCTTCCGGAAAAAGATATCGAGATCACCCATATCAACCTGAATGACAACACCCTGGAGGGGTTCAGGCATCGTACGCTTCCGATCTTTACCGTGCAATATCACCCGGAAGCCTCCCCCGGCCCAAATGACGCCAAATACCTCTTTGATGAATTTGCCAAAATGATGGACAAAAATGCCTAAACGTTCCGACTTAAAAAAAATCCTGATCATCGGCGCCGGTCCCATCATCATCGGGCAGGCCTGCGAATTTGATTACTCCGGCACCCAGGCGTGTAAAGCCCTGAAGGAAGAAGGCTTCAAGGTCGTTCTGCTCAACAGTAATCCCGCCACCATCATGACCGACCCGGAAACGGCGGACCGAACCTATATCGAGCCTGTAACGCCCGAAGCCGCTGCCATGATTATCGAAAAAGAACGTCCGGACGCCTTGTTGCCCACACTGGGGGGCCAAACCGGTCTCAACACGGCCGTGAAGCTAGCCAAGATGGGGGTTCTGGAAAAGTACGGGGTTGAAATGATCGGCGCCTCCCTTGAATCCATCCAGAAAGCCGAAGACCGGGATCTTTTTCGGATGGCCATGGCAAGGATTGGCTTACGGGTTCCCAGAAGCGTTATCGTCACGGATCTTAACGCCGCCGCGACGGCTGCCGATGACATCGGCTATCCCCTCATTGTACGGCCGAGCTTCACCCTGGGCGGCACCGGCGGCGGGATCGCCTATAACCCGGAAGAGTTGCTCGAGATTGCCAAGTCCGGCCTGGATGCCAGCCTGATTAATCAGGTCATGCTGGAAGAGTCGGTTATCGGCTGGAAGGAATTTGAGCTGGAAGTGATGCGGGATCACAATGACAATGTGGTCATCATCTGCTCCATTGAAAATATGGATCCCATGGGGGTTCACACCGGCGACAGTATTACGGTGGCCCCGGCCCAGACCCTCAGTGACCGGGAATACCAGGTCATGCGCGATGCCACCATCGCCATTATGCGCGAAATCGGGGTTGACACCGGCGGGTCCAATGTTCAGTTTGCCGTCAACCCCAAAAACGGTGAAATGATTGTCATTGAAATGAACCCCCGGGTGTCCCGCAGCTCCGCCCTGGCATCCAAGGCCACCGGATTTCCGATTGCTAAAATCGCGGCCAAGCTGGCGGTGGGCTATACCCTGGACGAAATCCCCAATGACATCACCGGTGAAACCCTGGCTTCTTTTGAACCGGCCCTCGATTATTGCGTCGTCAAAATTCCGCGCTGGACATTTGAAAAATTCCCGGAAGCCAAAGACTATCTGACAACTTCCATGAAATCCGTGGGGGAAACCATGGCCATCGGCCGGACCTTTAAGGAGGCCATGCAAAAAGGGCTGCGTTCCCTTGAAATCGGCCGGTTCGGTTTTGGCGGCGACGGAAAGGATCTCCCCCTGGAAGCTGATCCATCCACACCAGGAGAGATCGGCCTGACCCTTTCAGAGATCGAACAAAAGCTGGCGATCCCCAACTCCCAGCGGATTTTTTTCCTGCGCTACGCCCTGCTGAAAGGAATGTCCATTGAATCGATCCATGCCCTGACGCACATCGACCCCTGGTTTCTCCACCAGCTCAGGCAGATCGTGGACATGGAAAAACAGATTGCCGCAACCGCCGGCGACCTGCCGGCGCCCCTCCTGAGACAGGCCAAAACTTTCGGATTTTCAGATATCCAGCTGGCCCACCTTAAGGGAACGACCGAAGACAGCATCAAAAAACTCCGCCGGAAGCAGGAAATAGCGCCCACCTACAAACTGGTGGACACCTGCGCTGCGGAATTTAAGGCGGCCACGCCGTATTACTACTCAACCTATGAAATTGAAAATGAAGCCAGGCTTTCCGACAGAAAAAAAGTGATCATTCTGGGGGGCGGTCCCAACCGCATCGGCCAGGGGATCGAGTTTGACTACTGCTGCGTGCACGCTTCCTTTGCCCTGCGTGAAGAGGGCGTCGAAAGCATCATGGTAAACAGCAACCCCGAAACGGTCAGCACGGATTATGACACCTCCGACAAGCTTTATTTTGAACCGCTGACAAAGGAAGACGTCCTGCATATCGTTGAAATGGAAAAGCCCCTGGGAGTTATCGTGCAATTCGGCGGCCAGACCCCGCTGAACCTGTCCGTCCCCCTGTATCAGGCGGGCGTGCCGATTCTGGGCACGCAGCCGGAAAGCATCGACCGGGCCGAAGACCGGGAGCACTTCCAGGCCATGCTGAAAAAACTGGGCCTGGTTCAACCGGCCAACGGCACGGCCCTGAATGTGGCGGGGGCCTGCACTGTCGCTCAGAAAATCGGTTATCCGGTGATCGTCCGGCCTTCCTATGTCCTGGGCGGCCGGGCCATGAAAATCGTTTACCGCCCCAAGGAGCTGGAAAGTTTTACCCGGCTGGCCATCCTGGCGTCGCCGGAACACCCGGTCCTGATCGACAAATTTCTTGAAGACGCGGTGGAGGTGGACGTGGATGCCATCTCGGATGGAACCTCCACCATCATCGCCGGAATCATGGAACACATCGAGGCGGCCGGTGTGCATTCCGGAGATTCCGCCTGTGTGCTCCCGCCCTACAGCATCGGCAAAAAGATGCTTGCTGCCATCGCTGCCGCTACCAAAGCCATGGCAAAAGAGCTCCAGGTGGTGGGGCTCATGAACGTTCAATATGCCATTAAGGGAAACCGGCTGTACGTCCTGGAGGTAAATCCGCGGGCATCCCGAACCATTCCCTTTGTCAGCAAGGCAACCGGCGTGCCCTTTGCAAAGCTGGCAACCAAGGTCATGCTCGGTCGCAGTCTCCGGCAGCTCGGCCTCATCCGGGAAATCATTCCCGCCCATGTTTCGGTCAAGGAGGCGGTGCTTCCCTTTAACCGTTTTCCCGGTGTCGATACCCTGCTGGGGCCGGAAATGAAATCCACCGGAGAGGTGATGGGCATTGATACGGCCTTCGGGGCCGCCTATGCCAAGGCCCAGCTCGGCGCCGGACAGAATCTGCCGTTGAGCGGAACGGTTTTTATCAGCGTCAAAGAAGCGGACAAAAAAACGGTTCTACCGGTGGCGGCCCAGTTTCATCAAATGGGTTTCGATATTATTGCAACCGACGGGACCCACGCGTTTCTGGAATCACAGGGAATTCCCAACAGCGTCATCAACAAGGTTTCTATGGGCCGACCGCATGTTGTCGACAGCATTAAAAATGGAAAAATTCAGTTTGTTATCAACACCGGCCTTGGCGACACGCCCCGGCGTGACGGCTATCTGATCCGGCGCGCGGCCGTCCAGTTCAACATCCCCTATACCACCACCATTGCCGGCGCCATGGCCATGTGCAAGGGAATTTCCGCTTTAAAGGAACAGCGTCTTTCAGTTAAACCCATACAGGAGTA
>Ga0180009_10006843_pt1 | contig 11834 bp, 10 predicted proteins | sample OS_PC_MetaG_FD_123537 | JGI IMG/M metagenome (GOLD analysis project Ga0180009, IMG submission 123537) | Groundwater microbial communities from the Aspo Hard Rock Laboratory (HRL) deep subsurface site, Sweden - OS_PC_MetaG | ecosystem: Environmental > Aquatic > Deep subsurface > Groundwater...
AATCAGCAGCATACACAAGGGGCTTTCTATCGGAACATTTTTTTAACGCGCCCTCTATAGTTTTAGGGTCAGGGCTTGCTAGAATAACCGGCTTCTTTGAATTCAAAAGAATCTTATCCAAAACATTCAGAAATTTTTCGCTGGACGAGCTCTTATTTATAAGAGCTATTGCGTCAATTGCAATATGCTGTCCTATCCTTTCAAAACTTATCTTCTCTATCTCTTTTATCCTGACTAAAATTGCTGCGTCGCTAAGCGTATCATCCAAGCTTATCGCAATAGCTGCCTGGTGGTAAAACGTTTTTTCATGCCTGAACAAAACTGTCTCTCCGCCTACCTCAATAATATTATCTCCTGAACCAAGTTTTATCAGCGCAATAGGCGGCCTGGAGGATTCTTCCAGCGCTTTTTTTGCATCTTGTGTTATATCAGGACATTCAGCTAGAGTTGCCTTTTTCATCGCAAGCTTCATAGCAAAAGCAAGACATGTGGGAGAGCCGCATTTTTTGCAATTAGTCTTAGGTAATAATTTATATATATCTAAACCTGATAGCGCCATTAAAAACTCCTCTGTTGCCTTGTTCCGTTCACATCACAGATTCCATTGTTAATGCAGGGTGACCAACCTTTTCCAGATAAGGCAATAACCCTTCTGTTGTAGTAGCTATTGTTTCGTCAGCAATTTTATTTATAAGGTCAGGGTCGCCTATTTCTTCGCACCTTTTCTTCAGTTTATCAGTCAGGGCCTCTTTTAATTCCTTTGACATCCACACAACTCTTTTAAGCCCGCCTTCGCTAGAGATAAATTTTCTGCTGACAATATAAAGCCTTCCTACACCCATAAAACCTGGGGTCTGCTGTCCGCCTCCTATTGTGCCTGCAAGCGTAGAAAACGTCATGCCGGCAGGGGTCATCCCTGAATATTCCCTGTTCACCACCATAAAGCCGTTTGTCTCCGGAAGTATCGCTATTATGCACTCAAAACAACCGCAACTTGTCTCTGGAGCATCAATAATAGAATATCCGCAGAATCTTTCCAGAGTACGGTTGGATTTCTGCAGCACAACCTCATTTACGCCCTTCCATTCTCCTTTTACAGGATCCAGGCATTCTCCTTTTTTAATAGGCTGATTCGGACCTGAAGGATTTAATTCATAAGATGCCTTTGCGTCCAGCCAGTTATACGCCCCGCATAACCCAAGTCTTTCTGGTTTAATAATGCACAGGTGGTTAGGTGCAAAGCTCTGGCAAAGCGTGCATGTCCAGAATAAATCCACGCTTTCATCTGTCATTTTTTCCACCCTGGCATCCCTTTCTTTGTATGAAACTTGGGCCTCTTTTACAAGCATTTCAACATCAACCTGGTTTGTATATATGGTAACCTGCACCTTATCCACGATAGCGCTAAATACATCATGAAACTTGGCGTGTAAAATTACGCCGAAATGCCGCAATAAAAATCCTTTTAGCCTGGCATCTTTAGAGACCCTTACCCAACACATATCCCTCTGCCCCATATGAAATATGCCCATCGCCTCATTCAGGAAACTATGGATCTGTCTTTCTAATATAGGCTCAAAATCTTTTTGCATTTTTCTTCCAGCCACTTCCACTACTATTCCCAGAGGCATCGCTCCGCCATCCTCAATTTTATCAAGCTCAGGGCCAATAACTTCTATCCTTCCATCCTCTATCTTGTCAGGCGGTACCATTTTTACATATTCGAATGCATCTGAATATTTGCCTCCAAATTGCGCAAACATCTGCTCCCGTCTTACCCTTTCGCCTTCAAAAGCTGGCGAATACGCTACAGGTATGGGTATTTCTGTAATTTTTATTTTCAACCCCCTTACTTCTATTGAACGCAGAACTATTTTTTTATGATCCAATTCTTTTACTACATGCTCATAAGTGCATATGCCGCTCGGCTTTATTTCAGGTATATCTGTGTCAGCTATAATAGGAAAGCCCATATTAATCGCGCCTGCGCCTGTTGCGTATTTAATGTCATCCAGCTTTCCTAAAACCATGCCAAAGGCAAATACCCTGTTCTGGCAGTATTTAAGGCATTTAAGAGCCTCTCCTTTTTTATGGCCTCCAAATGTAAGCGCTCCCCTTATCGCCCAGTTCAAAGGATATACAGCGCTCAAAGTATCTCTTCCATAAGGTATTATATAGGTATCCCAACCCATTTCTACTTTTTCTTCAAGAAGCTGGTCTATTATACTTCTCCCGTTTACATTGCTGCCTACAAATGTCATTATGCTGCGCTTTTGCAATTCGCGCACAATATGAACCGCTGTTTTATTGTCAGGCGCAGCCCCTAATATTGCGGCAAAACCTGGTATCCTGCCATCTACAAGTTGAATTCCCAACGTACGGAGGATTGTGTCTGAAAAAAATCCATTACAATCTTTTTGCGGTTCCTGGCCGTATAAATACCTTAAAGCCATTATTATCTCTTCGCATAGAAGCGCACTGACGCCGGAATCAAGGGTGTCGCCTAAATAAGGCAGCCATATTTTTTCAGAAGGGTCTTCATGTAAGAGCGCTTTTGCAGTCAGTAAAACCTTTTTTGCATCGCTTAATCTTTTAACTTCCTCGCCCAAAAGCGCATAAGCCATCGGAAAATAAAAAGCAGTATCTGGAAATTTTACCTCGCAGGTTTCGCCTTTTTCCTTGATTGATTTTTCCAAAAACTCTTCAGCTTGCCTATAAATTTCTCTCGCACCCCTAATAGCGCACGTTGCAATTATCTTCGACATGCTTCCTCCATTATAATGTCATTATCGTTTCTTTAAATTCTGGTTCCCTAAACCCTCTTTTAGATTCTTTTATAAGAGGGGCGATTTTACCATAATCAAAATAATCTTCCAATATTATATCCTTGACTCTGCTTACGTCCGCCTTATTCTTAATCAAAGCGCCTATAATACCTATGTTCTCAATTGAATTTACAAATATAACACCCACAATAACGCCATCTTTCAAAACTACTTTTTTGTAAATATTTTTACTGGTGTCTTTTTTAATAATCTCTTTATACTTATCGCTCTTAGGCTTTGTAATACCGACTGAGATAACCGGCAATCCAAAAAACTCTATAGAATTCATTGCCAAAGACCCTTCATACGCTTCGCTTTCCCCGGTCATGTTCAATCCAGCAATTCTTCCCTGTTCGCACGCAGCTGGCCAGATTGCATTCATAGAACTTTCTTCCAAAGCAATATCATTTGTTTCTGCCACGTCGCCTGCGGTAAATATATCCTCAACGTTTGTTCTTAAATGCTCATTGGCCAAAATGCCCCAGTTTGTTTTTATGCCTGCATCTTTTGCTATTTCAATATTAGGAGAAACGCCTTTACCTATAATTACAAGCTCGCAATCGTGTTTTGAACCATTATCAAGTATTACTCCATTAACCGACTTAGCGCCTATAATCTCTTTCGCAGCCACGCCTGTGAATATCCTTATGCCTTTTTCCTCAATGCGTTTCTGCATAAGGCTAGCCGCATCCTTATCAATTATCTGAGAAAGTATAGAGCCTGATTTTACAAAAACGCCAACATCTTTGCCTCTATTTTTCAATGCATACGCAGCGCGCAGGCCTATCAAACCGCCCCCTAAAACAGCCACGCTTTTTACCTTATCCAGCATGGATTGGATTTCTATAGTATGATCAATGGTTCTGAGAGGAAAAACGCCTTTTTTATCTATACCTGAAATATTTTCTAATTTTGGAGAAGCGCCTGTTGCAATAAGCAGCCTGTCAAACTTTAGTTTTTCTTTATTGTTTAGGGTTATTTCTTTTTCTACTGCGTTTATCTTATCTGCCCTGATGCCAAGTAACGCCTCAACTTTATTATCCTTAAAAAAACTAGCTGGCCTATACCAGATCTTCTTTTCATCAATAGTACCTGCCAGAAGATAAGAAATAAGGCATCTTGAATAAAGCGGATTTTTCTCATCCGATATAATAGTGATTTTGGATGATTCGTCTTTTGTCCTTATAGCTTCTATCGCGCTTATTCCTGCTGCGCTAGATCCGATAATTACATATTGCATAACTTTTTAAACTCCTTGAAAGTACCTAAAGACAGTGCTCTTGTAGGGCACGCCTCTACACAAGCAGGCTTATCCCTGTCAGGGCAAAGATCACATTTTAAGACTATCTTTTCCTCTCGCAGTCTTGTTAATGCTCCGAAAGGACAGGTCATTATGCACATCCAGCACCCTACGCATTTATCTTTATCGCACTGCGTAAGGTCTGTTTTCTTATCCTTGTACATTGCGCCTGACATGCACGCTGTCACGCACGCTGCGTTTTCGCAGTGGTGGCAGCCTGTAGATATAGAAACGCCTTCTTCGATAAATTCCGCCTTGCGTCTTTTAATGGGCAAAGGGCTTTCTGAAATTGCGTTATTCAACTCTTTGACTTTAGAATGTTCAACTGCACACGCAATCTCGCAGCTTCCGCATCCAAGGCATTTTTTAATATCGCAATATATCTTTTTCAAATGCATAGGCACCTTTGAATTTACACCCGCCAAAGAACTTTAGCGGGTGTAAATTGGCTAAGGAATTAACGCATTACCAGTTTATACTTTAGCATATATCAACGGCTTAAGCTTTAGCGCTTCTCGCTTCTTGTCAATATGCCCTATCATTAAATGAGCTGCTTTTATCGGATCGCTTTCAAATGCCCATTTGCCGCCGTATAGCTGCTCAATTTCATTACAGATATAATTTGTAACATTTTTGCTTCCCAACACTCTTAATGGCGTGCCCAACACCACGAATATCCCTGATGCTACAAAATACCAACCTATTGCAATTGCCTTTTCAGACATCCACTCAGGAGCAGCTCCTGCAACCGGAAGCTCATCGATGCTATTCCCAATCCCACCTTCTTTTACCATCTCGCAGCAGGCAGTTAAAATCCTGGTATTATCAACGCAAGATCCAGTATGTAAAACTGGCGGTATCCCCACTGTCTCGCATATTTCCTTTAAACCATCTCCTGCAAACCTGAATGCAGCTTCTGGAGTTAAAAGGCCTGCTTTCGCGCATGCGCTCCCCGAACATCCTGTTTGCACAACCAGAACATCATTTTTTATAAGCTCCTTTACCATATCTGCGTGGCACAGACCTGACTCATTTTTTGGGTTATCACATCCTACTACGCCAGCCACGCCTCTTATTCTTCCGCTTATAATCGCGTCATTTAAAGGCCTGTAAGACGGCCTGAAACTTCCACCAAGATTATAAAAAACATTCTCCATTGTAAAACCAGCTACAAGCGTCATTTTTTCCTTTGGTATATTGACTTTTGAGCGATCTCTGTTTTTATAATTCTCAATAGCGATTCTTAAAATCTTTTTTGCTATAGCCAAAGCGTCCTTTTCATGGAATTCTATATGCTCCATGCCAACAAATTTTGCTTTAGGAGAAGTAGAGATAAGTTTTGTGTGAAATGATTTTGCGACTTCCGACAGGCTGGGCATAATACATTGAATATCCACTATCATTGCTTCGACAGCCCCTGTAATTATGGCCAATTCCTGCTGCAGGAAATTTCCAGCCATAGGCACGCCATGCCTCATAAGCACTTCTGCTGCAGTGCAGCATATGCCTGAAAGGTTTATGCCTTTTGCCCCGTATTTTTTTGCAAGTTCCACCAGTTCTTTATCCTGGCTAGCTGTCACTATAATATCGGAAAGAAGCGGCTCATGGCCATGCAAAAGAATATTAACCTCATCCTCTTTCAATACGCCTAAATTTACTTCTGCTCGTATAGGCTCTGGAGAACCAAATAAGATATCGCTTAGCTCGGTAGCTATCATAGAACCGCCCCAGCCATCTACAAGAGAAGCTCTTATAGCAGCTTCTAAGACATGCTTATATTCATTATCGCATCCGATGTGCGTCCTGGAAAATGCCTGCACAACCTCTATATCAATGCCTCTGGGGTTAACGTTTGTTTTTTTCCAGTTCTCCTGTTGCTTCTTAGGGGCTCTCTTCGTCAGCGTTAATTCTCCTTCCTGCTGGCCATATTCTTTTAGAATAGCTTCTCCGAGCTCTTCTGCTATTTTTAAATCGCTTTTATCTTCTATTTTTATGCAAAACTCACTAGCAAGCCTCTTTAATTTCGCAGGGTCTTTTATTGAATAATCTTTTATTATCCCCTTACCCACATCAAGAAGCGTCTTCGCCATAGTACGGCCATGATCAGAATGGCACGCTGCTCCTGCTGCAGCGTTACGAGCTAAATTTCTAGAGCTTATAGTATCGCTATCTGCGCCACATGCGCCTTTCTGAGCGCCTTCCCCAAATGGGTCAATTCTACATGGGCCAAGATTACAGATCTTACAGCAGACCCCGAGCGTTCCGAATCCGCAATGAGGCTCCTGCTCCATAAAACGGTCCCATATTGTAGAAATATTATTTTGAGCGGCAATCTTTAATAATTCATCATTAATTGGATTACCTGTTGGTTTTGCCATTAAAAGCCTCCTCTAATTGTCTCATAAATTTAGATTTTTCAGGCATTAAGCCTCTTGAACTTAAAACCAATTCGTCAAAGTCTATATATCCCTGAATATTGATGCCTTTTAAATTTTTCTTTATAAAATCTTTATCTTCTTTTGACCTGACCTTGTTTACTATGACTGAAATATCTTTTATGCCAAGTCCTTCAGCAAGCTGTTTTATTTTTCCAGCTGTATCAACTGATGTGCTATTCGGCTCTACAACTATTAAAAAATTTTCAACGGACTGAGCAGTACCTCTTCCCATGTGCTCTATGCCTGCCTCCATATCAACTATTACAACCTCATCTCTGTTTAAAAATATATGGCTCAATAACGCTTTTAAAAATGCGCTTTCAGGGCAGACACAACCTGCTCCGCCTTTTTTAACAGTGCCCATTTCTATCAGGGTCACATTATCGCGCTTGGCGGAAAATTTATCAGGTATATCATCTACCTTTGGGTTTAATTTAAAAAAAGCTCCTACCTCGCCTGTCCGCTCCAGGATCAGTTTTTTAAGTTCAGATATAGGCTCAGGCCTTTCTGGACCTAAAAACCCAAGCGTAGTTGCGAGATTTGCGTCAGGATCAGCATCTATTGCAATTACCTTTTTACCTTTATTTTTAAAGAGCATGACAAGCCCAGCTGCTACAGAAGTCTTACCTACTCCGCCTTTTCCAGTGATAGCGATTTTCATATTGCCTAAGTTGACACTCTAACATTGTCAGAGTGTCAACTTACATATTTAAAGTCCAGCTGCATCTAGAACTAAAGGAACTTTTTTGTCCCAACCTATAGGCATTATATGCACACCCTGACATATAGGCCTAAGCTCTCTTATAAGCCTTGCTGCTATCTCTATTGATTTTGCGCTCTTATCCTTTGCCTGTTCCATTTCCTGTATCAGATCTTCAGGCACAAATACCCCTGCCACATTTTTATTCATATATCTAGCCATGCCGGCTGATTTCAAAAGCACTATGCCAGCTATAATGGTTGTTTTTAAATGAGAGGACGCTTTCAAAAATTTCTCAAAAAGATGCATCTCATAGATAGCCTGGGTCTGAAAAAACTGAGCGCCTGAATCTATTTTTTTCTCCATTTTAATAATTTCAGGCTCTATAGGGTCTGCGCCGGGATTTACTACCGCTCCTACGCAAAATTTAGGACTTCCTTTTAATTCTTTGCCAGCCATATCTTTCCCTGATTGCAATTCTCTTATAGCCCCAAGTAACTGCATTGAATCCAAATCGAAAACAGGCTTCGCGCCAGGATGATCTCCCAGTGAAGGATGGTCTCCTGTAAGAGCAAGCACATTCTGTACGCCAAAAACAGCTGCTGATAAAAGGTCTGATTGAAGCGCCAATCTGTTTCTGTCCCTGCAGGTAATCTGAAATACTGGCTCCAAGCCGCGCTCTATCAAAAGCTTGCATATTGCCAGAGATCCTGTACGCATAACAGAGCTTTGCAAATCCGTAACATTTATAGCATCCACCCTGCCTTTTACAAGCTCCGCGTCTTTCAAAATCTCCTCAACCTCAGTGCCTTTTGGCGGAGCTATCTCAGATGTAACTATAAATTTTCCAGTTTTTATCTTGTCGCAAAGTGCCATAAACTCACCAAAGTTGACACTCTAACATTGTCAGAGTGTCAACTTATTATGCTAATTTGAGGATATCTGCTGTTTAAATGCTTCGACTACGTTCCGCATTAAAATCGTTACTGTCAATGGCCCTACGCCGCCAGGAACAGGCGTAATATATGACGCCTTTTCAGCTGCTTTATCAAATTCTACATCACCTACAATCTTGCCTTCCACGCGATTAATGCCCACATCTATTACAATCGCGCCTTCTTTTATCCACTCGCCTTTTATGAGAGCGGCTTTTCCGACAGCAACTATCAAGATCTCTGCCTTTTTTACAAACTCAGGAAGGGTCCCTCTCTGGCCTGTAGCTATATGGCAAATAGTCACCGTTGCAAATTTATTCAATAGCAATAAAGCTAACGGTTTTCCCACAATCTCGCTATGTCCTACAATAACAACCTCTTTTCCATACAATTCAAGGCCGGGCACTGAATTTAAGAGCTCCATGCAGGCAGCTGCTGTGCAAGGTAAAATCTTTGCCGTCCCGAAAACAATCTCTCCCATATTCTGCGGATGCATTGCTTCTATGTCTTTTAGAGGAGATATAAATCTTGAAATTAATTTTGCATCTATAGTTTGAGGAAGAGGCATCTGTACTATGATGCCGTGCACAGCTTTGTCATTATTAAGATTACCTATTGCTTTCACCAGATCATTTTGCGTTATTTTCCCGTCTAATTTCCTAAGCTCATAATCTACGCCTAATTCCCTAGCAGTTTTCTCCTGCGACTTTATATACATCTCTGAGGCAGAATTTTCCCCTACTTGTATGCTGACAAGCTTAGGCTGAGCGCTATATTTATTTTTCAAAGATTCTATTTCCAGTTTTATATTTTCTTTTATCTTCAAAGCAACGCTTTTACCTTCCAATAACTGTACAGACATGTCTACGCCATCCTTTCGCTTGCCTTAGAAATTACCATTTCATAAAGGTCCTCTATGTCATTCTTCATATTGTTAATCACTGAGCGCTCTCTTTCTGCAAAAGAAATATCTTTTATCCCTTTAAGATTTATTTCAGAATTTAATACACCTGAATTAAAACTGGCTTTTAAAAGCTCTGCGCCGCAACCGACATCTGTTATTAGATTAATGTTTGATTTGCTGGCCAAAACCAACGCAACATCAATTCCTGATTTTGAAAGTTTGCATATTTTTAAAGAAATATAATACCCGTCTTTTAACGCTTTATCAATAATTTTTTCATCTTTTGTTTTAAATGCGCTGCATATGCTGCCATATACCTTTACATCCTCGTCTATTAACGCCATAAATTCTTCTCTTATTTTTTTCAGAACGCCTAAATGAGCTACGACAACTTCTTCTATATCTTTATACTTTTTATTCCCAATGGTAAAATTACACACCATTTCTAATAGCGCTACGCCTAAAGCACCAGTCAAGCTGGCTGCGCTTCCTCCGCCTGGCGTAGGCTGCCTGGCAGCAAGTTCATCTATATATTTTTTTAAAGGCTCGTTGATATACATTAAAATAGCCCTAGCACCTTTCCATCTTTATCAATATCCACTTTAGTGCCTGCTGGCACAGATGGTAAGCCTGGCATTGTGCGCATCTCACCACATAATGGATATAAAAATCCTGCGCCTGCTGAAATCCTTACATCTTTTATAGGCAAAGTAAAATCCCTGGGTCTCGCCTTAAGCTCAGGGTCATGTGAAAGCGATAAGTGAGTCTTTGCCATACATATCGGTAATTTATCATATCCCAATTTTGTGTAACAATCTATCTTTCTTTCAGCTTCCGGCGCATAGCTTACGTCTTTTGCTCCATAAATATTTTTTGCTATCAGCTCTATCTTTTCTTTGATCGGCATATCCAGAGGGTACAGATACCTGAAGTTTGATTTTTTCTCGCACATCTTTATTACAGCTTGAGCTAAATCCACTCCGCCTTCGCCGCCTTTTTCCCATACCTCGCTCAAAATAGCATCTTCTGCTCCTGCTTTTACAGCTACTTCTTTTATCGCAGCAATTTCCCTATCTGTATCATATAAAAATCTATTTATCGCAACTACTACTGGCACGCCGAATGATTTCATGTTCTCAATATGTTTTTCAAGGTTACTGACGCCTTTTTTAAGAGCATCCACATCTTCTCTCTTTAAAGCTTCCTCATTTATCTTTTTGCCTGGCACTGCTTTGAATGCTCCTCCATGCATCTTAAGAGCCCGAACAGTACATACTATCACCACGGCATCTGGTGGCTTAAGGCCTGGTACACGGCATTTTATATCCATAAATTTTTCTGCGCCGCAGTCTGCCCCAAAACCACTCTCTGTCACTACATAATCTGACAACTTTAATGCTATTATATCAGCCAATATTGAATTGTTGCCGTGCGCTATATTCGCAAAAGGCCCTGCATGCATGATACATGGGGTGTTTTCTGTAGTCTGAACAAGGTTAGGCTTAATAGCATCCTTTAAAAGGACTGCCATAGCGCCTGCGCATTTCAAGTCCTCCGCTGTAACTGGCAAGCCATCGTGAGTAAAGGCTGCTATTATTTTTCCTAAACGGTTTCTTAAATCAAAAAGGTCTTTTGAAAGCGCAAGTATCGCCATTACTTCGCTTGCAACTGTTATATCAAAACCTGTGTCTCGAGGGATTCCGTTTTCCTCTCCGCCCAGCCCAGTTTTTATCTGCCGCAAGGCCCTGTCGCTTATATCCACTACTCTGCGCGTAATAATAGTCTCTGGATTTATATTAAGCTTATTACCTTTGACAATACTATTATCAATAAATGCCGCCAGGAGATTATTTGCCGCGCCTACAGCGTGAATATCGCCTGTAAAATGAAGATTAATATCTTCCATTGGCAGGACCTGGGAATAACCTCCTCCAGCAGCTCCGCCTTTTATTCCGAATACAGGCCCCATTGAAGGCTGGCGTAATGTGGTTATTACTTTTTTCCCTAGCTTATTTAACCCCAGACTTAAGCCAATAGTGGTAACTGTCTTTCCTTCTCCTAAGGGCGTAGGCGTTATAGCTGTCACGTCTATGTATTTTCCAAAAGGCTTATCTTTTAGACGGTCAAGTATAGAAAGAGAAATTTTGGCTTTATATTTTCCGTACAACTCCAATTCATCTTCTTCTATACCTATTTTTTTTGCAATCTCAACAATAGGTTTAAGTTTTGCTGCCTGGGCTATATCCAAATCGCTTGGTATGCTTTTCATTTTTATCTCCTTTGAGCCTGACTCAATATAATTATCTCCATCTATCATCCAGATCAAACGCATTCTTAATCAGCTTAATCTCTGGATCAGGGCTATCAACGCCCCTGATGCTAACAACATCAAATCTGCAAGATTTATCTTCTAATCTATATTGCTTGATATACGCCAAAGCTGTCTTTGAAACCTGCAGCTGTTTCTTTTTTAATATCGTTTCCTCAGGCAAACCAAACACCTGATTATTTCTAGCCCTGACCTCTACGAAACAGACGCAACCTTTGTAATCAGCTATTATATCTATTTCGCCAAGCTTTGTCTTATAATTTTTTTCTATTATTTTATAAGGTGAATTGTAACTCATATTGCGAAAATTTTCAATTCAAAACCCCTGACCTGTTATTTGTAATATTTAAAACCAACTCGTTTGGTGTCTTGTAACCCAGTATCTTACGAGGATAGTCATTCA
>Ga0180009_10006844_pt1 | contig 11834 bp, 14 predicted proteins | sample OS_PC_MetaG_FD_123537 | JGI IMG/M metagenome (GOLD analysis project Ga0180009, IMG submission 123537) | Groundwater microbial communities from the Aspo Hard Rock Laboratory (HRL) deep subsurface site, Sweden - OS_PC_MetaG | ecosystem: Environmental > Aquatic > Deep subsurface > Groundwater...
TCACCGCTTCGAATAAAGCCAAATCCAGTTTGAACAAGGAGCCTGAGAAATGAATGTTGATTCGTTGATAAACGTCAAACGCAATCCCAGAATCCCCGAACTCGCCTCTGGGGATACGGTACGCGTTTACACCAAAGTAGTTGAAGGCGGTAAGGAACGCCTCCAGTCATTTCAAGGAGTAGTCATCAAGCTTCAAGGGGGCGGGGTAAGCGCCACCTTTACCGTCAGACGTATCGCCTATGGTGTCGGTGTGGAGCGCACGTTCCCGCTGTACTCACCGAGAGTAGAGCGAGTGGAAGTAATACGTCACGGAAAGGTACGCCGGGCCAAACTGTATTACCTGCGCGGACGCAGCGGTAAGGCAGCCCGCATCAAAGAAAGACGGGTGGACCGGGAGAAAGAACTGGCCCGAATGGAACTGCTCGCCGCTGAGGCCGAAGAGGAGGAGGCACCAGAGACAGCAGAGCTGGCGGAAGAAGAAATGCTGGCCGAACAGGAAGAGGCACTTCCTGAAACGGCGAAAGCTGTATCTGAGGTAACGGAACCAGCTGAAGCGGAGCCGCTGGCCGAAGAAGAGGCGCCTCCAGAAGAAGCGGCGGAAGTGGCACCGGAAGGCGAGCTGGCCGAAGAACCACCGGAAGAGGAAAAGGTTCCCGAAGCAGAAGAAGCAGAGCCAGAAGCGACCCAGGCTCAGGGTGAGCTCGCTCCTGAAGAACCGGAAACAGCACCGACGGAAGAAGAGACCGAAGAAAAAACAGAAGAGTAACCGTCCCGACAACGTTTAACGTTATAAATACCATCCACAAGACAGCGCAACCAGGTTTTAAGGCAATCGGTGGAACACAGGATGAAATATGCTGAGGTCAGTGTCAATTCCCCGGTTGCCCAGCGTCGTACTTTCAGCTATGCCATACCCCCCGGTCTGAATATCGAGGTGGGGCAGGCAGTATGGGTCCCTTTTGGCGAGCGCACGCTGCAGGGCATCGTTATGGAGCTCAGCCCCCGCCCTGCCGTGGAAGAGACCAGGGATATCATTGATATTATTGAGCCCCGCCCATTTTTATCCGCCGCCCGGATAAATCTGGCCCGATGGATAAGCGATTACTATCTCTCCCCTCTTTTCGATGCCGTGGCCCTCATGCTGCCGCCGGGATTTGAAAGGAAAACGCTGACCTTTATCTCGGCGGTGCCAAGTCCTGACGAGGAGATACTGTCCAGTATCACTCCACCACAACTGCAGGTCTTTGAGCTGCTGCAAAAGCAGGAGAGGGTGAGTCTGAGAGAGCTGGAGAAGAAACTCGGGGAAAAGAAGGCACAGGCCATCGTCTCACAATTGGCAAGAAGAGGGCTGGCGGTAAGAAATTACGAACTGGAGCCGATAAAGATACGGCCCAAGACGGTGCCCTTCCTGCGCCTTAACGTGCCCCCAGCCAGTGCCCGGGAGATATCGGCAGAGCTCAAAAGGAAAAGGGCCTTCAAGCAGGCGAGTATTATCGATTTTCTAAGCGAGCTAACTGAACCGGCGGCGTGGGCAGAAATGCGACAGAAACTGGGTGTGAGCAAAGCAATCGCCGATGCCCTGGTTCGCCAGGGGTTTATTACCTTTGAAGAGGTCGAAGTCAGACGGGAGCCGATTTCCTATCAGGATATTGCGCCAGCATCACCGCCGCAATTGACCCGAGCTCAAGAAGATGCATTCTCACGCATCCGCGAGGCGATACATGGTGGCAGGTCAGAAGCAAAGGGTTTCCTGCTCCACGGCGTTACCGCCAGCGGTAAGACCGAGATATACCTGCGGGCACTCGCGGAAACAGTGAAACTGGGCCGGCGGGGCATCATCCTGGTGCCGGAAATCGCCCTCACCCCCCAGACCATAGAGCGCTTTGCCTCCCGCTTCCCACATAGAGTCGCTGTCCTGCACAGCCGGCTCTCACCGGGTGAGCAATATGATGAATGGCGGAGGATAAGGGACGGCGAATTCGACGTCGTCGTCGGCCCCAGGAGCGCCCTCTTTGCCCCCCAGCCCGACCTCGGGCTTATCGTTATCGACGAGGAACACGAATGGACATACAAGCAGGATAACCCGCCCCGCTATCACGCCCGCGATGTGGCGCTAAAGTTAGCTGAACTGACAGGGTCGGTGATCATTCTCGGAAGCGCCACTCCCGATGTGGGCACCTATTTCCGCACCCAGCAGGGAACTTATGAACTCCTCCGACTTCCGGAACGAGTTGTTCCGGTGGAAAGCGCGCCACTGCCACGGGTTGATGTCGTGGACATGAGAGAGGAACTGAAAGCTGGTAATCGCAGCGTTTTCAGTCGGGCCCTGTCGCGGGAAATCACGAAGGCCGTAAACGGTGGGGAGCAGGTGATTCTATTCCTCAACCGCAGGGGTGGCGCCACGTTCATCCAGTGCCGTCGCTGCGGCTTCGTGCTGCGCTGCCGTCGCTGCGAGGTACCCCTGACCCACCACTACGCCGAAGACGTTCTTGTCTGTCACCAGTGCAATTACAAAACTGCGGTGCCGGATAATTGCCCACGCTGTTTCAGCCGGCAGATGAAATACCTGGGCTTGGGCACGCAGAAGCTGGAACAGGAAGTCAGCTACGCCATGCCGCGGGCAAGACTGCTCCGCTGGGACAGCGATATGACCAGAAGCAAAGACTCGCACGAGAAAATTCTGCGCCAGTTCCGCGACCACAAAGCGGATATCCTCATCGGCACGCAGATGGTAGCCAAAGGGCTTGACCTGCCCCGGATAACGCTGGTGGGCGTGGTGAGTGCGGACACGAGCCTGAATCTACCCGATTTCCGTGCCGGCGAGCGGACTTTCCAGCTATTAAGCCAGGTGGCCGGCCGAGCCGGTCGAGGACCCCTGGGTGGACAGGTAATCATTCAGACCTTCTCGCCGGACCACTATGCCATCCAGGCAGCAGCAAGCCATGATTACCCCGCTTTCTACGAAAAGGAAATCGATTATCGGCGTCAGCTGCATAATCCACCATTCTCCCGCCTGGCGCTCCTGACCTACAGCCACACCAATGAGGCTGTCTGCCAGCGAGAGGCGGAAAAGATGAGAAACGTGTTAACACTGGAAAGAGACGCCAGGGGCATAAGCGCTCTCAGCTTGATTGGCCCTGCCCCGGCATTCATCCACCGGCTAAGAGGTCGCTACCGATGGCAGATAATACTGCGCGGTACCGAATTGTCCCCTTTTCTTTCTCAAATAACCTTCCCGCAGGGCTGGGTGATTGACATTGACCCCGTAAGCCTGCTCTAGTAAACTATAATCGATTTTTCGTTCTGGAAAATACGATGACGATACTTCAAATTCGCAGCGTTCCAGATTCTGTTCTGAAACAGAAGGCCAAAAAAGTCCGCACCATCGACCGCTCCATTAAAAAGCTGATACGAGACATGCAGGAGACGATGCATGCCGTGCCGGGCCGTGTTGGGCTGGCGGCGCCGCAGGTGGGCGCCCCGCTACGTGTTATCGTCATCGGGATGCCCGAGGAAGAAGACATTATTCTGATCAATCCGGAGATAGTGCGCCGGAGGGGGGAGCGTGTTATTGATGAAGGTTGCCTCAGCGTTCCCGGTTACTTCGGGCAGATAACACGCGCTGAATCAGTAACCGTGAAGGGTCGCGACCAGAACGGCAAGGAAGTGCGGATAAAAGCTGAAGACCTGCTGGCCCAGGTACTGGAACATGAGATTGACCACCTTAACGGGACGCTGTACATTGACCACCCTGAAGTAAGGGAAACACTGCGCAAGGTAGAGCCAGAAGAGACCGGGCTTTAGAATCGGGGCTAGTCAATAGGAGAATCGATGGAATCAGCGACTTTATTCGCTAATTCCAATCTCGATTAATTCGTTTTCCGTGGCTTCGCTCTTTAATTGCTATTGGGGACAATAGAAACTCATCTTTGTTAGCGCTCTCTGCCTCCGACCATGCTTTCTTTACAGAGCCACACACATTCCGAATTACATCTGTCACCATGCCATAAATCAATTGAAAGACCACCAGTTGCATTTTATCACCATCCCTTTTTCAATTTAATTATTATTACCTCTACTCTTTCTCTGCCATTTAAATTTTTTCCCGTTAATTAACAACTCGATAAGGCCCAGTGACCCCTGTCCCCATGGCAAAGCCACTAAACTGCTCATTCTCAAGATAAAAGAGGTCGTCAAGTCCATAACCGGGAAACGCCTTCTTGGCCCCAACAATAAATTTTTGATTTATTTGGCGTTTCCCTTCGCGAACCCGGTAAACCTGGCTCACGGAAAGTCCCATGGCACGTGCCAGTTCTGACAGGTTGCAGTAATGTCCATTACACAGCTCAAATACTCTTGTTCTGATTATCATGGCCGTACCTTTTTCCTATGACATTTGGCACATATTATAGCCTGATATATGCCACTTGTCAATACCTTTAATCGTTAGATAGAATTTGACAACCGACCTGGATGGGCATAAAATAGCTGATTGCAATTACACAGTAAAATTGGGAAAAGTGGGGTAACGATATGAAAGACAGAGAAACACCTGAGCAACTAACACCTTTACTGCGCGGGGACAAGGTGCTCCGCGTCCGCAGACGAAGGCCACGTCGAAGGCTCCGCTTTACTCCGGACATCCCGGGAGTTATCAGATTTCTTAAGCAGATAGCCACCGAAACGCCTCTGGTACCATTGACATTTGTTCTTGTCGCACTTTGGCTGCTCTCATCGTGGGGTGTCTATCTCGCCGAGCGGGGAGCAAATGAGCAGATAAACTCCTATGGTTATGCGCTCTGGTGGACCTTCACCGCCATGCAAACGCAAGGTGCCAATAGCCCGGGGCCAATTACTGCTCCTGGAATGATAATCGGTTCAGTCTGGTCAATTTTGAGTACGATTGCCTTTTTTGGTGTGGTAATCGCCACCCTTTATGCCTACTTCATGCTCCCCAAGCGACGCCCTTCCCGGGAAATCATCGGTGCCCTCCAATATAATCTGGAGGAATTGGAACACTTATCTATCGACGAGTTAGAGGTGCTCAGAGACACTACAGTACGGATTGTAGATACCCAGATAAGGGACCTTAAAGAAAAGTCGCCGGGCCAGTAACCCACGCGACAAGAAGTCAAGAGGGAATCAATTTAAATTAAATAAGAAATAAATACCCTGCTAAAGGAATTGTACTTTTTTAATAAGAGAATTATAATTAGACCCAAAACAGAAAATTAGAATAGAAAGTAATGGAGTTTAACAAAATTCTGGTGCCGATAAGCGGCACCGAAGCTGACGAAGAGACAATGAGGCTGGCCTGCAGGCTGGTTAAGAAGGATAAGGGTAGAATTTGGGCGGTTTATGTCATCACCGTACAACGCACTTTACCTCTTGCTGCCGAAATTGAGCCTGAAATTAAAAAGGCTGAAGATATACTAGACCAGATAGAGATTGTTGCCGAAGAAGAAGACCACGAGGTAGAGGCTGAAGCGCTTCAAGCCCGCGAGGCAGGTCCAGCGATTATCGATGAAGCAGTAGACCGAGGGGTCGACTTAATCTTGATGGGTATCAAGCACAAGAAACGCTTCGGGCAATTCAGTCTGGGTAATGTGGTACCTTATGTGTTGAAAAATGCTCCCTGTCCAGTGATACTATATCAAGAATAGAAATTAATAACTGGGGTTGAATATGAAAATAGTCATTATGGGCTGCGGAAGAGTCGGTGCTCAAATAGCCAGTCTGCTGGAGCAAGACGGCCATGAAATCACCGTCCTCGATATTGATGCTTACAGCTTTCGGAGGTTACCGCCTGACTTCAGCGGCACGGCGCTGCTCGGCAACGGGGTGGATGAGGATGTACTGAGGAGAGCCGGCATTGAAGAGGCAGACGTTTTCGTCGCCATGACACAGGGTGACAACCGGAACGTCATGGCCGCACAAATTGCCAAGCATATTTTCAATGTGCCACGGGTCATCTCCCGAATCTATGACCCCTTGCGCCAGGAGATGTATGATACCCTTGGTATAGAGGCCTTCAGCCCAACCACAATCTTCGCCGAGCTGGTGAAGAAAAAAATAGAGAGCTAAGAGGAGAGAGATGTATATCATCATTGTTGGTGGTGGTAGAGTAGGTTATTATCTGGCAAGAGCCCTGCTCAATGAGGGACATGAGGTACTCATCATCGAGAAGACCCCCCGTTTTTGCGACATTATCAACGAGGAAATGGGCAGTGTTTGCGTGCAGGGCGACGGCTGCGAAGCGGCCATTCTAGCTGAAGTAGGCACCGGAAGGGCGGACATGTTTGTGGCCGTTACCGGCGACGATGAAGATAATCTGGTCGCCTGCCAGGTAGCCAAACATAAATTCAACGTGCCGCGTACCATCGCCCGCATCCGAAACCCCCAGAACGAGGCCATTTTCAAGAAACTGGGAATAGATGTTACCGTAAGTGCCACCAATATCATCCTGGAAGCCATAGAGAAAGAGGTACCCACGCACCCGCTGACGCATCTGATGACCCGCGCTGATAAAGGGCTGGAGATTGTAGAGATAAGAATTCCCCCAGACTCAAAGACCATTGGCAAACCAATCAAAGAAGTCCCGCTGCCCGAGGGAACCAAACTGGCACTGGTTATTCCTATGGACCGTAAACCAAGCATACCTAATCCGAACACCGTTCTCCGCGAAGGAGACCAGATAATCGCCCTGACCACTCCGGAACTGGAAGAGGAACTTCGTTCCAAGTTGACCGGTATTTAAAAACCAGAATGGTTCTATGGAGACTTCAAAGGAAAGAGTCTTAAAAGCCATCAGCCATATACAGCCCGCCGCCACCAAATTCAGATTAAAAACGCCGTGTCCTGGCATACGGCCTGAATTAATTTTGATTAATCACGGGCGAGACGCCTCGATAATACGCTTTGCCCCATCTCTCTTGAAATTATTAGAATTTTTTAATATTAAATAAAATTCACTTCAGGAGACGACTATGACTAGGTCCAATAAATTCTGGGCGGCGATTATCCTGTTTCTCATTATCGTGATTGTGACTGGCAGCATATTAATCTGGTCGAAGTATAACCCCAACCGACCAATCGAAATCACAATATCCCCATCACCCGAAATCATTGGCCAGATATCCGTCTCCGGCGCGGTTAATGTTCCTGGTATCTATCCACTGACATCTGGAGACTCCATCGACGCTTTGCTACAATCGGCGGGCGGGGCGACCGCTTTCGCCGACCTGGACAGAATCAAGCTCTATATAACGTCTATCGATGAAGCAGAGGTCCCACAGAAGGTTGACCTGAACCGCGCTGAGGCCTGGTTGCTGCAGGCACTCCCCGGCATTGGTGAAACGAGGGCTCAGGCTATCGTGAATTATCGTCAGCAGAACGGGCAGTTCAACCATATCAGCGAAATAACCAGCGTGGAAGGTATCGGGACAGCGACCTGTGAAAAAATCAAGCACCTTATCACGATTTCCGATTAATCTTCGGGAAGGACGTTTGTGCTACTCATATTGCTCAGCGCCGCCTGGGTAGCAGGCATCTATCTGGGGACCCAATTCGACCTGCCGCTGGTCCTGCTGCTGGCCGGCCTCGTGCCGCTACCGCTCCTTCTTTTTTCCAAGAAATACCGCAAATGGGTAATTATCAGCAGCCTCAGCCTGATTGCCCTTTTCACTGCCGCATGGTACGCCTATCAGAGCCTGAATATCGTCGACGCCGACGACCTGCGCTTCTACAATGACCGCGGCACCATTGATGTCAGAGGGGTGGTCGCCAGAGACCCTGAAACCAGCGACCGTAGCACTCATCTTTACTTTTCCGCCACGGAAATACGCGCTGAAAGTGAATGGAGACCGGCCGAAGGAAGTGCCCTGCTGTTTGTGCCGCGCTATTCCAGCTACAAATACGGTGACCAGCTCCACGTAACCGGCGCGCTGGAGACGCCGCCACAGCTCGATGATTTCGACTACCGGGGCTACCTTGCCCACCAGGGAATTTACGGCACCATGCTCTACCCTGAAATCGAAATCGAGGCGCGCGGGGCTGGCTTCAAACCTCTGGCCTGGATTTACGAACTGAGAGCAGGTCTGGCGCAGACACTGGCTGAAGTGCTCCCCGAGCCACAGGCATCACTAGCCCAGGGAATCCTTCTGGGTATTCGTGAAAACATACCGCAATCAGTCAAAGATGACTTTGTCCGTACCGGGACGGCACACCTGCTGGCCATATCCGGCCTGCACCTTGGCATCGTCGCCGGTATCATGCTCAGCCTCGGCTTGTGGCTGTTTGGCCGCCGACATTACCTTTACGTCTGGCTGGCCATGGTCATTATCTGGCTGTATGCGCTGCTCACCGGCATGCACCCGCCGGTGGTTCGCGGCGCCATCATGGCCAGTCTGTTTCTCACCGCCGAACTCCTGGGCAGGCAGCGCAGTGCCATCACTGCCCTCACCTTTGCCGCAGCGGTGATGGTCGGCATCAGCCCCTACATACTGGGAGATGCTGCCTTTCAGCTGAGCTTCCTGGCCATGGCGGGACTGGTCTTTCTCTTTCCTCCCTTCCGGTCGCTGGGCAGAAGGGCGGTAAATAAATTCATCGGTGAAGAAGGGGCAATCGTAACCGCAGCTAACTTCACCGGCGATAGCCTCAGCGTTACCATGGCGGCAGTAATCGCCGTCTGGCCGGTGGTGGCCTATTACTTCGGCATAATTTCCTTTGCCGGGCCGCTGGCCACTTTCCTGCTCCTGCCGGCGCTGCCCGTGGTAATCCTTGCCGGCGCGATGTCCGGCATCGCCGGGCTTGTATTACTTCCTGCAGGCCAGGTCATCGGCTGGCTGGCCTGGCTTTTTCTGTCCTACATGCTTTATATAGTCAGCTGGCTGGCATCATCGCCCCTGGCCTTCATCGAAGTGGGCAAAGTGGCTCCGGTCTGGTTATGGCTATATTATGCAGCACTGGCGGCAGTAGTCATCCTGGGTCGAAAGTTAAAAGCCGGCAGGAAAGCAGCGGTGATGGCAAGACTCAGTTCGGGCGCTGGCAGGTCGATGAGTCTGGTAAATCGGCTGCCTGCGAAATGGGTGGTTCCACCTCTGGCCACCATAGCGGTTCTGGTCTGGTTTAGCGCCGCCGCCATGCCCGATGACAGGTTACACGTCAGCTTTCTGGATGTGGGACAGGGCGACGCTATCCTGATACAGCAGGGAACCCGGCAGGTGTTGATTGATGGCGGTCCCAGTCCACAGGCGATAAACCTGGAACTCGGCAGGCAGATGCCCTTCTGGGACAGGACCATAGAGCTGGTTATCCTGACCCATCCCGACCAGGACCACCTCGCCGGCCTGGTTGAGGTGTTGAAACGTTTCCGCGTGGAAAATGTGCTCGACCCGGGTCTTGACGGTGATTCGCCATCATATGAGGAATGGCAGAGATTGATTATGGAAAGAGGGATTATGAAGACCACAGCCCGGGCCGGACAGCAGATTGCTCTGTCCGAGGCGACGCTCACGGTGCTCCACCCCCGGGACACCCTGCAAAACGCGGATGCCGACATAGACAATAACAGCCTGGTCCTGCACCTGAGGGCCGGCCGGGTCAGTTTCCTGCTTACCGGCGATATACGGAGTGAAGCGGAATTACAGCTTACAGCTCGGCGAGCAGCTTTAGACAGCACCGTATTGAAGGTCGCCCATCATGGCTCCGATACTTCCACCACCCGGGAATTTCTATCCGCGGTCGACCCACAGATTGCGGTGATATCCGTTGGCGCCGAAAATAAATTCGGCCACCCGCGCCCGGATGTCATTGCAAAGCTTGAGCAGCAGCTCGGTACCGATAATATCTACCGCACTGACCGCCACGGCACGATAGAATTTACCACTGACGGGGAAAGACTCTGGCTCAGTACAACGCAATAGGTGGAACTGGCAAGCGAAGCGTAAATAGGCTATAATTGGACGGAAACCAGGAGTAAGCAGACAATGAAAGCTTTTTTCCGGGAACTTATAATCACCGTCGTACTCGCTCTGTCCATTTTCTTCTTATTGCGTTTCACCATTGACACCGTCATTGTCCTCGGCATCAGCATGGAGCCGAGCTTTCACACCGGCCAGCGTATCCTGGTGAGCAAGGTCGCCTATCGGATACACGAGCCGGAAAGAGGCGATGTTATCGTCTTCAAGCCGAGCAACGGTGAGAAGGGCGAATTCATCAAGCGCATCATTGCTCTGCCCAGGGACACGGTGGAGGTCAAAGACGGCGCGGTCTATGTGAACGGGATAGAATTGAAAGAGCCCTATATCAAGAGCCCGCCCAGTTACCCACTCACCAAGCAAAAGATACCGGCAAACAATTATTTCGTTCTCGGCGACAATCGCAATCAAAGCAATGACTCGCACAATGGTTGGGTGGTCCCGCGCCAGAACATCATCGGCAAAGCCTGGGTTACCATCTGGCCGCCACCGATATGGGGACTGGTGCCAGAACACTCGCTGTCAGACCAGCTGGTAAGCCTGATAAATTCATACCTGGTGCAACAATATATATATAAATAGGTAGGCTGATACCTGCCTGGATGTATGAATGGTCGACAAAACGGAAGAGATTTTTCAGAAATCAGGGGCTCTGCTCAAAGGCCACTTCCTGCTCACCTCCGGACTTCACTCCCTTGTTTACTGGGAGAAATTCCGCGTCCTGCAATTTCCCAACTATACCGAGCAACTCTGCCGGATGATCGCCGACCACTTCCGCAGCCAGAATGTGCAGGTCGTTGCCGGGCCGACCACCGGCGGCATCATCCTCGCCTTTGAGGTCGCCCGACAGCTGGGCGTCTGCGGTATCTTCGCCGAGAAAGAAGGCGAGGAAAGGAGCTTCCGTCGAGGCTTCACGGTAAACCCCGATGAACGGGTGCTTATCGTTGATGACATCCTGACCACGGGCAGCTCCATCCGCGAGGTTATCGCTGCCGTCAAAAAATTACGTGGTAATATCATCGGCATCGGCGTGCTGGTCGACCGTTCCGAGCAGGCGCAGGACTTCGGCTTTCCCCTCTTCAGCTGCCACCGCGCCGCCACGGTTGCCTACCATCCCGAAGAGTGCCCGCTGTGCGCCGCCAAAGTTCCGCTGATAAAGCCGGGCAGCAGCCAGCAGCCGACGAGCTAACCAAGGTATATATAATACGAATAAAAGCGCCTATCACCTTCAGCATTGACAATATCCGGTATACCTATAAGATTCGGGGAGGTTTGCCATGGATGTCGTTGCCCTAGTCATTGTCATAATAACCGTCGCCGCGATTCTGGGTATCCTGCTCGTGTACTTCACCACCCGCTACCGATATGAAAATAAGTTCAGGCACTGGCAGGAAGAGGTGTGGTTGAAGTGGGAAGAGGAAAGGGAAAAGGCGGTCCGCGAGGCTGTGACACAGAGTCGGGCGGTGCTGGGGGGCAAGTTCACCGAACAGATGGCGCCCTACCTTCCCGAGTTCAAATATGACCCCACCGAAGCCCGCTTCATCGGCAGCCCGATAGATTTAATCGTTTTCCCGGGCCTTTCCCGCGGCGAGCCGGAGGAAATCGTCATCATGGAGATAAAGTCCGGTCGGAGCGCGCAGCTCACCCCTCAGGAGCGAAAAATCCGCCAGCTTATCGAGGACGGCATGGTGCGCTGGGAACTGCTGCAGAAGCCTCAGGAGGTAGAGTCATAATACTTCTATCCCCGCCCGAACTCCCGTCGCAGTTGCGCGGCATCGATATGGATTAACGTGGGTCGGCCGTGGGGGCAGGTGTGGGGCACGGCCGTCTTCTCCAGCTGCCGCACCAGCGCCCGCA
>Ga0180009_10006845_pt1 | contig 11833 bp, 6 predicted proteins | sample OS_PC_MetaG_FD_123537 | JGI IMG/M metagenome (GOLD analysis project Ga0180009, IMG submission 123537) | Groundwater microbial communities from the Aspo Hard Rock Laboratory (HRL) deep subsurface site, Sweden - OS_PC_MetaG | ecosystem: Environmental > Aquatic > Deep subsurface > Groundwater...
AACTATGTCCTTTAGGGAGGAAGATGTGGTGTTGACGGGCAGAGCATTGCTGAATCCGTTGTTATTGTAAGCTATATAAATTTTTCCATTAATTCCTGCTCCAACAACGTCAATACTTCCATCATTGTCCAAATCCGCGGTTTTTACTGAGAAAACACCATTACTAACATTTATTGTCTGTGTAGTATTGAACCATCCATCATCATTATAGATTATACAGAAACCACCATCGTTTCCAACCACAACATCAGTGTCACCATCATTATCTACATCCCCTAAAGCTGTAGAATAAACACAACCGCCAACAGAGGATAATTCGAAGCCATCCTGAAGAGGCTGTTCAGCCATTATATCCCAGAAAACATTGCCGCCTATGCTCATCTCATATTCATAGTCAACTGCTCTGATATTTGTGAAAACACAAACACTGCTGCTATTTCCTCCAAGGATATCCTTGTCACCGTCATTATCTATGTCTCCTGAGATTACTGTGTTCATAGATGTATCTCCTGCATTTATGGGAGTAGGAGTTGTAAATGTTCCTATATCCCCTCCCTGTACCCCACCCCGATTCTGAAACATATAAATGTCCCCATCGCTGGATGAGCATATAAGATCAGAGTCACCATCACTATCAATGTCCTGTGCTGATACAGATGTCAGATTAGATGATAACTCTATAGTTGTTAAAGAAAATGAAAAAACGCCATTGTTTATTGCTGTGTAAAAACTATTACCAAGACCTATAATGTCAAGTTTCCCATCATTGTTCAGGTCTGCACAATAAATATTGTTTGTGGCGGGTAAGGTTAAAGAATGCTTTTCAAAACTAAGTCCTTCTTTGTTTTCAAAAACAGATACCCCATTACTACTTCCTGTGATTATATCCTTTTTTCCATCATTGTTGAAATCCCCAATCCCAACACAGTTTGTGTTTATGGTTGTTAATGTTGAAGTAAGGGTAAAGTTAAGATCACCATCATTTCTGAAAACAAAAACACCATTACTCCCACTTGTAACTATGTCTTCTTTTCCATCATTGTTAAAATCGGCAATTCTAACACAGTTTGTATTTGCGGTTGTTAACGTTGAGGATAGGGTAAAGTTAAGGTTTCCGTTGTTTCTGAAAACAAAAACACCTGTCTCTCCACATGTAACTATGTCTTTTTTTCCATCATTATTGAAGTCACCAACAGTGACACACTTTGTGTTTGCTTCGGTTATGTTATACTGTATGAAGTTAAGAGCCCCATCATTTCTGAAAACAAAAGCACCAGACTCTGCAGAACAGATAAAATCTGTTTTCCCATCATTGTTCATATCACCCATTGCTAAGGAGGCAACATTGGAGTTCACATGAACTTCTGTTGGCATCTCAAACACAGGCTCAGGCGCAGTATTTGCCACATTTATTTCTGCGGATGAAACAATAGATTTCGGGAGTAAAAAGGAGAGGTTCACGGAGTCTGGACCTGGGAAATTAATCATTTTCGAAGTCTCTCCATCTTCAAACAATGTCTGATGCCCAAATGAGCCATAGTTAGTGTTATCATATCTCCAAACATTCTGCCCACCAACATCAAGGGATAAAAATGAGGGGTAACTTGTATGTGGTAATGTAGTAATATTTACTATGGCTGTTGTTACAGTGTTGTTCTCAATCCATATATTTGTTAGATTGGAGCCTGCATCCTTGAATTCTATAACACCCCCCTGGTTTTCCTCAGATTTCTGTGCAGCATTTAATACATCATGAAATGAAATAGCATCCATTGCAGGGAACACTGCAAGCATCATCAGGAGTATGATAACAGATATGATTTTTTTCATATAGGCACAATAACAAAATACTATGTTTCTATATATAAGTTTTCCCTGTCAGGAACTGTCTTATGGGAAATGTGATTATGTAGTTGTTGTAAACATTTCTCAAAATTCCTAAAAACACCAATTTTATTTCTTCTCAGCAATTGCTTTCGCCAGCGTTTCTATGGATTTAGCAATCCTATTTATGCTATCCACTGCTTTCCCTAAATCCTGGGATATTCTACCATAATCTGTTTTTATTATCTGAAACTCATTTTTTGTTTCCTCACGAAAACCTGTTAAATTTTTGTTTAGTGAATAAAAACTTTGTTTTGACTCTTCTCTGAAACCCTTTAACGTGTCTATCATTACCTCCTGTTTTCCAATCATTACATCCTGTTTCCCAATCATTACATCCTGTTTTTTATCCAGACCTTTTATTGCTTCAACCGTTGCATCCTGTTTCTCAATCATTACATCCTGTTTTTTATCCAGACCTTTTATTGCGGCAATTGTTTCATCCTGTTTCTCAAGCATTTTATCCTGTTTTCCTCCAAGAACCTTAGTACTTGTATCTATTTTATCTGCAATTATCATATCCCCGGATTTAACAGTTACAATCAGTTCTTTTAGATATTCCACTGCGGAATCTAACCTCTCATGCGTCTCTTTTTTTTCTTCTCTAACAACTTTCGTAAACGCTTTAAACTCACCTGTTGCATCCTCAAATTTAAATATTATCCCCTGAACATTAATCAACTCATTTTTAATTTTGATTTCTTTAATGAATTTATCTAAAACATGTTTTTCTCCCTCTGCTATGATCTCAACTGCACCCTCTGGAAGATTACTTACCTCACCCTTAACACCCAACTCCCCTGCAATATTTTTAACCTTTGTCCTATACCCGACTTTCTGAACTTTACCTCTTACTATGATTCTTACTCTTTTCACAATTATCTAATATGTGATACCTGCTTAAAAATCTTGTGTTTACAATACTGGGTTATAGTGGAGGACAGAAATATTTGACAGCAAAACTGTCCTCCACTTAAGCAGGAAAGAGACTTTCCTGCTCTCTAAGGAAAATCATAGATTTTCCTGTAGATAAGCAGGAATCAGAGATTCCTGCGGTCTAAGGAATGCTTTTGCATTCCTGTAGATTAGCTGAAAACAGTGTTTTCAGCAAGTGTCGGAAACAAAGTTTCCGACTACAGTAGTGGAAGACATGATATATAATCAAAAAAACTAATGTCTTCCACTGTAATAAATATTAAGGAGTTATAATATTCAACAAAGCATCAAAAAAAATAAAAACAAAAAATAATAAAAAAAAAACAAAAAGGGTTAAAGAAAGAAGATGTTTTACAGTTCTGTGCTTGCTTCGAACATGAAGCTGATAGTGCCAGTGTATGCTGTCTCAGATGATACGGTTCCTGGTGGTATCTGAAGGCAGATTTCTATCCAGACATAATCTGATGTTCCGTTTGTCGCAGTCTGACCAGCAGACATACCCCAGTCATCTACCTTGTCATACTTCCATGCATTGATACCAGCGCCCTGCCATGTTGCATTGTAGTTATTACCTGCGGCTGGGTTATCATCATACGTTGCACCATTATCGTCACCTGCGCCAAGAACCCATGTTCCTGAGGCTTTTGCTGATGCGCCTAGTGTACCATTCCATAGCGCCGCGATCTGGTTAGCTGCATCAGCATTAGTCTCACGCTTACTGGCATCATCTGTAACAATCTTGTCTATTGTGCATGTCTTACCTTTATTACTGTGCGCAAATATATGCATATTCACTATTCCTGTGCCTTCCACATTCACACCCACAAGCGTTATAGGATAGTCTTCCTCGTTCACAATCCCGAATGCTGCTGTGAAAGTCTTGTTTGTTCCAGGACACCATGTCCCAAGACTGATTGAATATGATGCGTTAGCAGAGCTTACAAGAAGAGGTTTAGTATTATCTACAGGGTTGCCATCACATGTGATAAAATGCACATCTGCACCCATGTTGCTAACCGTGTAGGAATATGCTGCTCCTACCCTAGCAAACTGTGTTGCATTGATTACTGAAAGTACAACTAATACTGCGAGTAATCCGAGCACGCCTTTGTATATCTTTTTTTTGTTCACCATAGTTTTCACCCCCTTTTTTTTCTTGTTCTCCCCATTTCTCAGCAATCAGAAGCAAGTAGTTAGAGGAAAATCTTATTCCCTGTCCCCTAACTACCAGCTACCAACTACTGGATTTGGGTCGAACTGTAGTTAACACTATGAAAAACATAATATATAAAGGATATGTGTCAGAATATGACATAAAGCAGGGGGTTAGGGACAAGTAGTTCTTGGAGTTAGGGGTTAGTAAATAGGGAGGGGGATAGGGGTATTTTGTTCCCTAATCCCTGACTACTATCCCCTAAATAATCACATCCCGAAAACATACCATCCTATGAGAATCATCAGAAGCCCGAGTAAAAAGAATATTATGCCGTATTTTGCTATGGGGGGAGACTTTTTTATAACCCCCCCTTTAGAGGCGCCGACAAATTTTGCACCGCATTCAGAGCATCTGTCACCTGTAAAGTATGCGCCGCAGAAACTGCATTTCTTTCCCTCAAGAACAACCCCTCCTTTTAACCCCATGATTTTTGCGTTTATCCGTTCCTTCTCAGCAGTCAACATATCCTTTCTACTTTTAGTCTCGTTTATATTTATGCCCGCAACCTCTTTCTGCTTCTCCATAACCCTGATTTTTTCATCAAACCCTCTTATTTTCTCATTTATCCTTTTTATTTTTTCTTCCTGCTTTTTCTTGTCTTTTTCCTTTTTAAGCGCTCCAAGTTTTTTTTCCTCTTTTTCTAATTCTTTTTTCAGCTTCTCCTTTTTACCCAAAACATTCTTTGACTCTTTCTCTATTTTCTCAGGCTTTTTAACCGCGTATTTTCTTATTTTTTCTTTAATCTCTTCTATTTTAGCCATCTCTTCATTCACAGAGGTTAATCTATCCTCATAGTAACCTAATACCATAACCCTGGGTCTTTCCCTTACCCCGTTCTCAATACCTTTGAGTTTGAGTTCTATTTCACTCAGACATTTCACAACCGCCTTCCCTTTTTTCATTACCTACCCCTCAACGCCTTCTCCCTCTCCTCAAGAAGTATTTTTTTCCTCATAAATTCCTCCTTTCTCCTGAATTCATCCTCCATTTTTTTCCTCATATCCTCTATTTTTTTGTTGGCGGATTCCTCAATTTTTTTCTCAATCTCAACCTCTTTCTCCTTTACCGCTATTTGAATCCTTCTCTCCATATCCATTTCCAATGCTGTTTTCCTTGCCTCAATCTCCATTTCCTTTTTCCTCATATCAAGCTCAAGCTGTTTTTTTTTCAGTTCAATTTCCATCCTGTTGTTTCTTTCCCTCTCAGCCTCATTTGCCTCAAGCTCAAGCTGTTTCTTCTTCAGTTCAATTTCCATCCTGTTGTTTCTTTCCCTCTCAGCCTCATTTGCCTCCATCTCAAGTTCTTTCTTCTTCAATTCCAACTCCAGCCTGTACCGTATCTCCTCCTCCCTCTCCATGCTCAGTTTTGCCAGGGCTGTTTTTAATTCCAGTTCCACTTTCTCTCTTTCCGCACCCATGGGCTCATCCTTCTCTTTTAACCCTCCAATTCCTGCTGTTGCCTTTATTGCACTTAACGCCTTCACTCTCCTGTCAATATCCTCTATTCTCACCCCGTACTCAACCGCTGTTTTCACATCCCTGTCTTCTCCAATCCTTCTGATACCCTGAGTAACCGTCCTGGGTTCTTCTCTTTTAAACGTTGGTCTCTGATAAGTTCTTTTCTCAGGCACGGGTTTTCCACCTATGCCTTTAACCGTGTTGAGTATCTTGCTTATGCAGTCGCCTCCGGAGTACACAGGATATTTTATGTGTTCAGCAATCTCATCAATCCTTCTGCCTTTAACGTACACCTCACCGAAAACACTGAAAGCATTAACAAATTCATTACTGCTTCTAATAGGGTAACGTAAACTGTGTATCTCCTGCATAATGCTTCCTAAAGAGTAGATTGGCATTATGGAATAGTATATCATTTTTAATATAAGTATTTAACCGCTCTGAGAGTAAAAATATAGTTCATAAGGTTTATATATTATAAAAACAATGTACGTAATGAGGATAATGGATAGTATTTGGAAAAAGGTTATGGGGATAGCAGGTGGGTTGATACTTATAAATGGTGTTTTCCTGCCATGGATAACAGTGGAAAAAATTCTTGACTACAACATAGTTAGAATAGGAACACTATCAGCAATGCTTAACAGATACGCATATATGATGTATGCCCAGTATTTATCCTATGCGCTTGTAGCACTTGGTTTTGCTTTTATTCTCGCGTTGTTTATTGATGAAAAACATAAAATAACAACAGCACTCGCTGCGTCTTCCTTTGTTCTTTCCGTTGGTATTTTCGGATGCCTGTATGCTTTTGTATCAGACATAAGGGCTCTGGATGCAGCAGAAGCGCAAAGCATATTCGGATTTTATTTATCCAGCATAGATGTTGGATACGGTATATACATGTGCATAATAGGCAGTGTCATCATGCTTGGTAGTGCATTCCTGATTTGGCGTGAAGGAAGAGCAGTGAAGAAAAAGGCGGAATGAGATTTAACCCATTATAACTCATATAACTCATTATAGAGAAAGAAAATCTTATATTCCCACAATGTATTAGATGGTTTATATGAAAAAGGCTGTAGGAATTTTGATAGTATGCGTGGTAATGATAGGTGTAATTGTGGTTGTTGGTGTTTCCGGTGAAAATGTTGATGAAAATCAGTCTCGTAAATCTGTCTGTATGTTAGTGGAGGAACATGGGGAGTGGACTGTAACTGGAGAGGAGAAAGAAATGAATAAAACCATTATTTTAACAGGGAACCTCACCATTTTGAATGGGGGTAAGCTCACCCTGAAAAATGTAACATTGATGATGAACTCCACCTATGATGGTCAGTATCATATTACAGTGAATAGTGGTGGATACCTAAAAATAATGGATAATTCTATCGTAACCGCATATAATCATAGCCATAGATTCCTATTTAACGTCCATCTAAATTCCGAGTTCCAAATGGAGAACAGTGAATTACGCTACTGCGGATACAGCAACCAGTATCCTGGTCTGGTTATAAGAACTAATGCTGTCGCAATAAAAAATTGTGTTATATCAAACAACGCATATGGTCTCTCCTTTTTTAATTCTAGTGCCAGTATTGTTGTAGGGTGCGTAATATTTAATAATTATTATGATGGAATATATACATCTAATTCTGTTGGCATCACTGTTACTGATTGCAATATATTCTCCAATAATGTAGGGATTAGTCTCAATTATCCCCTTGGCGATAACAGTATTGAAAATTGCAACATACATAATAATTCAGAGAGCGGGGTCTACATTGTTGATGGCTGCTCAGATAACTCAATAACCAAATGTAGTTTCACTGAAAACGGTAACGCTATTCGTCTAGATAATACCTTACTCATCAGTATTGCCGGTTGCGTGTTCTTGGAGAATGCGCACGCCATTTACTTAAATACATCGTCAAACAACATTATTAGAGATTGCAATATGGAACACAACGCTGAAGCTGTGTTTCTTGAAAACTCATCAAACAACACTATCACCAATTGTGATATGAGAAATAATGTGGATGGAATTTATATCAGGGATGCGAAAGATACTTATGTATCAAATTGCAGAATACAAAATAACATAAACGGCATTCTTCTGTCGAACTCATCAAACACCATTATTGCAAACTATTCTGGAATAGGGAACGAGTATGGCATTTCAATTAAATATTTTTCAGAAAACACACAGATTACAAACGCCAGTATTTCCAACAACAGTTTTGGTGTGTTCTCAGAATGCACCACCGTAGGTATCAGCAAAAGTAATATAAACAACAACACTGAGTGGGGAGTGTTTGGTACCGAGCAGGTTGATGCTACACACAATTACTGGGGAAGTGATAATGGTCCTGGCGGCAACGCACCAGGGGATGGGGACAAGGTCAATGAAAACGTGATTTATGCTCCATACCTCACAAAGTACCCTTATGAGAAACCAGAAATAAGTATTAATCTGCCAGAGGAGAATACATTGTTATCTGGAAACATCACAATAGAAGGATTATCTAATGCGTATGTTTCTGATGGCGTGCATTGGGTTAATGTATCAGTAGATGATCCTACATTCACAGAGCCGACTTTAATGGTAAACAACATTACTTCTTGGTATTCTTTTTGGAACTCAACCCTGTATCCAGATGGAACTCATACAATTTATGCAAGGGCATTTGATGGTGTGAGTTACTCAGAAATAGTTTCAGTAAACATAACAACAGATAATATTCCGCCGACAAAGCCGGGTAAACCTATACATTACGACGAAGTTCCGGAAGGTTATGACAACGATTTAACATTAGAGTTTTCGTGGGACATTTCTACAGATGTTAATTTCAGTAGGTATGACATCTATGTATCTGTAAACGGCGGAGGTTTTGTATACGACCACAATGTCACAACAAATTCAACTACTGTAGATGGAATTGATGGAAATAATTATTCTATAAAAGTTGTAGCAGTGGATACTGTCGGGCTGCCTAACGAATCAGAATCTTCAGATATAATTACATGTGACATGACAGCACCAACTGTTACAATAACAGATTTACCCCAAATAATAAACACAACTTCATTTACATTACACTGGACTACAACTGACATGGATATTTGTTACTATGAGGTTAGACTCAATGAAGGTAGTTGGGTAAATGTAGGTTTAAACACAAGTTATGTGTTCACTAATTTATCAGAGGGTGAAAATACATTGTATGTGAGAGGTACTGATAAGGCGTACAACACAGGCACGCCAGATTCTGTGGTTATAATCGTGGATACTGCTGCACCCACTGTCACGGTGGTAGAATGCAGTCATACGTTAATTAACGAGGCATCCGTGGGTGAAACATTCTACCTGAATATCACATACAATGAGGACATGAATGTGACGGGTATGCCAGAAGTAATTTTCACACCACAACTAAGCACTACATTAATATGGCCGAGTGGTGAATGGAATGGTAACACTGTTTACAGATTGCAATACATAATTGCTGATATTAATGAAGAACAAGCAGGTGTAAACATCAGCGTTAGTGATGCATTAGATGCAGCTGGTAATGCCCAAACTGCATATACTGAATCCGATGCTTTTGATGTGGATACCATTGCACCGACAGTAACCGCAGTGGTTGAGCACAGTCATCCTTTGATTAATGAGGCAAGTGCAAGTGAAATATTCTATTTAAATATAACGTATAGCGAGAAAATGGATATAATGAGTGTACCAGCAATAAATTTCACACTGCAACCGAATGGTACGTTAACCTGGTCAAACGGTGCATGGGATGGTACTACTATTTACAGGTTGCAATACATAATTGCAGATATTAATGAAGAACAAACAGGTGTAAACATCAGCGTTAGTGATGCATTAGATGTAGCTGGTAACACTCAAACTGCATATACTGAACCTGATGCTTTTGATGTAGATACTGCTGCACCGGTTGTAACAATAACAATTGAGATCAATTCAATAAACACAACGTTTCTCACCATAAATTGGACTATTGGTGTAAATGTAACCGATATATCCCATTATGAGATAAATCTTAACGATGGAAACTGGACAAATGTTGAAACAAGCACAGGTCACACGTTCTCAAGCCTATCAGAAGGCTCTAACACGTTATATGTAAGAGGCGTAGATTTAACTAATAATACATATCCAACATCCATAACCATTACTGTTGACACTTTGGGACCGACAATCATAATATACGAGGAATCAACATCGATAAATAAAACCTCATTCACAGTTAGCTGGTATTCTGCGGATGCTGAGTATTATGAGATAAGCACTGACAACGAAACATGGGTGGATGTGGGAACAAACATAAACTATGAGTTTAAAAATCTATCTGATGGGAATAACACCCTGTATGTACGTGGAACTGACGATATGAATAACCCTGCTGTGGTGTTTATTGTAATAGCTGTGGACAGGGTGGCACCTGTTGTAACAATAATGAATATAAGTCAAACAATAAAGGTAACCTATTTTGTGATGAACTGGACGGGTGAGGCTGACATTGAATACTGTAAAGTGAGCATGGATGGTGAAAATTGGACTTATGCAGATTCAAATACAGGCCACAATTTTTCATTAACTGAAGGTGAAAACAAATTGTATGTTCATGCTGTTGACTTATCAGGCAATGTTGGTGAGAGTGAAAATATAGTGATAACTGTTGACATAACACCGCCTGTTGTTGTAGTGTCTGATCATATCATAAACACAAAATCATTTACTCTGCATTGGAACACAACAGATACAGATATAACATACTATGAGGTAAGTAATGACAGCATTAACTGGACCGAGATTACCAACACATCATATTTGTTTACAAACCTCTCTGTTGGAAACAACACACTCTATGTCAGAGGCATTGATAACGCAGGGAATGTTGGTGAAACTGTTTCAGTAAATGTTTCTGTTGATATGACAAAACCCGTCGTAGTAATACCTGAGCAGGATGTGAAAACAGACAAGGACAGTTTCACGATTTCATGGTCAGGCAATGATACTGATGACCTACAATATTATGAAGTAAGTATGGATGGCAGCACATGGGTTCAAGTTGATAAAAATGCAACAAGCTACACCTTCACTAATCTTTCAGAAGGTGAGAATACGCTGTATGTCAGGGCTGTTGATAACGCAAACAACACAGACACAGTGATTATAACCGTCACTGTGGAAATCCCGGTCCCACCAGAGGAAATTAACTGGATGTTGTACATCATAATAATAGTTATTCCTGTCGTTGTCATTGTTGTACTTGTAGTGCTGCGCAAGAAAGGGATTCTAAAGAGAAAGGAGAAAACTGAGAAGGCTGAAACAGGTAAAGAGGAAGGAAAAGAGGAGGAAGCGCCTAAAGAAGAAGAAAAGAAAGGTTTTCTTAAAAGAAAGAAAGGAGAAGTATCCAAGGAAGAAGGAAAGGAAAAGAAAAAAAGAGGATTTCTAAAAAGGAAAAAAACAGAAGTGGTACCTGAAAAAACTGAGAAAGAGGGAAAAGAAAAGGAGGAAACAGAAACTCCTCTAAAAGAGGAAATGAAGAAAACAGAAGAGGTACCTGAAAAAACAGGAATCATTCCTGAGGAAGCAGCACCTGTAAAAAGTGTTGAGAAGCCAGAGGGTGCGCCAGATTGTTTTGGGACGTATGATAACTCAGAGGCATGCAAAGGATGCAGCTTATCAGAGGGATGCAAAAAAGCAACAGGATAGTAGATATAACCATTAACAAACAATATCGTGTATCAAAACGCAACAAATTGAAATACCTATATGATAATATCCTATACTGGATTGAATATGGCATATCAAATTAGGGGAATTGTCAGCTTTTATAACAGGGTTCAAGAGCGAATTTGCCAGCCACTCTCAAATGATGAGAAAACGGATTTAGCGCAAACCATAAAACGAAACGTTCTAAAAATCGAAGAACTCTGTAAACAGTGCAACATGATGATAGAAGACCTGCCGGCGCGATCACGATCTGCCTATTACTACCTCAAGAACTTCGATATCAATAGAATCAAAGTACCAGATAAATTGCAGGAACTTGAGCCCTGCCCCCGATTTGACCCGGAGTGCGCAACCATTTTTAGTAAGGCATATACCGATTTGTTCAAGCGAAAACCACCGGATATTGTAGTAGAATATTATCCTTACACTACTATCAAAAGTACAATAAGAAAACGCAATGGTACAATATATGCACGGATAAGTGATGTGCTGGGCAGCGCACCTTATGAGGTCAAAAAGTCAATAGGCGCTATCCTATTATGTAAAACCGAGGGTGTGAAATGCCCTGCCGAGCCT
>Ga0180009_10006846_pt1 | contig 11832 bp, 15 predicted proteins | sample OS_PC_MetaG_FD_123537 | JGI IMG/M metagenome (GOLD analysis project Ga0180009, IMG submission 123537) | Groundwater microbial communities from the Aspo Hard Rock Laboratory (HRL) deep subsurface site, Sweden - OS_PC_MetaG | ecosystem: Environmental > Aquatic > Deep subsurface > Groundwater...
TAACCAATGGACATTTTATCCTTGGAACCATTCACCGCAACAACAACACAGATCAACCCGGTCGACTACAAGCCATCATGGGTGCTTTGATCGAAATCGCCGAAACTTACCACGAAACCATTGTTTTGCCATTGCATCCCAGAACTTCGCAGCTATTGCAACAAAACCCAGGGGATGATTTGTACCGGAAGCTTAAAAGCACTTCCACCATTAAAATGCTACCTCCGGTTTCATTTCTCGACATGATTCAGTTGGAAAGCCAATCCAAACTCGTCATCACCGATTCGGGTGGGGTGCAAAAAGAAGCCTACTTTTTTCACAAACCCTCCATTATCCTCCGTCCTGAAACCGAGTGGGTTGAAATAGTGCAGGAGAAAGCCGCCATTCTGGCAGATGCAGATAAAGAAAGGATATTAAGCGCCTATCTCCATTTTTCGGATACAAAAACCACGGTAAATTTTCCACCCTTGTTTGGGGATGGTAAGGCTGCAGAGTTTATTTGTGAGACTATTTTGGGGTAAATATGTTGAAAATTAACGAATCCCGGATGATTTCCTATTCGGTAAAATCCATTAGATTTGCTTCATGAAGACGGCCACTATAAAAGAAATAAAGATTGAATTAAGCTCCCGATCTCCGAATGAGTTGTTGGAAATTTGTCTTCGGCTGTCGAAATTTAAAAAAGAGAACAAGGAACTGTTGACCTACCTGCTGTACGAATCAAACGATGAAGAATCTTATATACAAGGTGTTAAATTTGAAATTGATCAACATTTTAAACAAATTAGCACCCGGAATTGGTATTTAATTAACAAAAGCCTCCGTAAGATTTTGCGTGCCACCAAGACCTATATCCGGTATTCCAAAAACAAACAAACCGAAGTAGAATTACTCATCCACTTCTGCATGCGGTTGAGGAACATGAAACCTTCTATCACAGACCACCACGTGCTAACGAATCTCTTGGAACGCCAGATAGAGCTCATCAGAAAATCAATGCTTGGTCTGCACGAGGACCTAAGGTATGATTATAACCGGATTTTGGATGAATTGATTTAAATTACTCAAGTTTCGCATGTAATTTTTTGAGCTATTATATCTGATGGTCAATAAAATATGATTCAATTTTAACCTTCGTGTCACTTCGTGGCTTCTTTGTGGTTCTTCGTGACATAGCTAATAAGTTGTTACACAGAGGTGCACAAAGAAGTTACAGAGGTTCACAGAGAAAATTTCGGCATAAGAATGGAATCGGTAATTAACAGCATATCAATGCCGATTATGTTTGACAATAATTTAATTGACTGATTTTCACTAAATAAGTTTAACTGCGAAACTTGAGTAAATTATTATCCTCAAGCTCATATCCAGTTAACATCCCGAAGAATTATTGTCATTTTTGCTATAAGTACGTATATTGTACGTACATTTGCAAAAAAAGTATAAAATGAGTACAACGATAGAAGAGCAGACTCGATTTGATGCAAGACTTCCCAAAAAGCAAAAACAATTTTTTGAGAGAGCGGCCTACTTAGGCGGTTATAGAAACCTGACTGAATTCGTTATTATGGCCGTTCAGGAAAAAGCAAACATGATTATCAAAGAAAAGGAACTTGTAATTGCCAGCGAGATAGATAGTCAAATCTTTTATGATGCCATTACAAATCCCACGAAACCTTCTGATTCGTTGAAAAGAGCATTAGCTGATTATGAGACTTTTGTCGCAAACTCAAATCAGAATAATGATTGAATTACTAAACAAAAAGCACGACCGAAACAATTTTGACTGTGGGAAAGAGCTGCTTAATAGTTACCTGAAATATCAAGCAGGACAAGACATGCATCGCAAATTGTCTGTTTGTTTTGTGTTGCCGGAAAACGAAACCAACCTAATTCAGGGATTTTACACACTTTCAAACTTTGGCATCCCGTTAAGCAATTTTTCTGAAAAAATTCAGAGAAAACTCCCTAAATCGTACACCTCAATACCAACCACCTTACTTGGAAGATTGGCCATTGATCAGAGGTATCAAGGGCTTGGTATTGGAAAAGTCATGCTTATTGATGCACTAAAAAGGAGTTATGATAACGCCCGGGTAATTGGTTCATTCGCCGTTGTGGTTGATCCAATTGACCAGGAAGCCGTAAGGTTTTATAAGAAGTACGACTTTATTGAGCTACCGGATAGCGGGAAGATGTTCATAGCCATGAAAACACTTGACCACCTTTTTGGTTAAAATAAAATCTCTCTACCGCCTTCTCTGTTAACAAAGTAGTAAATAAACCCAGTCAGACTCCCGACAAAAAATAAATTGTTATACAAGGCTTTGAAATATCAAAGATTTTTGTACTTTTGCACTCCAATTTTTATGTATTAATTATCAATTAATTAACTAATTATTTTATTATGAACCAGTACGAAACCGTTTTCATTTTAACTCCCGTTTTGTCTGAAGATCAGATGAAGGAAGCGGTAAAAAAGTATGAGACTTTTCTCATCGACAATGGTGCCGAAATCGTGCATCGCGAAAACTGGGGATTGCGTAAACTCGTCTATCCCATCCAAAAAAAATCCACCGGATTTTATCACCTGTTTGAATACACCGCTCCTGGCGATATGATTGCCAAGATCGAAATTCAACTTAAACGCGATGAACGTGTTCTTCGCTTCCTTACCGTAAAACTCGATAAGCACGCTGTTGCTTACAACGAGAAAAAACGCAGAAACAAAGCTGCCGAAACTGCTGAAAAGGAAGCATAGTTATTCACCTACTAAAATTAAGAACCATGGCACAACCAAATTCAGATATTAAATATCTAACACCGATTGCAGTCGACACCAAAAAGAAAAAATACTGCCGGTTTAAAAAAAGTCGCATTAAATATATCGACTATAAAGATGCAAACTTCCTGCTCAAATTTGTGAACGAACAAGGCAAACTGTTGCCACGTCGTTTGACAGGAACATCTACAAAATACCAAAAGAAAGTGGCTCAGGCCGTAAAACGTGCACGCCACCTGGCCTTAATGCCATACGTAGCTGATTTATTAAAATAAAGGAGGGAAAAGAAATGGAAGTAATTCTTAAACAGGATGTAAACGGAGTAGGTTATAAATACGACCTGATTACCGTTAAAAATGGATTTGGAAGAAACTATCTGATCCCCAAAGGACTGGCAGTATTGGCTGACAAATCAGAAAAAAAAGCTTTAGCAGAAATTAAAAAACAACAGGCTTTTAAAGAAGAGAAAATTCTAAAAGAAGTTGGTTCAGTAGCCGAACTACTCAAAGGTCTGGAGCTGACTATCGGAACAAAAGCCGCCGCCACAGGTAAAATTTTCGGATCGGTAAACTCAATCATCATTGCCAACGCCATTAAGGAAGCAAAGAATATTGAAATCGACCGCAAGAAAATTATGCTCGACGACGATCACATTAAAGAGATTGGAGAATACACCGCGGTAGTTAAACTGCACAAAGGTATTCAGGTTCAAATCATACTTAATATTGTGGCCGAATAATCCACAAAAGAACTATCTTTGAAACCCTGACAGCACAAGCTGCCAGGGTTTCGTTTTTTATTGTAAGCCGTTGATAACAAAAGCAAAAATAAAACTGATAAATTCACTCGCCAACAAAAAATACCGCGAGCAGCATCAACTTTTTAAGGCAGAGGGAACTAAAAATGTACTCGACTTTATTTCCGGGCAGCTGGTCTGCAAGGAAGTGTTTGCCACCCACAGCTGGATATACACGCACAGAGATTCACTCGCTGACACAGAAGTTACTCCCGTAACGGAAGCCGAAATGAAAAAACTCACCGAACTAACAACCCCATCTGAAGTTCTAGCCCTGTTTGTGCTCCCTGATTATCCGGCTAATGTCGCCGGATCAGATTCATTGGTGCTCATGCTCGACGACATAAAAGACCCTGGCAATCTGGGCACAATCATCCGGACTGCCGACTGGTTTGGCATTCACCACCTCATTTGTTCAGAGCAATCTACCGACGCCTTCAGCCACAAAGTAGTTCAGGCGTCTATGGGGTCGCTCGCGCGCGTGCACCTGACCTATGCCAACCTGCATGAAGTGTTGTCGGAATTACCCAAAGCCACCCCCGTGTATGGTGCCTTGCTCGAAGGGAAACCTATCGGTGAAATCAAACATCAGGGATCGGGGGTGATACTCATCGGCAGTGAAGCCCATGGCATCAACAAGGAGCTTTATCCCTACATCAATCAGCCTGTCACTATTCCCCCAGGACTCCCAACACCTCAGGGAAGAGCAGAGTCGCTCAACGCATCTGTCGCTGCCTCCATCATATGCTATGCCCTCACCTCTCCAATAAATTCAGATTGACATCCTTGTTTGTAAATTAATGCCTCACCAAAAAAAAAGCAGTAGGATATCGTGAATTGCTTAAAGTTTTCTGACGATAAAGCAGGTTAATTTTTTTATTGGTATTTTTGCAAAAAAAAAGCAATGTTTATAAAAGTATTACTCATTACAGTTGTATTCCTCGCTCTGGCAGTTGCCGGATTCGCTATAAAAATGTTTTTCGTGAAAAACGGAGAATTTAAAAAACAATGTTCATCCGTAGACCCGCATACGGGAAAAAATCTGGGATGCTCATGCGAAGGAGCGCCCGGAGATGGAAGATGCAGAAAAGAGGACGAAAAACACTCGCACCACCATCACAAGCCTTCACCTGTGGTTGCCCAGTTTAAAGAGCTGGAAATTAATTAGCTTACGGATGCACTCTAATTATAAAGAGTATTTTGAAGGAATAAAATTGTTGGAAACAGACTTTGTTTGTCTTTTGAGGGTATTGCTTGCAAATAAGGAGAGTGAAAACTCTTGAGAAGTAGTCGACAAGTGTGAAACGAGCAAGAAAGAACAAATGCCCTAAAGACAAATCCTGGCTAATCCTCGTACCAATCAACAATAGCATTTTGAAAACCCGGAGTGGCCACTGCTTCATATCCATCAGATGTGGAATAAATGAAAAAAGCCTCCAAATCATCGCGTGACTCCACAAAATCCCATGCTTTCTCAAACCCCATGACCATGCAGGCGGTAGCGTAAGCATCGGCAAAGGCGGCGCTGTCGCACAAAATCGTGGCACTGAGCAAGGTGTGCCGGGCAGGGTAACCTGTTGACGGATCGATGGTGTGAGCATACCTCATCCCATCTTCTTCAAAATACTTGCGGTAATTTCCAGAGGTGGCCAAACAGGCATTATCGAGCTTCAAGGAAGCAGATAAGGTTCTATCGTCATTCTGGTCATCGGCGGGCTTTTCGATCCCAACCAACCAACTGCTGCCATCGGGTTTTTTGCCTCTTCCTCGAATCTCTCCCCCAATGTCTACTAAATAGTTCTCTATTCCTTTTGACTCCAGAAAAACACCAACCACATCAACAGAATAGCCTTGTGCCACCGCATTAAAATCAAACCAAATACAGGGATCATCTTTAATAATGTAGCCATCCGATAACCTAACCTTACCAAAGCCTGTAATGTGCAATAAACTGTCGATTATGGCTGAATCCACCTCGCGGACGCCGTTACTGCCAAAGCCCCAGGCGCGAGCCAAAGGGCCAATGGTGATATCGAAGGAACCATTGGTTTCGTTTGCAACCTGCTCTGAAATAAGAAAATTCTCAATAAACCAGCGGTCTGTGATTCGGGAAGTGTCACCCTGGTTCACCCGATTGATAATCGATCCGGCTTTCCATAATGAAACAGATTGATCGAAAGCGACCAGGAGTGAGTCAATTTCCAGTTGATAATTATCCAGCTCTTCATCACAATAAACCACCGAATAGTAAGTACCTTGGGCTAATCCCTGAAACCGGACCATCTGCTCTTTCGGTAAATTACTACAGGAAAAGAACAAAGGCACTAACAGAAAAAAAGTTAAGAATGGCTTCACGCTAAAAACGATAGGATAGATTAAAGGCGAATGCCCCCACAGTTTTGATCTCGTCATGACTCTGGTTGAAATCGCTTAGGTAACGCACACCAATAGAACCAATCACGGCAAAACTCATGTCTTTGACCGGGCTTATCATGAGTCCGTTGTTGACCAACAAATGTAACGACATGGTCTCCACCTCCACATCGATGTATTGGCCGTTAACAAGCTGGTCTTCATTATATGACGACTGCCCTACCTGGATTCCCGGACCCAGAAAATACCTCACTTTTCCCTGACCTGTGGGGTAGAAATTCAGGTTGATCCCGGTGTAATACTTGTTGTTGACATCGTCGAACCCGTTGTGGTCAGACTCGGAGAATCCCAATGAAACAGGAATTTGTAAACCGACTTTTCCATTTGACAGTATCCTTTCATAAGAAAGCGTAAACTGATTTACGACAAGATCGAAGAGATGAAAGGTAAACAGATTTTTTTCATACTCATAGGCTGGTTTTATGCTACTTTCATCCTGAAAAAGGCGGATATCTCCGTTGGCATAAGCAATCAGACTAATGTCGGCGTTATTGAAAGCGTAGGTAACATTAGATTGATCACCAAAAAGCTGGTAGCGGGTCTCCGAAGAAAGCACACTGATGTCTTCAACCGCAATCCTCGCCTGTTTATTTTTCAAATAGATAAAATCCTGAGCTTTCACAACATGAAAGCTAGCTACAACAAACAGGAGGACGAGGAAACTGGAAGTTCTTTTTTTCATGGCCTAAGGTATTAAAAACGATACGATAAATTAAAAGAAATCTTGCCTGTGGCGGCGGTTTTTCCGCCCTCTACATCAAAAAAATGGCGTGCACCGATTGTCCCGACAAGGGATAGACTAAAATGAGAAATGGGAGAAATAATGAGACCATTATTGACCACAAAGGAAACAAAACCGGTATTATCATAGGTATTATCAAGTCCATAATATTCGTGATAATAAACGCCGGAGCCGCCATAGATGGCCGGTCCGAAAAAATAGCGCGCTTTACCCTGTCGCGTTGGAAAAATATTCAAGCCTACGCCTGCGCTAAAACGATTCCAAAACTTAATATCAACCTCATCAAAAGGAGGTGGAAGCAACAGATTTGAATTCTCATCACCATAGCCAAGCGAAACAGGGAACTGGAGAGAAAACTCGCCATCGGCAATCACCCTTTCGTACGACATGGTAAAATTATTCGTACTGAAGTCCAGAATATGAAAGTTGATCAGGTTGTTTCCCAAACCAACGAGTGAGTTTCGTTTATCCATGATATCGGCGGGCAACACTTTTTCTCCTGATGCATATTGGATGTACTCAATTTTACCCAGAGACACGGTGAACACGTCTCCCGAATTATCGTTATAATCCTGATAATAAATAGTTTTACCCTTAACAACAATTTCTTTGGCCTCAATTTTGGCTCTATTGGTGAGTAAAATAACATCCTGACCATAGGATACCGATATCAGAGCTAGGAAAACAAAGGTGACAAACAGGTTAGATTTTTTCATTAGATCATAGCTTTTACATTAACAAGGACAATATAAAACAGAAAAGGTGACATTTTATTGTCACCTTTTCTGTTTATAAAACGTATTAACTACCAAAATCGTCAAACGCAATCATCTCTTCCGGCACTCCAAGATTGTCGAGCATTTTAAGAACAGCGTCGTTCATCATAGGCGGGCCACAGAGGTAATACTCAATATCTTCAGGTTCCGGATGGTTTTTCAGGTAGTTATCATAAATTACCTGATGAATAAAACCGGTATATCCTGTCCAGTTATCCTCTTTAAGTGGTTCAGACAAAGCCACTTCAAATTTAAAATTCGGATTTTCCTGTTCAATTTCTTCGAATTGATCCACATAAAACAACTCCCGTTTAGAGCGACCTCCATACCAGAAAGTTGCTTTACGGTCGGTGTGTTTGGTTTTAAACAAATCGAAAATATGCGAGCGCATCGGAGCCATGCCGGCACCACCGCCGATAAACATCATTTCGCGTTTGGTAGGTTTAATGAAGAACTCTCCATAAGGACCTGAAACCATGACCTTATCACCTGGCTTACGTGAGAAAATATAAGAAGAACAGATTCCCGGATTCACGTTCATGAAACCACCTTTTTTACGATCCCATGGTGGGGTTGCAATACGGATATTCAACATCACGATATTACCTTCGGCAGGGTGATTAGCCATAGAATAAGCACGATAGATAGGTTCAGGGTTCTTCATTTTCAGATCCCACATCTTAAACTTATCCCACTCTTCCTTGTATTCATCCTCGATGACCATGTCTTTAAACTCGACCTCGGTTTTGGGCACATCGATCTGAATATAACCACCTGAGTGAAAATCAAGCGTCTCGCCTTCAGGCAGCCTCACAACAAACTCTTTGATAAAGGAGGCCACATTGTGGTTAGACACAACGGTACACTCCCATTTTTTAATACCAAAAACTTCGGCGGGGACTTCAATCTCCATATCCTCACGCACCTTTACCTGACAACCCAAGCGCCAGTTAGCTGCTTGTTCTTTTCGGGTAAAAAATCCTTTCTCGGTAGGTAGAATTGATCCTCCTCCTGAATTTACCTGCACACGACACATGGCACAAGTTCCTCCCCCACCACAGGCTGATGGAAGAAAAATTTTATTTGTCGACAAAGTCGAGAGCAATGTAGATCCCGGATCAGTTTCAAGTTCCTTTTCATTATTGATGGTGATCTTGACCTTTCCCTGAGGCATTAACTTTTTTCGGGCAAAGAGCAGCAGCCAAACCAAAAGTAACATGGTCAGCAGAAAAATGCCGATGCTTGCTCCAATAACCGTTCCTATTCCAACTTGCAATAAAGTCATTGTATCTGAGATTTAATATTTCTATAATTTAATTCCAAGGAAGCTCATAAAGGCTATTCCCATCAGTCCGGTGATAATAAAGGTTATTCCAAGTCCGCGCAATGGTGCAGGCACATCCGAGTAACGTATTTTTTCACGAATGGCAGCAATGCCCACGATGGCCAAAAACCAGCCCACCCCTGAGCCCAAGCCGAATGAGGTGGCTTGTGCAAGGCTTTGGTATTCGCGCTCTTGCATAAATAGCGAACCCCCAAGAATGGCACAGTTTACGGCAATAAGCGGGAGAAAAATACCAAGCGATGAATACAAGGCAGGCGAAAACTTTTCAACGATCATCTCAACAAGTTGAACCATTGAGGCAATAATGGCGATAAAAAGGATAAAGCTTAGGAAGCTCAAATCCACATCAGCAAAGCTGGCATCGATCCAATACAGCGCCCCCGGCTTGAGTACATATTCGTTGAGAAGGTAATCGACCGGAACAGTTATCCCCAAAACAAACACTACCGCAGCGCCTAAGCCGACTGATGTTTTTACAGTTTTGGAAACAGCCAGATAAGAACACATGCCTAAGAAATAGGCAAACACCATGTTGTCGATGAAGATCGACTTTATAAATATATTAAAAATTTCCTGCATGATTAAAGTATTAAGTGTTCAACCTAGTTTTTTTCGATCAGTTCACGGGTATAATACCTCTGAACCCAGATTATAACTCCCACCACGATTAAGGCCATTGGAGGCAAAATCATCAAACCGTTGTTCTTGTATCCCATTTCAAAAAACGACTCAGGCACAACATGATAGCCATAAATAGTTCCTGAACCAAGCAATTCGCGGAAGAAAGCGATGATAATCAATATAGCTCCATAACCAAGGCCATTACCTATACCATCTAAAAACGAAGGCCAGGGTTTATTGGCCATAGCAAATGCTTCCAATCGTCCCATGATAATACAGTTGGTGATGATAAGCCCAACGAAAACCGAGAGCTGTTTACTCACATCATAAACAAATGCTTTTAACACCTGGTCGACAAGAATAACCATAGAAGCAATCACAACAAGTTGGACGATGATACGGATACGTGGAGGAATTCCATTACGAAGAAGGGAAATAACCACGTTGGAGATGGCTGCAACAAAAACCACTGAAATTGACATAACGACAGCGGGTTCGAGCTTGGCTGTAACGGCCAGAGCCGAGCATATTCCAAGTACCTGCACAGTGATCGGGTTCTCAAAGTTTAACGGATTTTTCAGCAGCTTAATGTTTTTAGCTGAAAAAAGCGGTTCACGTTCTTTTATTTCTGCACTCATGGTTTATCTGTGTTTTTTAAGGTAAGGTAAATAACTCTCCAGCACATCATGCAACATATCATTGACACCGTTGCTGGTAATCGTGCCACCGCTGATGGCATCAACACCGTGAATTTTTTCCGAATCAGGTAAGGTTCCGATGCCGCCTTTGACCACTTTTATCGACTTAAACGCTCCGTTGTCGTCAAAGATTTTCTTTCCCACAAACTGATCAGTAAAAAAATCCATTATGATTTCAGCACCTAAACCGGGGGTTTCGCCTTTGTGGTCGAATGTCACCCCAACAATGGTATTCAGGTCATCGTTAAGCGCCATGTTTCCCCAAATTGGCCCCCAGAGGCCAACACCGCGAAGTGGAACTACATATAAGGTTTGATTGTCCTTTTCGATCACGTAAAGTGGCAGTTCGTATGGCAACCCTTTGGTTTTTTTATAAAGTTCGGCTTTCAAATCAAGCTTAAATGCTTTGGCATCTTCTTTTTTTGACTGGGTATAGGATTCTACCACCTCACCATCCTGGTTGATCACGATTTCTTCTTTAACATATTCATTAAAGAGCTGTATCGCGTTCTCAGCGGTGATATCCGGAATGTCGGCGGAAGCCAGAATTCCTCCCATTTTATCGATGGCCACATTTCTCTCCTGAAAGGGTTTGAGCAACATGGCAGCCGTAGACAACAAAGCCGCAGCCACAATTACCATAATGGCAGCGTATCTGAATATATATCCGTTACTGTACATCTTTTCTAGTTTTTATGAGTTCGTAACTAAGGTCTTCATCCGTTTGAGCCGCTTTTTGATATTCGACTCAATCACATAATGGTCGATGAGCGGTGCAAACACGTTCATCAGCAAGATGGCCAACATTACACCTTCGGGATAGGCGGGATTAAACACCCTGATCAGAATGGCAATGACACCGATAAGGAATCCATAAATATACATGCCTCGGGTAGTTTGAGTGGCTGTAACCGGATCGGTGGCCATAAACACTGCGCCAAAAGCAAATCCACCCATGAGCAGATGATAATAAGCCGGCAGCTCCATGTACTCGTTTGCTCCCCACAAATTGAACAACAAGGCCATCACAATGCCGCCAGCGAAAACGCTAAGCATGATGCGCCAGTTTCCAACGCCGGTAACAAGCAGAATAACTGCACCTATTAATATCATTAACACAGAAGTCTCACCATTTGAACCCGGGATAAAGCCCATGAACATATCGTATGGGGAAGGAAGGTTATCGAAATTCCCTACTAAAGCATCGCCAAGAGGTGTTGCTCCAGAGTAGCCATCCAGTTTTTCGGCAATCCATACTTTGTCACCCGACATATCTCCGGGATAGGCAAAGAACAGAAAGGCTCTGGCGGTAAGAGCGGGATTAACAATGTTCATACCTGTGCCACCAAATACTTCCTTTCCAAAAATAACGGCGAAAGCCACAGCAACAGCCACCTGCCACAGAGGAGTTTCCGGTGGAATAATCATGGGAATCAAGAGTCCTGAAACGAAAAAGCCTTCGTTCACCTCATGGCCTTTTATTTGGGCAAATATGATTTCTATCCCTAACCCAACGGCATAGGAAACAATAAGTAAGGGGAGCATTTTCAGGAATCCGTAGAAAAAAGATGTCCAGAGGTCGGCTGGCTGGCCAATCGACAAAAAATGCAGGTTACCAATGTTCCACATCCCGAACAAA
>Ga0180009_10006847_pt1 | contig 11831 bp, 12 predicted proteins | sample OS_PC_MetaG_FD_123537 | JGI IMG/M metagenome (GOLD analysis project Ga0180009, IMG submission 123537) | Groundwater microbial communities from the Aspo Hard Rock Laboratory (HRL) deep subsurface site, Sweden - OS_PC_MetaG | ecosystem: Environmental > Aquatic > Deep subsurface > Groundwater...
ACAATTGCTTCAGCCGGAGGATTACTTGCAGCAGGAATAATTTTTACTGTTCCGGCTTTATTTTTGATTGGATTTGAGATTTCAATAACAGAAATAACATTAATTTCTTTGGTTGGAGGAATAACCGGAGTGATTTTTTCTGTTCCGTTAAGAAAACAAATGATAGAAAAAGAGAAACTGGAATATGCAGACGGAAAAGCTGCAGCAGCAATAATTTTAGCAGGAGACGAAAAAGGAGAAAAAATTAAAGTATTAGGGGCAATGTTTGGAATCGGAATAATTTTTTCTTTTTTAAGAGACTATTTAAAAACAATTCCTTCTTTTTGGAATATTGATTTAATTAAAACCCAATTCAATAAACTTTTTTCTTTTGGTTCAAGTGTTTCATTAATTCCTTTTTCCGGAGGATATTTAATCGGACCAAAATTCACTGGAATATGGTTTTTAGGGGCAATAATTTCATATTTTGTTTTGATTCCTTTTGTTGTTGCAAACAATTTATTTGGAGACAAACTGACTGCAAGCATTGAATTAACAAAACCTTTAGGAATCGGATTAGTTATTGGCGCAGCAATAATGTATTTTTTATTGAAAGGAATCCCTGCATTAAAAAACATTTTTTCTGACTGGAAAAACTCTTTTGAAAAAAACAATAAATGGATTGGATTAATGCTGATTGTTTTAACTGCAACAATTACAATCATAACAGAAATGAATTTGATTCTTGCAGTAATTGCAATTCTTGGCGCATTTGTAATGGCTTATGTTGGCGGAAGAGTTACAGGAGAAATGAATGTTGACCCAATGGAATTATTTGCAATGATTGTATTGATTGGAGCAAAAATTGTTTTTGGATTCAACGCAGTTTTTCTTGTAATAATTGCAGCGGTTGTATGCATTTCTGCAGGAATAGCAGGAGACACATTACAGGATTTAAAAACAGGTTTTATTTTGGGAACAAAACCAAAAAACCAGTTTATTGCACAATTAATTGGAGTTGTCATAGGAGCTTTGGTTATTGGTTTTGTGTTAATTGCATTACAGCAAAGTTATGGTTTTGGGGGAACAGATTTACCTGCTCCCCAGGCAGTTGCATTAAGCGCAATAATTTCAGCTGAAACTCTTTCACAGAATTTATTGATTGGAATTTTAATCGGAGGGATTTTAGCTTTAATTGTTTCTTTTTTTGAGTCAGCAATAATTATAGTGGCTTTAGGAATTGGAATGTATGTGCCAATTGAATTAAGCGCTCCATTGTTTGCCGGCGGTTTGTTAAGGCTTTATGCAGACAAAAAGAAATGGACTGAAAAAGGAAGATTAATTGCTGCTGGATTGATTGCAGGAGAAGGATTTACTGGTGTTGTTTTGTCTTTGCTTGGATTAGGGAAACTGATTTAATAAACAAAGGACAATTAATTATGCAAATGAAACAACAAATAATACTTTTTTTAAAAGGGTTGTTAATGGGGACATGTGATTTGATTCCCGGAATCTCTGGAGGAACAATTGCATTTATTACAGGAATTTATTCTAAATTAATTGAATCAATAAAAAATATTTCCCCTCATCTTGTGCTGGATTTTTTTCAGGACAAAAAAAAATTCAGGGAAGAACTAAAAAAAGCTGACTTGTTTTTTTTGTTGAATTTAGGTTTAGGCATTGGAATTGCAATATTTTTGGGTTCAAGGTTTATCACTTTTTTTCTGGACAATTATTTCACTTACACTATAGCTTTTTTTTCTGGATTAATTATTGCTTCATCAAAAATAATTTTTGAAGAAATCCAAAACCATACAAAAACAAACATTTTTTTTGGATTCATAGGAATAATTTTAGGAGGCCTTCTTGCATTGCTTATTCCAATGCAAATTACGCCAACTTATGCTTATGTTTTTTTAGGAGGCTTTTTTTCTGTCAGCGCAATGTTTTTGCCTGGAATTTCAGGGGCATTTATTCTGCTGATAATGGGATTATATGAATTCATGCTAAAAGTCTTAAAAGACATCCCAGGGCATTTAGATTACTTTGTTTTTTCGGTTTTAGGCGCAGGGTTAGGTGCATTCACTATTTCAAGAATAATTGATTTTTTATTCAAAAAAGACAAATGCAAGACATTATATGTTTTAGTCGGGTTAGTTTTTGGAAGCCTGATTATTCCTTTAAGGAAAATTTACCTTGAAACAACCCAATGGAACTTGGAAAACCTTTTATTGCTGGCAGTGCTTTTTGGTTTAGGCATAATTGCAGTAATAATAGCCAGCAAAATGACAAAAAATAAACCATAAACTTGCTAACACAAATAAAAGCATTAAAAAACATTTTCACTCAGAATATTCTACTAATTCTGACAGAATCAAAAATCCGGGGGGAATTAAATTTGAATAAGAAATTAATTGCGTCTATATTGTTTTTAGTCTTGATTGCTTCAACTGCTTCAGCTTTAATTACAGTCAATGTAATAAAGCCAAATGCTTCAACTAAAATAAATGCTTCAACAACTTCTTTTGATATTAATTTTAATGTAAATTATGATGGAAACTCTGGTTTAACTGCAAATATTTACCTTGACAATGACTCTAATTCAAACAATGGAAATTCAGGCACAATAACAACAGGGCTTGCAGTATTAAAAGGAAGCAATAAATTCACATGGAATACTTCAGCGGTTTCAGATGGAACAAAATATGTTTATGTTAATATAACTGACGGAAACCAGAATGGAAACGCTTTTTCAGCAGGGTTCCTAGTAGACAAAACCCTTCCTGAAACAACTTTTACAGGATTTACAGATAATGTGTGGAGAAGAAACGCAGCAACAGTTCATTTTTCCTGCAGTGCAGACTGCAATAAAACCTACTATAAATTAAATGACGCAAACTTTGTTCAGTTTGTTTCAGATTTCAATGTAAGTGCAAACGAAACTCATACAATACAGTATTATTCAACTGATTTGGCTGGAAACACTGAAACAACAAAAACTGCAACAATAAAAATTGATTCAGTTGCGCCAAACGATGCAAATAATTTAACTGCAACAGCAAACGGCTTGACAATAAATTTAAGCTGGACTGCTTCAACTGACGGAAATGGTTCAGGAATACAAAAATACTATATTTACAGGAAAGCAGACGCAAACAGTTCTTTTAGTTTACTTACTTCAAGCACAACAAACTCTTATTCTGATTCAGGTTTAGTGCATGGAACAATATATTATTACAAAATAAAAGCTTCAGATTACGCAGACAATAATTCAATGAATTACTCTAATGACGCAAACGCTATGGCAATGGATTCAACAGGACCAAGTGTTTCAAGCAATGCAGATTCTTCATGGCATACAGGAACAGTAACAATAACTTTAACCTCTGGAGACTCAGACTTCAAAACATTATATTACACAATTAATGGAACACTTTATTCAACTACAACAAACCCTAAAGCAATAGATTTTACTTCAGAAGGAGAAAACTCTCTTGAATTCTGGGCTTCAGATATTTACGACAACAATGGAAGCCATGGAACAGCCACAATAAGAATAGATAATTCAAATCCTAATGCTCCTTCAATGAATTCTCCTGGAGCCAACTCAAACGGAGAAGTAAGCTTAAGCTGGAGCAAGCCATCAGATAATCCAGGAGCAAACTCTGGAATAAAAGGATATGAAATCTGGAGAAAACTTTCTTCTGGAAGCTATGAAATAATTACAACAATAAATAACGGCGACACTACAAGCTATACTGACACAGGAAGAAGCCAAGGAAACTCTTATTATTACAAAATAAGAGCTTTTGACAATTTAAATCATTTCTCTGATTACAGTAATGAAGTACTGGCAACAATGCCTTCAGATTCAGGAAACAATAATACAGGCGATGTAATTGCGCCTTCAGTTTCTTGGAGCAGTCCAAAAGACGAAGACACAATAAAAGACTTAAATGTAACATTAAAGGCTTATGTTTCTGATTCAAGTTCAAGCCTTGCATTTATAAGTTTTACTTTCAAAAAAGACAGTGAAAGCAGTTATTCGTCAATTAAAAGTTTCTCTCAAGGCCTGCTGAACGGAACCCAAACAACAGTATGGAATACAAGCGGACTAGCAAACGGAAAATACCAGCTAAAAATTTTGGGAAGAGATTCTCCAGGCAATGTTAATTCAAAAATTATTACAGTAACTTTAAACAGAGAAAACATTGGAACCACGCCAGCAGACACAGAAAACACTGAAAAAACAGAAGAAGAAATTTTAGCTGAAAAAATAATACAACAAGCAAAAGAAAGCAAAACACAGGCAACAGATTTAATCAATTACTGGAAAAAAATGAACATTGATTTTTCTTCAGATGAAAAAATAACTGAAGCAAACTCATTGCTATTAAAAGCAGAAAACGAAATGCAAGAAAACCAGTTATTTTCATGCATTAAAGACGCAAACACATCAAAAATTCTTTTTGATGAATTCAATTCAAATACAGAAATAAACATTTATAATACTGAAACAATGACTTCACAAGAAACAGAAATGCAGTTAAGCGAAAAACTATCAAAAGAAAACCAAGCACTAAAAAAAGAAATTGAATTGTCAAGAGAAATGCAGTTAATTCAGGCAACTCATGAAAGCCAAGAATACTTCCAAGAAAACATTTTATTGAAATTAAGGAATACTTCAGAAGAAACAAAAAAATTCAAAGTAATTGAAGTAATACCAAAAGAACTCATTGAAAACACAGGATTAATAAAAAGCAATTACGAGTTTTCAGTAATAAAAGAAGACCCGATAATAGAATGGACAATAGAATTAGCAGCAGGAGAAGAAATACAAATAGTTTATTCTTTAGACAAAAAATTAACAAAAGAAGAAGCAGACAAAATAATTAACGAAAAAAACATTCAATTATTTGAAGGAATTCCTGCATTAGCAAACGAAAAAACCAAAATAAATGAAAACAGCTTTAAGGCAAATGCAACAACAACAGGATTCTTTTTGCTTGAAAACCTTTACCCAATAGGAATAGTGGTTCTTGTAATAATAATAATAATTGCAGGAATACTTATTTTCAGGTCAAAAGGAATTTCTTTTGGAAACACAAAAGAAAAAGAAAAACCATTAGAAGGACTTGGAACATTTTATTCAGGAAACTTTAAAGAAAAAAAGACTTTAAGGGAAGAACCGCCAAAAAACAAAATTAATCCAGTAAAAAGCGGGGAAGGCGGAAGATTTTCTTACAGGGGAGACTAACTCCCTTACTTTTTTTTCAGGAAAAAAAGAAAAAACAAGTCAACCGCATTATCTTTTTCCACTTTAGGAAAAACCACATAAAAAAAAGTTGGAAGAGAAATTTTTTGTGTTCTCGTCATCCACACCAGCAAGCCAAAAATAATAATCAATAAAACAGTTGCAATACTGGAATAAAAATTAATTGGAATCCCAAACAACTGGTTTTCAATTAATACAATTAAAGGAAGAAAAGAAACAGAAAAAACCAGAGAAAAAGTAAGCCTTTCAATTGAATCAATTTCTTTTTTATCGGGAAAAAAACCTAAAGTCAAAAAATAGCCTGGCACAGTAATTGTTAAAAATAACGCAATCAAGCCCAAAAACAACTGAATTAAAGCCATAAAAGAAGAATAAAATAGAAACTGTTTTTAATATTATTCAAAGACAAAAAACAATAGAATTAAAATAAAGCAAAGCATAATTATAATAAAGAGGGTTTAAATGGAGCAAATGATTACTGTTATTGGCGCAGGGCCGATAGGATTAAGGGCCGCAACAGGATTAAAAAACGAAGGATGGGATGTGACAGTATTAGAAGAACATTCAGAAATAGGGGTTCCGGAAAACTGTTCTGGATTGCTAAGCGTTAATGGACTGCAAAAAAACAAAATTGATGTTTCAGAAGTTACAGTAAACAAAATTTTTGGCGCAAAAATTTTTTCTCCGGAAAAAACATTTCTTAAAATAGAAAGAAAAGAACCTGTTGCTTTAGTGGTTGAAAGAGCTGGTTTAGACAAAAAACTCGAAAAAAAAGCAGAAAAAAAAGGAATTCAGATAAGAAAAAACACCAGAATGATTGATGTAAGAAAAGACACTATTTTTGTCCAGCACGAACAAAGAGGAGAAATGATGAAAACAAGGTTTGTTGTTGGAGCAGACGGCGCAGCCTCAAAAACAAGAAAGCTTGTAAACCCAAAAATTGACCCAAAAGCTTTTGTCAGGACAATACAGGTTAAAGCAAAAGGATCTTTTGATGACAGGTTAGTTGAAGTGCATTTAGGGGATTTCTGCAAAGGATTTTTTGCATGGGTTATTCCAGAAAACAAAACCACTGCAAGAATCGGATTAGGGGTAAGCGGAAGCTTTAACGCAAGAGAAAACTTTAACAAATTCACAAAAGAAATGGAAATCGAAGTATTAAATGAAAGCTCTTTTGTTATTCCTGTTACAAGGCCAATAAAAGAAATACAAAAAGACAATATTTTTTTGGTAGGGGATGCAGCATACCAGACTAAAGCAACAACAGGCGGAGGCATAATAACAGGAAGCATTGCAGCAGACATTGCAGTTAAAACAATTTCAGATCATTTAAAACACAAAAAGCCTTTAACTGATTACTGGAAAAATTTAAGTCCATTAAACAAAGAACTTGAACTGCACTGGAAAGTCAGAAAATATTTTAATTCATTAAACGACAAGCAGATAAATTCATTAATCAGGAAATTCAAGAAAGCAGGAATGGAAGAATTCCTGGAAAAACACGGAGACATGGATTTTCCATCAAAATTCATCAACAAAATGATGCTTTCCCCAAGCAAATGGGGACTGCTTCCAACCGGATTAAAAGTACTATTTTCTTAAGTAAGTGATTAAACAAATGGAAAAACAAGATTTTAACTGGTCATGCTAATTTTTGGAAGTAAACATTTCTGAAAAAGAAAAACAAAAACTATTTAAATGTATACAATTACTATGTATTTAATACACTAAAATTTAATACGGTGATTTTTTATGGGTAAAACAATTACAGCAAGAATTGATGATAAAGAAATGAAAGACCTTAAAATGATTGAAGAAGATGAAAAGCTTGACAGGTCAGCAATAGTCAGAAGACTCTTAGGTAAATCTATCAAAGAGTGGAAAATAGAAAAAGCATTAAAACATTACCAAGAAAAAAAAATAACTATTGGGAAAGTGGCTGAAATAACCGGCTTGACTTTAAGGGAAGCACTTGCAGTTGCTTCAACTAAAGGCATTTCCTTTCAGTATACTATAAAAGAACTTCAGGAAGACTTCAGAGAGGCCATTAAATGATTGTAAGCAATTCAACTATTCTTATTTATCTAGGAAAACTAAACAAACTTCATTTACTTAAAAAATTCTTCAAGAAAGTTTTAATACCAAAAGCGGTTTTTGAAGAAGTGGTTGTTGTAGGAAAAAAAGGCAATCATGCTGATGCAATATTAGCTGAAAAAGCAATTAATGAAGGATGGATTTTAGTAAAAGAATGCAGTGAACTAACGCAATTAAAAGATTTTGGAATCGATAAAGGAGAAGCACAAGCAATTTCTCTTGCACTAAAATTAAATACAGGCATTCTGCTTGACCAAACACATGCAAGAATTGCCGCAAAAGCTGTTGGCTTAAATCCAAAAGGAACCCTTTTTGTGCTGCTTAAAGCACTGAAAAAAAACCTTATTTCCTTTGAAGAATTCATTGATTTATTAGAACAGCTGATTCAAACAGGCTTCAGGCTTGACCAAGAAGTGTATCTTGAAGCAATAAAAAAAGCAGGAGAAATAAAAAAAATCAGAAAAGTTTAAGTCCATCAATCAAAGAATTCAAATAAACCGAAAAAAGAATTCTTGCCTCACCAAACAAAAAATTCCAGAAAAACAAAAGGCTGATTTTAGTTGCAAAACTGAAAAAATGAAAAGTGAAAAAATGAATAAAGCACCAAGAAGGTATGTTAAAAAAATCAAAGAGAAAGTAAGAGAAAACAGCAGATTGCGCAGACGATTACTTGAACAATTAAATAAATCAAGAAAACTTGACCCAATTTGGAGTTTAGGCAAGCTAAGGTATTCTGATTACAATGACATTTTAAGACCTGCATTTAGCACAGGCTTGCTTGATGCAATAAAAAAAATCCCAAGAAGAAAAAACAGGCGTTTGAGAATAATTGAAGACGGAGCAGGAAGCGGGATTTTTTCTGCAGAACTGAAAGAAAAACTGAATGAAGCAGGAATTCCTAATGAAATAACAGCACTCTCATTAACTTTGACTCCGCAGCTAAAAGAAAAACACAAAACAGGAAAAATTGACAGAATTGTTTTAGGGCCTGCAGAATTTTATGTTCTAAAACAGGAAGCAGGCGTAATAATTTCAATAAGCAGTTCACCGCAATATACTCTTTATGAACTCAAAAAAAACCTTTTGCTGAAGTTTGCTAATTCTTTGACTAAAGGAGGAATTTTTATTTCAGCTTTTTCTTTGGGAAGACAAATTATTGAAACCAGAAAAATTAATGGCAAAGAAATAACCTTAAATGAAAGGCTTAAAGGAATTGAAAGAACAATGAAAAAAAGAGGGTTTGAAGCAAAATTTTATCCTACAAAAGAATTCAAAATGACAAAAGAAACAAAACCCGAAGAAGTGCCTCCATTCATTCTAGTAATTAAAAGAATTAGATAAAGCATGCTGCAGAATAAGAAAACTAAAGCTTTTTTTGCATTTGAACAAAATGAGTTTGCTTGTAACCCATTTTCTTCCAGAAATCAAATGCTTTTGCTTGAGTATGAGCAAATAAATCAATCACTACAATTCCTTTTTCTTTTGCAGTTTTCTCTAATGCTTCAACAAGGTTTTTTGCTGCTCCTTTTCCCCTAAATTCTTTGTCTACATACAAGTCTTCAACAAAAACATGGATTCCGTCATCCCAGATATAAGTCGCACAAAAAAGCAATCCGATTGCTTTTCCATTTTCTTCTGCAAAAAAAGCAAAATCTTTTGCTTTAGAAAAAGAATGCATTAATCTTTTCTCTGCGTCTTCTTTTGACCAGTTCTCAAAATAAGGAGATTCTCCCATAACCTCGACAAATAAGTTAACTCCTCTTTTCACATCTAATTCATCTTGAACTTTTTTTATTTGCATGAAATCACAAAAAAAACTTATTGCAGTGCTATCAAAGATAGCACCTCGTGCTTAAACGGTTAACAGCACGGGCTTGTCCCGTGCACCGTTTCTCGCGGACGGAACCGCGAATAGCCTCAGGGAGATTCGAACTCCCGTCCCGGGATCCAGAGTCCCGCATCCTTTCAGCAAAAAATAAACCAAAATAATCAATCTATTTTTTTTGACCGCTAGACTATGAGGCTATATCCCGAAGGCTATACAAATAAGTATTAACATATTTTAAAAAGTCTTTTCTTTTTATCAGGATGACTAAAACCAATTACTTCTGAAAATTTTGAAATGTTATTTTTTCCTCTTATTCCTGCCGTAAATAACATCTTATATTTTTTATCTTTGAGCCACTTGCTCTTTTTTGAAACAATGCCAAATTCATCCAACCAAAAAATTACTTGATTAACAATTTTTTCGCTTGTACTTGAAAAACTAATTACTTTATTTTTCACTATAACAGTTCCATCGGAATCAAATAAACCTCTTATACAAGAAGCAATTAAATCTGTATTTTTAGTTTCTGTTATTATTTCAGGAATTTCAATTTTATCGGCTTTGTATCCATTATGTAAACCAAAAAAGCTTCTTAAAAACCAGTGAGCTGCTTTAGAAGCAAAATAAGCACAATAACAAGTTCCTTTCTGAACATAAATTTTAACTTTCACTTTAAAAATATCTTCAATGATTTTCTTGTAAATCTTAAGATGATTTATTTTATCAAAATAAACAGAAATACCCCAATTTCCTGTTTTATTTAAACTGTTTCCTGCTAAAGAACCATCCCCTAAAAGCAATCCAATTACATAAGATAATTCTGAAGTTAAATTGTATGGAAACTGAATTGTGTGATTTGAATACTGGCATTTTAGATAAATCTGTTTTGAGTTAATTTCTTTGGTTAGTTCTTGTTTTAGATTTTCACCAATCAACAAAAGCAATTCATTTAATTTTGATAATGGAATAGGATTTCTTCCTAAATGCCATTCTTTTAAACGAGAATTCTTTACAGCCATTAGTTTTGATGCTTTTGCTGGTCCGCCCAAATCCCAAACTGCTTTGTTAACTTGTTCCTTAATATTCCAAATACAAACTTTGTCAGACAACCAGTTATCTTTTACATCAAACAAACTAAAGTATAAAATTTTGTCATGCATTATAAAAATTAGTTTTTCTCTTTTAAAGTGCTTTTTAGAGTAACGTGCCGATGAAACTCTTCACTTGCCAAAGCGCCTTTGCCTGTCATCGTATTCATTTATTGCTTTTGCTAGTTCTTCTTTAGAGAATTCAGGCCAGAATTTATCTGAAAAATAGAGTTCAGAGTAAGAGCTTTGGTAAGTTAAAAAACCTGAAAGCCTTTGAGTTTTTGAAGTCCTGATAATTAAGTCTGGCTCTGAAAAATCAGAGTACAAGAATTTCTTGAAAGAGTTTTCATCCAAAGAATTCAAATCAAAACCTTTTTCGTGTTCTAATGCAATCTTTTTTGCTGCATCAACTATTTCTGCCTGGCCATTGTAGCCTAAAGCAAGGTTAACTGTTCTTTTCTTGTTGTTTTCAGTGAATTCTTCTGCTTTAATGATTTTTTCTTTTATTTTTTGCGGAAAGTTTTCAATTCTTCCGATGAATTTTAATTTCATGTTATTAACAGAAAAAAACTCTGATTTAATTACTTTATCTAATTCCCTTTCAAAAATTGAAAACAAGATTTTTAGTTCATACTTGCTTCGAGTAAGATTTTCTAAAGATAAAGTGTAAAAGGTGCCAGTAGTTATTTTAGGGTAGTCTTTCAGCCAGTCAATTACTTCCCATGCTTTTTGTGTTCCTAAATGATAAGACTGAACTAAAGGAATACCTATTTTTGATGCATATCTTCTGTTCCCGTCTGGGATAAAAGCAATAGAGTTCAGCATTAAATCATCCTTTTAAAGTTAGTTTAGATTAATTATTTCTGTTGAAAAACATTTTAAATGAATATTATTGAATAATAAAGGAATTACCGAAATTTAAACCTATCCCTTTATATTAACCAAAAAACTAAAATATAATTTTATGAAAGAAATAGAAGAAATAGACGAAAAAAAGGCAAGAAAGCTTATTGCCAAACTTGAAGATTTAATGGTTTCAAGAGAAGAAATGAGAAGATTAAAAGAAACTGCAGGCAAATTAAAAGGAATTGAAACAAAAGGAAAAATTTATTCTCAAGCAGAAAAAACCAAGAACAGAGTTGAAGACATTAAAGTGCCTACATTAGAGGCATTAGACGATGATTAAATGTTATACAATAAGACAACCAAAAAAAAAATAATTGAAAAAACAAAAATTGCAGACACTTTCCTTAAAAAACTTAAAGGATTAATGTTCACTGCAAAGCCGGATTATGCTTTAATTTTTGAATTAAAAAAAGAAGGCATAACAAATGCAAGCATTCACATGCTTTTTGTGTTTTTTCCAATTGATGTGGTTTATCTGGATTCAAATAAAAGGGTTGTAGACATCAGGCTGAATTTAAGGCCTGGAACACTGTATTACAGTCCAAAAAAGCCAGCAAAATATTTTGTTGAATTTTTGGCTGGAACAATTCAAAACAAGATTTCCCTGAATGATGAATTAGAATGGAAGTAAACCAAATTAATTCATAATAATGGTTTTCAG
>Ga0180009_10006848_pt1 | contig 11831 bp, 16 predicted proteins | sample OS_PC_MetaG_FD_123537 | JGI IMG/M metagenome (GOLD analysis project Ga0180009, IMG submission 123537) | Groundwater microbial communities from the Aspo Hard Rock Laboratory (HRL) deep subsurface site, Sweden - OS_PC_MetaG | ecosystem: Environmental > Aquatic > Deep subsurface > Groundwater...
GTTGATGCGTGGCGCAAACTTTTCGTTCGCCACGCATTGTTTATTTTTTCTAGAAGAAAAAAGTATCGCCATTCATCTCAACGCACTAAAGTGCGGAGATTTCTGGCTAATATTTGTTTAATAAATATAAATCACAATCATAAATGTATAAGTGGATGAAAATATACTTTGACACTAATGTATATATTGATTTTCTTGAGAACAGGGCTGATAAATTTCGACCTTTAGGTGAATTGGCTTTTCAGAGTTTTCAAAGAGGAATAAACTGTGAGTTTCACATAGTGATATCAGAACTTGTTGTCAAAGAACTAAGCAAATCAGGAGTTTCAAAAGAAAAGATTAAGAAACTGATTAATTGGTTTGGAGAAAAAATAATTTTAGTTGAAAACTTAAAGAATGATTTCTCTGAAGCAAAAAAAGCTATGAAAAAGTATAAAATACATTTTGAAGATGCACTTCATTATCAAACTTCAAAGAGAATCGCAGATAAATTATTGACAAATGACAATGATCTTAAATTACTTCCATGATGTATTGGTTATGAAAATTTATAATTCTCTAAATATATCATGCCCTTTTTTCTTCTCATCAAATAATTCATAGGCGATTTTGTCAAGTTCATCCTTTGAAAGATTTTTCAGTTTCCCTTTGAGACTGCCTTTCATCTTCGCCAACTCTTCTATCGCCTTTCTTTTTTCAAGTTCAAACAGTTTACTTCTTATAGCGTCTCTTATGAACTCTGTTCTAGTGCTATATCTGTTAATTTTAAGGCTCTTGTCAACATCCTCAAGCAGGGATTCTTCCATTTTCAGACTGACAACTTCCATCGTATTACTTAGTATATACTAAGTAATATTTAAATCTTGCTGAAATCCTTAAAGAAACTCTCTTACAACCAGAAGAACAATTAAAACAATCAGAAAATAGTAATTCTCAAAAAACAATCCAGAGACCTTCTTAGATTTCATGTAATAAATTGTTCCTGTTGGAAAACCATAGAAGAATATAAGTGATGGAATAACGATTGACTGATTGAAAAATACTAAGAATAGTGATAATGAGAGCACCAAATACATTAGCCTATCAAAGTTTTTCTTGCTCCAGAATAAGAATATTGAAAAAAGTATGACTGCAATAAGTCCAAGCAATAAATACCCGTACTCGTAGAGCACAAAGAATATTGTTAATATGAACAACGCTTTCTGCAAATAAACAAAATATTTTGTTCCAGGCTTTAATTCTTCAACAGTTTTTGAAGCTATGAAGAAACCAACAAACAATCCTAAGAAGCAAATCAAAGATATAATCAATTCAAATATCATGGCCCTACAACGTTTGCCCCACAGTTAAACCCACCAACTGATAATCTAGGACTTCCAATGCCTGTACGGTTGTTAATGATAAGAAGCTTTGGAGGATTATCAGTTGTCTCGATGAATAAGCAGAAATCACCCTTTATTCCAAGCTCTTGTTTTAAATTTTCATATTCTTCTTCTGAAAGAGTTGTATAAACAACCTCGTTTATCTCGCTAGAAAGAGGGTTGACTAGCCCTTTCTCATACATCCTTTGAGTGACTGTCTCAGCCTTATTAGTGTAAGATGATATCTTTGAATCCCGCTCACCAGTCAACAAAGAATAGAATATTACTAACACTAAAGCAAAGACCAAAAGACCTATAACTAAGTCTATAGACCAAACCTGTCCTTTAGAATTTCTCACCATCAATAACAAATTATGAGTTTATAATTTAAAAAGTTTGCTGTTTATCGCCAAAAGTTTTTAAATAATCATATATGCTGGTTAGTATAATGATAAAGCTTGACGGTTCATTTGGTGAGGGAGGGGGCGCTATACTAAGGCACGCGTTAGCCTTAAGTACTTTGACGGGAAAACCTTTTGAGATAGAAAATATACGAAAAGGAAGGCCAAAACCAGGATTAAAAGCTCAGCACGTCCATTCAGTTGTTGTCTTGGAAAAGCTTTCAGGGTGCTCAGTAACAGGATGCGAGGTTGGATCTGAAAAGTTGACGTTTGTCCCTGGAGAGATAAAGAATAAGTCTGTAAAGGTTGATGTTGGAACTGCTGGTTCAATAACTCTCCTGCTGCAATCAGTCATCATTCCATGTATATTCTCAGGAAAGACTGTTAGCATAACAATAATTGGTGGGACAGATGTAAAATGGTCTGTGCCAATTGACTATATGACAAACGTGTTAGTTCCATACCTTAGAAGAGTAGCAGAGATAGAAGTTCAGATTGCAAAGAGAGGTTATTATCCAAGTGGTGGAGGAGAAGTAACTATTAAGATTAAAGGCCAAAATAGCATGATTGTAAAAGAGACAAAGATAGATAATAGAGGAAAGCTTCTAAGCATCAGAGGAATATCGCATGCTTCTGCAGACTTGATGGAAGCAAAAGTTGCTGATAGACAAGCAGAAAGCGCAAAGATAATACTCCAAGACCTCAACGTTTCAACAAACATCATCAGGACTTACAATAAAACACTAAGCATTGGCTCTGGAATAACCCTTTGGGCGTTGTTTGAGAATCAAAGCGATGAATATACAACGCCTATAATAATTGGCGCTGACGCACTTGGTGAGAGAGGAAAAAAAGCAGAGGATGTTGGTGAAGAAGCTGCAAGAAAACTAAAAGCAGAGATGAACTCTCAAGCAGCAGTGGATAAATATTTAGCAGACCAATTAATATCATTCATAGCTGTTACTAAAGGAAAAATAGCCACATCAGAGGTGACCAACCACACAAAGTCAAACATTTACGTCGCTGAAAAGTTTCTTAACACAAAGTTTAGAATAGAAGAGAATACTATAATTTCAGAGTAAAGGTTTATATATAAAACTATTTTACCATGATAAAGTTAACAAAGATAACAAGTGACATAAATGCTTGAAGTTTTACTGATAGCCAATTGGCCTTGGAGACTTGTAAACAAACGAAGAACATTATTCTCTGAAACAGAGAACCATATAAATAGCATGTATAACCGGATGGTTTCTTTCCAAAAAAACAACAGCAACCCTTGCAACGACCAAAAAGAAGTTCTAAAAAATTATCTCTCAATGCTTAAAGATGAGTACTGGGATGTAAGCACATATGAACAAGCATTTAATAAATTCATACAAGATGGCATAATAGATTGGAGCCTTGCAAGCTATAAAATATCAGAACACTCTTATAAAATTATGACGGAAAGCCTTAAACAAAAGCCAGAATTAAAAATTATAAATATTTCTAAAGATAAAAGCTGTGAAGATAATATTATAAAAGAAGAAACTTCTTCAGTCTTACTGCAAAGAAATTATTCCTAAAAAGATATCATCATATAATTCTCGAAGGGAATTATACATATCCTCTTTATCAGCAGGTCTGAATTGTGATTTGAAAAAATCATCTCTGAGAGTAGAGTATAGTTTCTTTGCATCGTCAAACTGGTTGTTAACAATCATTTCCTTGCATAACAAGATTTTCCTGTTGAAATCCTCAACCTTCTCATCTGGGTGTGCAGGCTTTAATATCTCGTCTGCATGGTCGCGTAAGTAGTGAGTGAAACTAATACCTATCTTGCTTTCCTCATCCATTAGTTTAAGCTCTTCTCTTCTTATATCTTCAACTACAGACTTCGCGTCTTGAAGCTTTCTTGAAGCCTCCAAGTCTTTTGCTAACAATTTTTCATTGAGCTTTCGAAGCTTTGAATCCTTCTTATCAAACCTGTGCTTGTATTTCTTTAACAATTCCCCTTCGCTTAACATTCGCTCAGCGTCTAGTTTTCGCTTCTCAAATTCAGTCTCTTCAATCTTAAGATTGCTTGCTTGCTCTGTGTACTCGTCAACCAAGCCTTTAAGCTGTGATTCAAGTTGCTCTTCATCATTAACATCTTTCTCAAACCGCTTAGCCATGTCTTCTACTTCCTGCCACTTATAAGCTGTAGCTTCATCCCTTGAATGAAGGTCTTGCTCATACTTTGAAAGGTGACTCTTGTCAGCCGCTAAATATTGCTCCATCTCGGTAATCTCTTTTTCCCTAAGCTCAAACTCCTTTCTTCTAGTCTCAAAGTCTTTTAATTCAATCTTTAGCTCTTGCTCTCTTTGAAGCAGCTGCTGATCTTTTGCCTCAAGCTTGTTTATCTCTAAGTTTAAGGATTTGTTCTTCTTAGAAAGTTCTTTTTCATTCTTCTCAAGCAACTCTATTTTTTGCTTTAGCTCTGATTCTCTATTCGTAAGATTATCAACTTCAGTCTTGAGCTTCGAATCTTTTTTTTCAAGCTGGGACTTCAATCTTTTTAAGGAGTCTGCTTGTTTTAAAAGAGCCTCTGATTCTGATTTTCTCTTTTCAAACTTTTCAATGCCATCTTTTAGCTTGGTTGATTTAGAAGTATATTCATCGATTAATTTTTTTAAATCATTCTCTGTTTCCTGCAGTGATTTCTTTTCTTTCTTAACCCATTTTGGAATCTGTTTCTTTATTCCATCCTCAATATGTTTGTTGAGGTTCTTCTTCTTTTCATCAACAGATTCTTTGAGTGATTTTAGGCGTTCATGAAAACTTTTAAGTTTAGAATCGTAAAGTTGAGCTCTCTTAATCATCGCATCTGATTCTCTTTTATCATTTGAAAGCTCATACTTCTTATCAAAGATGTCCTTGTTTAGTCCTTCTGCGTATGCCTCAAAGAGTTCCCCAATCTTTTTTTGCAAGACAAAGTTTCTCTGCTGCTCAGCCTTCTTTTCAAGTACCAATATTTTATTAATCCAATTTTCAAACTTTTTCTTATTGCCCTGCAAAGACTTCTCAGATTTTACATCTTCTATTGATTTTACCGCTGCCAATAAGTGCTTCATAGACTTTATCAGTCTCTCATTATGGTGTATTAAATAATTGTTTGGCTTCTTCTTCAAAGCTTTCTTTGGGTCCGCAACTATTTTCTCTAACTCTTTTTTTATCAACTCCTGTTCAAATTCCACATTCTTGAAATACTGCGCTATCATTTTGTCAACTGGACCTTTTTGCTTCTTGGAAACCTTTAGTTCAACTTTTCACTTCTTTGATGGAATCTTTGAAACGTCAACTTCAGAATCCTTCTTTTGAACCTTCTCTTCCTTGAAATTTTTAGAGATGGGCACAGGAATAGCTATTGGCTCTTTTAAATGGTCAGGGTCTTCTACATCCCACCTAACATTGCGCTCTTTAGAAGCTGACAACTCGTCAACTATATCTCCTTCAGTCCAACCAATCGATTCAACACTTGACTTTTTTGAAGGCTTATCTTTTGGAGGTGGAATCTTGTACTGAGCCCTTATCTTATCAAGATCAATATCAAATTCTTCATCCTGTTTTTCAGAAACCGCTTTCTTCCTGGAAAAAATGGAGAATAAACTTTTGCTCTCAGATGGTTCTTTTTTTAACTCAATAGAATTATCAACTAACTGTGAAACCACAGTGTTTTCTTCCTTTTTTTTCTCTTTTTGTTTTTCAAAAAACTTTGGTGGCGTCGGCGACTCTATATCAAATTCACCCATAAAAAAATCCCCTCTTTTTAATTAACTTATAAAAGACACTAGTATTTATAGCTTTCGATTTTTTTCAAGACTATAAATAAGACGTAAGATTAAAGCAAAATATTTAAACACTGCAAGCCAATCAATTATCTTAAATGACCAGAACCCATCAACAAGATTTTTCTAGCATGATAGAGTATCTTGACAAGCTAGAGAGAAGAATTGAATTCATCGAGAAACAATCTGACAAGATGGAAGAAAATAGCTATAAGACTGAGGATGGTTTGCTGAGAACTAAAGAAAGCATCAAAGAAGATATTGACAAATTAAAGCTGAAATTGTCAATGATAAAAAATCAGTTAGAAGAACAAAAAAGAATCATAAAACTAATGGTTAACGAGTTTAAGAAGATAATAAAACAAGAGAACATGGACAAGCTCAACGAGAAGATAGACCGTTGGGGTCCTGAAAGGTTTATAAGCAGGAATGAGATGATTAAGAACATCTAGTTTTTTTCAGCGCTTAAGACTGCTTCTAAAGATTTTATCGCTACTTCTATCTGATCATCAGAGGGTTTTTTAGTCGTGAGTTTTTGAAGCATCATCCCAGGAGCCGCTATAACTCTTGAAATAAAGTTATCATAATAAAGACCTGACAGCTTAAGAATCTCATAAGATATTCCTGCTATTACTGGCAACAACAAGATTCTATACACATATTTTAGCCATAAATCAGATCCTAAAGGTATAAACATGTATAAAGCGATGCTTACAAAGAAGACTAATAGCAGGAACTCTGTGCCGCACCTTGGATGCATAGTCTTGTACTTCTTAACATTCTTAACAGTCAACTTCTTCTTTGCTTCGTAGCAGTGAACAGCCATGTGTTCGGCTCCGTGGTCTTGAAACAAGCGCTTAACATCGTCCATCAAAGACAAAGCCCAGATATAAAGAATGAATATGGTTATTTTTATGACTCCGTCTAATAGGTTGAACCAGAAGTTGTTAAGGCCAAACCCCTTGCTGAAAATATTTGCAATCACTAAGGGTATGAATTTGAATATGACTAAAGCTGCAACCAAAGACAAAATGAACGTAAAAATTAACTCTTTGCTAGTCAACTGCTCATCAGCACTACAAACTTCATTAGTTGAATGCATCAAAGCCTTCGTTCCTATAACTACTGACTCAAAAAGCACAACCACACCTCTAATTAATGGAAGTCCTAAAAACCAATTCCTCTTAGTATAAGCGACGTGCTTAGTCAATTTGACAGATATAGAATTATCAGGCTTTCGAACAGTAACAGCGTAATGATTAGGAGAGCGCATCAAAACACCCTCAATAACCGCTTGACCACCAATCACGAGTTTATCCATGAAAAAAATGGTTAATGAGATTATATAAAAAGTTTTAGATTTTTTTAATGGAAACTTTTTTATACTCTAAATAAAAGAAATATTTTATGGATGTCAAAGAACTAAAGCTTATGGCTAACACCATCAGACAGGATATTATTCGGATGGTTTCTAATGCTAACTCAGGACACCCTGCAGGCGCTCTTGGAATGGCTGACATATTCGCAGCTCTTTATTTCAAAGTCTTAAATCACAATCCTAAAAAACCTGATTGGGTGGATAGAGATAGACTTGTTTTGTCTAACGGCCACATATGTGCTGTTAGGTACTCTTCAATGGCTAGGAGCGGGTACTTTCCAGTCTCAGAACTACTGACTTTTCGAAAACTAAACTCCAGACTTCAAGGCCACCCAAGCTATAACGACCTTTCTGGAGTTGAGTCTAGTTCTGGCTCACTTGGACAAGGCATAAGCGTCTCTGTTGGGATGGCAATTGCTTCAAGGCTTGATAAGAAAAAAAACTATGTTTTCTGCGTGTCATCTGATGGAGATTTAAATGAAGGCAGCTCATGGGAAGCGATAAACGCTGCAGCCAAGTGGAAGCTAGACAACCTAATTGTTATTGTTGATAGAAACTACATTCAGATAAGTGGAAAGACAGAAGAAATATGGCCGCTTGACCCACTTGACAAGAAGTTTGAATCGTTCAACTGGAAAGTCTACAACATTGACGGCCACAACATCAAAGAGATAATAAGTACGCTTAAAAAGGCCAAGAAAGAAAAAGGAAAGCCAAAAGTAATTATTGCAAGAACCATAATAGGAAAAGGGGTTTCTTATATGGAGAATAACCATGAGTGGCACGGCAAGCCACCAAATGAAGAAGAAGCAAAAAAAGCAATTGCAGAGCTTGATGAAAAGAGAAAGAAGATAATATGAACCTGAAAAAACCTGAATTAAAATCAACGAGGCAAGGATACGGAGAAGCACTTTTAGAGATTGGAAAAGATGAAAGAATAGTTGTTCTTACAGCTGATTTGACAGAAAGCACAAAAACAGACCTTTTTGAAAAGAAGTATCCTGAGAGGTTTTTGCAGTGTGGAGTTGCAGAGCAAAACATGGTTGGAATGGCAGCTGGCCTTGCGCTTTCTGGAAAAATTCCATTCGCATCAACATTTGCAGCTTTTATACCAAATAGGGCTCTTGACCAGGTGAGGGTGAGTGTGTGCTACAATAATGCGAACGTTAAGTTTGGAATCACACATGCAGGCTTAACTGTTGGTGAGGATGGTGCAACTCACCAGGCCCTTGAAGACATCGCAACGATGAGAGTGCTTCCAAACATGACAGTTATTGTGCCATGTGATTATGAAGAAGCAAAAAAAGCAACAAAAGAAGCCGCGAAGATAACGGGACCTGTCTATTTGAGGCTTGGAAGAAGCAATATACCAATCATAACTAATAGTAATTCTAGCTTTAAAATTGGAAAAGCAGAGATTCTAAAAACAGGAAAAGACGTGACTATAATTGCTTGTGGCATAATGGTCTATGAAGCACTAATCGCTGCTGAAGAATTATCGAAGAATGGAATAAATGCTGAAGTGATAAACTGCCACACGATAAAGCCAATTGATGAAAAAATGATTGTTGGATCTGCAAAAAAGACAGGAGCATTGGTGAGTGCAGAAGAACACCAAGTTAATGGTGGACTTGGAAGTGCAGTAGCAGAAGTGCTTGCAAAGAATAGTCCAACACCAATGGAGTTTGTCGGAGTAAAAAACGTCTTTGGCGAATCAGGAAAATCAGAAGAGCTGCTGAAAAAATATGGGTTAACTCATAAAGAGATAATAACAGCTGCAAAGAAAGTGATTAAGAGAAAATAAAACTTATTTCTTAAAGTACTTCTTCTCAATATCTTTTATCTGGTTGACTCTTCGCTCATGCCTGCCACCTTCAAATGGGGTGTTGAGCTAAAAGATTATATCATCAAAATATCTATGATTGAAGAAGTATCCTGACAATGCCAACACGTTTGCATCGTTGTGACTCCTGCTAAGGCTCATCTGCTCGTGATTATAGCAAAGAGCTGCTCTTATTCCAGCGACCTTGTTTGCAGCGATGCTTACTCCAATTCCTGTACCACAGATGACTATTCCTTTAGAATTTTTGTCCTTTATGACTTTCTCACAAACTTTAAGAGCTGCTAACGGATAATCATCCCCTTCGACGTATTCAGGAGTCAAATCTTCAAAAGAAACATCTTTCAAACTCAAGAATTCTTTTATTTCTTCCTTTAGCTTAAATCCGGCATGATCCGCCCCAAGATATACCTTCACCATCTTTTCTGTTTTTTATTTATTTTAGAATATAAAAAGTTTGTTATTTAAAAAACGCATAGTTTATTTTTCAATTTGAATAATTTTATAAATAAAAACATCATTAGTAATAAGTTAGATGATACCAGCAAAACTTAAGAAAGGAGATGGCGTAAGAGTCATAACACCTGCAAGAAGCCTTACAATGCCATGGATAAATGAAGAATTGAAAAAAACAGCAATCAAAAGGTTTGAAGAACTAGGACTAAACCTCAGCTTTGGAAAACACGTTAATGAGATTGATGAATTTTGTTCTTCATCTATAGAATCGAGAGTTGAAGATTTACATGATGCATTCACGGATGACTCTGTAAAGTTAATAATAACAGTCATAGGGGGCTTTAACTCTAATCAATTGCTAGATTATATTGATTATGATTTAATCAAAAAACACCCAAAAATCATTTGTGGATATTCTGATATAACAGCTCTTTTAAACGCGATATATGCAAAAACGGGATTAGTAACTTATTCAGGTCCACAATTTTTCAGTTTTGGAAATAAAAAAGGATTCGAATACACATTAGAATATTTCAAGAAGTGTTTGATGACAAAAGAACCCTTTAAAGTGGAGCCGCCAAAAAAATGGAGTGATGACCGCTGGGCCAATAACCAGGAGAACAGGAATTTCTTTGAAAATAATGGTTACTGGATGATGAATGAAGGCAAATCCAAAGGTAAGATTATCGGAAGCAACCTTTGCACTTTTAACTTACTCCAAGGAACAAAGTTCATGCCAAAAATAAATAGTAGCATCTTGTTTTTAGAAGATGATTATGAATCACAGCCTCACACGTTTGATAGGGATTTGCAGTCAGTTATACATTTGAAAGGATTTGAAAAAGTAAGAGGAATTGTAATAGGTAAGTTTCAACGAGAGTCAAAAATGACAAAAGAACTACTTACAAACATAATCAAGTCAAAAAAAGAATTAGATAACATTCCTATAATTGCAAATGTCGACTTTGGCCACACAACACCACAAATAACAATCCCTATCGGAGGAACTGCAAAGATTTCTGCAAAGAAAGATGATTGTAAGATTGAGATTTTAAAACATTAAATTATTCTTTTTCAGCTATGAATATAAGATCTGTTAAATTCCGTCCATATTGTGTATAATTAACTTCAATTGTTCTTGTTGGTTTGAATCCCGCGTTTTCTTGCATGAATGAAAAACTATCCTTAAAGACTTTTTTATCTGATGGTGTCAAGACAACTATTAATTTTCCAGGCTTCATAACATTATATATCTTTTCGAGTTTTAGTTCAAAGGCATGTGATAAGTGATTTTTCCCGCAGTCAAAACAGTATTCATAGTTCACACTCTCTTGTAATGAGTGATCAGCCATCACCAAGTCAAATTGTTCTTTGAAACCTAAATCAGACAAGTCCATCAGTGCATAATCAGTATTCTTGAGTCTGTATGTTCTTGAAAGTTCTGCAGCATGCTTGAGTGGCTCTTCTGAGATGTCAATTCCTACAAATCTTGTCTGTGGATGGTTTGCTGCATAAAACGCTGTTTTTAGTCCAGAGTTGCATCCTATGTCTAACACATTATCATAATTGTTTATCTCTTCGTTTAGTATAGGAATCTCTTTTTTTATTTCTTCAAAGAACAGTCCTTTAAAGTAATTATGTATCTGGTTTTCCATCAAGAAGTTATAGAATATCTTCACGTTCTTTTTAGTATTTCTTGATGCAAATTCCTTTCCTAATTTTTTGTATTCTTCAAATTTCTTTTTACCAATTTCTCTTAATACAATCTCATCTAATTCTTCATTTGTCGTTATCTTGCGTATCTCTTCTCTTTTTAGGTAAGGTATTAGTTCCATGTCGCATTGTAAACCATCATAATTATATAAATATTGTTTTTTTAACTACTGCTAAGTAGTTTACTTCCACAACCTTTATAAGCCTGCAAAAATTATCTTAAAGAACCATGAAAAAGAGAATCCCATTATCATTCATTCTTGGAGGCGGAAAAGGAGAAAGACTATATCCACTGACTAAACACAGAGCCAAGCCAGCAGTTCCATTCGGAGGAAGCTACAGAGTAATAGACTTTGTCTTAAGCAACCACTATCATTCTGGAATAAGAAAACTACTCATACTAACACAATACCAATCAGAATCACTGCACACACACCTAAGAAGAGGTTGGTATGGGCGATTTGGCCTTGGAGAAGACCAGTTCATACGAACACTACCAGCCATGCAAACCCACAAAAGCATGTCAGGAGAAGGATGGTATGAAGGAACCGCAAACGCGATAAGCAGCAACAAACATTATATCGAAAGAGAAAAACCAAACATAGTAAATACATTTGGTGCAGACCACATATATCTAATAGACATCTCAAAAAAGAATGATTTTCACCTAGAAAAAGATGCAGACCTCACAATATCAGCAATACCAATAGAAAAAGAGCTAGCAGCCAACAACTACGGTGTCTTGGTTGTAAAATAACAAAAATTCGACGATAGTCGGCTATCCCCGACCTAAAGGTCAGGGTATTACGCTCGACTATCTTAAAAGTCGAATTTTTGGGATTAAAAATCTCAACCTGAAGGTCGGGGTATTAA
>Ga0180009_10006849_pt1 | contig 11830 bp, 12 predicted proteins | sample OS_PC_MetaG_FD_123537 | JGI IMG/M metagenome (GOLD analysis project Ga0180009, IMG submission 123537) | Groundwater microbial communities from the Aspo Hard Rock Laboratory (HRL) deep subsurface site, Sweden - OS_PC_MetaG | ecosystem: Environmental > Aquatic > Deep subsurface > Groundwater...
ACTCCCCGCCGCAAGCGGACGGGGTATCTGGTGCCAGGTTCAACGCCAGTTACATATCAAACAATTTTAATTGCTTGACCCGGTCATCAGTTTCTTTTTTATCTAAACTTTGATTCCGGATATAGTTTTTGATGACTTTTTCGGAGCTGGCTTCTCCCACGGTACCTATGTATTTACCGTCGCTCCAGAATTCACCTCCCCATAATTGCTCTTTTCTTAATTTGGGGAATCTCTCAAACACTTTCTTTGCTGTGATCGATTTTATGATGCTAATTACTCGCAACGGAGACAACCTTGGTGGTGCTCCACAGAAAATGTGAATATGATTTTGATCGAAACCAACTTCATCGATAAGTATTTCGTATCTTTTAGAAATTTCACTCAAAGTTTCCATTATACAAGATTCAATTTCGCTGTTAAGAAGTGCTTTTCGATATTTTACCGCTGTAACCATATGGTAGCGGATTTTATATACACTATGTGAAGTTTTCCCTAATTCCATTACGGCGGTTTATAACACCGCCTTTAACCCCGCCGCAAGCGGACGCGGTATTTAAAAACATAATAAAAGGCTTAATGGTAACCGATCACACTCCGGTTTTAGATATCAGGCACAATACAGATCAAGGAGGCATAAACGTGAAAAAATATTATATCATCACATGGATTGTAATCTTTCATTTTGCCTTTTTCACCTATTCGGCCGTTGCTCAAGCGACCAACGGACCCAAAATGGTTCTGGCGGAGCAGGTTTTCGATTTTAAAGAAGTGAAAGAAGGGCAAGTCCTTGAGCACACTTTTTACGTGAATAACCAGGGCGATCAACCCCTTGTGATAAAAAAGGTTGTGCCCGACTGAGGGTGTACCGTGGCCGAATTTGATACGGTCATCCTTCCCGGTGGGAAAGGAAAAATAAGACTTCAAATCAAGACGGAAGGTTATGAGGGCAGCATTAAAAAGACCGCAAAGGTCTATTCGAACGAGCCTGAAAAAAAGCCGATGATTTTGAGGATGAAAGCATTTGTCAAAGTCCCGATCAAGGTATCGCCTCGATACGTTTATCTAAGTGGGCCGGAAGGAACAAGCATTACCCGGGTAGTGGAAATTAAGGCAGAGCTTGAAAAACCCTTGGTGCTGAACCCGGTACAGTTCAATCTCGACGAAAAAGTTGAGTATACACTGGAGGAAACTGAGAAAGGGAAAAGATTCCACGTTAATTTCCGGAGCAACCCGGGCGTTAAACAGGCGTATCGAGGATTTTTGAAATTTAAGACAAACTATCCGGAGAAACCGGAATTGACCATACAAATCACGGGCAGGGTCGTTAAGAAGAAAAGTGGATGAAAGAGTTCGCTGTGTGCAGAAAGGTCAGAAGAATATTTGAGCCAACGTATTATTCAAAGAACCTCCGAAATTGTGCCCCCGCAATACGGGATCTCACTTCTGATATCATAAATGCGGCGTTCGACTGGACGCGATGTTTTGTTGCGTGGATCAGACTAAGACAACATTATTATTTTGCCTTTTAAAAACCCCATTCGCGCCCACCCTTAATGGATCCGTGTCAATTCTATGGTGTGAAACATGAGTAGTAAGTTTTATCCATCGTCCGGCAATCGACAATGGCGTGTGTGCATTGCCATACAAAAGACCACGATAAAATGCTCGAGGACTGGAAGACCGAGCTGGCTAATGAAATCGAGGAAGTTAAAAAAGTAAAAGCCGCGGCCTTGGAGATTCTTGCTGAATGTATCGTGGATTATGGGACCAATTTGCTTGACAGGATAACAACTGGTGACATAATTTGCTAAATCTGGCTTTCCGCTGGACCACCGCATGTTGGGTGGAGTGGAATCAGGAAGTCTAAAATCTGAAAAAAATTAGAGGGTGGCGACATGCTGAAAGGGAATATCAAAGCGGATCTGGCAGCCATAGTCGGCCGGGAAAATTTCACCGATGCCAGAATCGATATGGTTTCATACGGCCGCGACGCCATGGGAGCCGTCGGCAACCCGGAGTGTGCGATCTGGGTGGAAAACACCGAGCACATCATGAAAATCATGGAACTCGCGACGAGGGAGAAGATCCCGGTAACCTGCAGGGCAGCGGGCACCGGCATTGCGGGGATGGCGGTGCCGACCCATGGCGGAATCGTCATGGATATCATGAAAATGGATCGGATTCTCGAGATCAATACCGAAGACCGGGTCGCCGTGGTGGAACCGGGGGTGGTTTACGCCGATCTCCAGAGCGAGTTGGATAAAGTGGGATTCACCCTGCCGACTGAGCCGGGCAGTTCTGCGGCTTCCACTATCGGCGGCAACGTGGCCACCAACGCCGGCGGTTTGAGGAGCGCCAAGTACGGCACCACCAAAGACTATGTCCTCGGGCTCAAGGTGGTGCTTGCGGACGGCCGGGTGATGAACACGGGCACCCGAACCATGAAGACCTCATCCGGTTATAACTTGACCCAGCTTTTCGTCGGATCCGAGGGAACCTTGGGGATATTCACCGAAATTATCCTCAAAATCGTTCCCCAGCCCAAAGCCACGACCACCCTTCTGGCCTTGTTCGACCGTTTGGAGGATGCCGGGCGGGCGGTCTGCCAGACCATGTCTGCGGGAGTCATCCCCAGTGTGATGGAGGTGATGGGGCGGTATCTGATCCAGGCCATAAATGAAAACACGGATCTCCACCTGCCCGATACTGATACCATGCTGTTGGTGGAAACGGACGGTTACACCCAAACCGATGCCGATGCCCAGATGGAAAAAGTCATCGAGATTTTCAAAACCAATCGGGCAACCGGCGTCCAGCGGGCCAACACGCCTGAAGAACGGGCAAACCTCTGGGCGGCGCGCAAGTCGACCTATCCGGTAAGCGCGCGATTGAACAACTCCCTGATCGTGGAGGATGTTACCGTCCCCATGAGCAAGCTGGCGGATCTATATAGAGAATTTACCAAAATCATCGACAAGTACGATCTCAAGGTGGCCATGTGCTCCCACGCCGGCGACGGGAATTTTCATCCCCTCATCGCTTATGATCGCCGCAACCCCGAAGAGGTTGAGAATGTGGAAAAGGCCAACGCCGAACTGTTCAAGCTGGCCATCTCACTGGGCGGCACCATATCCGGGGAACACGGAATCGGCATATTCAAGGCCGATTATATGTCCCTGGAGCACGATCCTGCCTCCATGGACGTTATGCGGACCATCAAAAGGGCCCTGGACCCGCATAACATATTGAATCCCGGAAAAATGGCCCTTGACAAAGATTAAGATAGACAAAGGTTAAGAGAAAATGGCGAAGAAATATCAATTCCAAGAGCAGTTTGAGGATCAGGTGCTGCGTTGCGTCTCCTGCGGATTCTGCCAGCCGGTCTGCCCGGTATACGGCTTGACCCGACGGCCGGCTTTGAACGCCCGGGGAAAAATGCTGCTGCTCCAGGAGGTCATGGAAGGTCGATTCGAGCTGGATGAAGACCTTGTGGAGACCCTGTTTCAATGCACGGGTTGTGCATCCTGCGTGAACAGCTGCCCATCGGGTGTGAATGTTCCCGAGGTCATCCAGGCTGCCCGGCGGGACATGGTGGGTGTGGGCACATGCCACCCCGTTTTTGACGGAATGAACCGGGTGTTGAAAACCGCAGACAACATCTATAAAGAGAGCGAGCCTCCGGAATATCTGGAAGGCCGCAAGTTGAATGAACCGGCCGAATATATCTATTTTGTCGGTTGTGTGGGGGCCTATCGGGAAGAGGAAGCCACCGAAAAAACCCTGGGCCTTCTCGACCACCTGAAGGTCGACTATACGCTCATCCATGAGGTCTGCTGCGCGGGTGTCTTGGAGGAGGTCGGCTACGCGGCTAATCTCGACAAGGCGTCACAAATCATCGACCGAGTGAAAGCCGTTGGTGCGGAAACGATCATCACCGGGTGCCCTTACTGCTATCGGACCTTTACCAATCGTCCCCAGTATTCGGGCTTTGGCGAATCCGGAATCAAGGTGATTCATATCGCCCAGTTCCTGCCGAAGCATGACTTCGGTGTGACCAGCGATCTCAAGGTCACCTATCATGATCCCTGTGATCTTGGCCGCCATTGCGGAATATACCAGGAGCCGCGGGACACCATCAAAAAGATTGCCCCCGATTATGTGGAAATGAAGCACCACCACGCCATGTCGCTCTGCTGCGGAGCCGGTGGCGGAGTCCGGGGGGCGTTCCCGTCAAACTCTTTGAATATGGCGCGGCGCCGTTTGGCCGAGGCCGAGGCGGCAGGAGCGGACGTGGTGCTCACGGAATGCAACTCCTGCGTGCACAATCTGTCCAACGCCAAGCTGAGGCGGCAGAACATCGAGGTGTTCACTACCGCCCAGTTCATCAGCCTTTTGCTTGATAGCCGGAGTTGAATCGGCGGGAGGATCCCAACGAGAGCCATAAATATCGATTATGGTTATATAGAAAAACCAAACAGGGTACTGGAATAGGCTTTGGAGGTGATCCGATTCGTGCGCGTATGACTGTCTGAGTGCATTAGGGAGCGTTGCATCGAACAGCATGTAGGTGCTGCAATAAACCCTAAATGCTGTATTTTCCGTGATGCTTTGTTTGTTTCGAAACCCTGTTCGGTGTTACGCTCCCTTATGCGCGAGTTTCATACGTCCGCGAATTGGATTATCTTCAAAGCCGACATTGCTTAACTTGCGCTTTCTATACAACCAAAATATCGATTTAGTCCTCAATTGGCACGGTAACCGGGCCGCCGGCGCCGTAAAAGTACGTACCCCTTCCGGCATTTCCGCCGACCACGGCAATTTCAAAACAAACCGGAACCTCGACCACCGGAACAAGAACCTCCGGGTTGTCATAGAGCCACCGCAGCTCCGGATGCGCCGCATCGAGCGCTTTGGACTCCTTGTTTAACATAAGGGTCTTAAACGGCATGCGGGCGGCTTTATACATGGCTTCCTGCAGGTCTTTCCGGGACCAGCCCGCCTTGTCGAACACCTGGGCGTGCTCGGGACAGATCAACATGAAATTGTGTTCCATTTCCTGGGTTCCGTATCTTGGATCCGAACGACGCCCCAGGACCCAGTTTCCGGTGCTGAGCTGGGCCACATTCTTGGTGGCTGTGGCGTAAACCTCCACAAGCCTTTCCGGCACGCTGTTGGCGAAATCGTAAAGCTCACAGAGTCCGTAGACAAAGTGAATCGTCACCGTGCTGTCTTCCTGTGAATACCCCTTGGATACATGATACGGCTCCCAGGGACTTCTGGATTCATTTTCAGCAACACAGAGGCTGTATTTGGTGGGAGAACCGATGGTGTCCATGTCGGAAATTCCCGGATAGGTATGTCCGATATTCATCATGATCAATCTCAAGGCCCGGCCCAGAACCGTATTCACGGCCGACGCCGCACCCGGCCCCAGCGCGCAGGTGCCCGAGTTTATTTTCAACGTTCTTGCCAGGGGGCCGTTTATGACCATCAGGGGGGCGTGGGGACCCGTGGACATGGCTTTATTTCGCAGGTACATTTCAGGTTTTGCCAGGCACTTTATTGCTGCAATGAGTACCGGCATGTGCTCGGGCAGGCAGCCGGCCATTACCGCATTGATGGCGATCTTTTTAACGGTCGCCTGCCCGAATCCGGGTTCCAGTACGACAACCACTTCATCCGGAGGCCGGCGGGTTCCCTGAAGCATCGCCTCGACATTTCCTGAAGTAGGCGGCACCAGCGGAAATCCATCTCCCCAACCGTATTCCAGAAATTTTCGGTTCATAAGCGCACATGCTTCCAGAAGATCCCGGCCGTCATATATCAGCCTCTCCTCGCGAACCTGAAATGCATCGTGCGGTGTCAATTCGCATCCCATGGGTCCGCAATCGATGCTTTCGGAAGATGCGGCGACTTCTTCCGGTTCGGCTTCGGATTCACTGACTGCCCGGGTTAAACCGGCAGTGATCTGATCGAAGCCGTCGTCCACCATCTTCCGGATGCTTTCCCCGGACTGGTTGGAAAACGGCAGGGGAACCACGGCCAGGGGCAGATTCCTTATCCCGAATGTCTTTGCACTTTGCCGGGCATCCTTGACAAAGGCCTGGGCGGTGAAAATAACGGTTGGAACGCCTTGTTTTTCGAGTTCCACCATATCGTGGGTACCCCACGACGTGCAGGACCCTCAGTCATTGGTGGTTCCCACCACCATGTCGCATATCTGTGCAACCCGCTCTGCATCTCCCGGGGTCAGATGACGCATCATAAAACCGACGGAACCGATGTGCCGGCTGGTGGTGATCCCTGGAAACCGCTCCTTTAATAGCTCCTCGACACGGTCCAGGGCCACGTCTCCCCCGCTTTTGATATTCCAGTAGAGGCCCACGCGTTTCCCCGCAAAATCTTTTGGACGGGCAGCCGGTGGAATATTTTTTTCTTCAGATTCAGCAACCGGATTTAAGACTTCAAGCTGTGCCATAATTGATCCTCCTTGCGATTGAATCGGATCTGGAAAACCTGAATATGGATGGATTTATTATTCGAACATCCCTGTTCCGAAGACAATCGAATACCATGGATTTAAAATAATCAACAAGACAATTCTTAACTCTTGACAAGGAGACATGATCGAGTATGCTCCGCCGGATATGAATCTTCAGAGAATTTTCAGACGTGCCTATCTCTATTTGCCGTACGGTTTCAGCCGAATCACCGGCACCGGCCCATTCGGCCCTGACGGCGCTGAATATATCCGAGGCACGATTCAAACCGACGGCAACCCGCTCAAGTCTGCGCTTCTGAAATACCATGTAAAACAATTCCATGGAGCGTCCTGCTCGGTTGCCACCATTGTCTCGGTGGTCAATGCCTTGCGGGATGGGGGGACCGGCGACCTCGGCCCGATCACGCAGATGGATATTCTCGAGGCGGTGAGGACGGCAAACTGGAAAGAACGGATGCTTGACAATAACTACAAGGGGAGACGGGGACTTCCGCTTTCCGTCCTTGGCGATCTGGTCAAAAGCAGTCTCGATGCATACGAAATCGAGTACAAAGCCGTTGAGACGGTTGCAGCACGGAAAAATTCCGATGAATCGAAAAAGATCAGGGATGTTCTGTGGAAAAGGCTTTTCGATTTTGAAACAAGGGGCAACTGCCTCATCATCGCCCATTTCGATCAGGGTGCCTATCTTCCGACGCTTAATGTGCCCCATATTTCACCGGTCGGCGGGTTTGACCCGAACACCGGCAACGTCGTCATCCTGGATGTGGACCCGGACGAGGAAAAGCCGTATAAAATCGGCTTCGATACATTCTATAAAGGGCTTTTCAGCTACGGCCGCCGCATTCTCAGATCAGCCGGATTCGGCGGCGGGTATGTATACATCAGACTGCGAGGATGAAAAGAAAGGCATAATTTCAATGTGGCTACCCGAGGATTGATTCCTCAAATTCCACAGGATCGCTTTGATTGGTGTATATGTCCTTGCCTTTATCGGCAATCCCGGTTCCGGAATTGGGAATATTTTCCATAAAATTGATCCAGATCGGAAGGGCTGCCCGGGCACCGGTTTCTTTATTTCCTATGGGTTCTCGATCGTCTTTACCCACCCATACGCCGACGGCAATTTTATCATCGAAACCCACGAAAAGAGCGTCCACGTTATTGTTCGTGGTTCCGGTCTTGCCGTAAACCGTCCGGTTCAGGCTTAACGCCTTTCTGCCGGTGCCCTCCTTGACCACTGCCTCAAGCATTGTACGGATGTCGGACAAGGCGGCTTGCGGAATCACGGTTTCCGCCTTGCCGGCAGGCTCCTGCAGGGACATGGTTTCTTTGTCGATAATCCGGTCTACACATTCGGGTTCCACCCGTTTTCCGGTGGCAAGGGTCGAATAGGCCGAAACGAGCTCAAGCAATGTCGTCTCTGATGCACCTAAGGCGGACGGGTAAACCGGGTATACCTTACTTTGAATTCCCAACCGTCTCGCTGTTTCCACAACATCCCGAATACCCACCTGTAGTGCCAGATTGACGGTGGCGGCGTTGAGGGACAGGGCAAGACCCTGTTTCATGGTTACCGCACCCCGATACCTCCCGCTGTAATTCTTAGGTGTCCAAGGCCTGGGGTCTTCATCCGAAGTTAAGGTTACCAGTTTGTCCTGAATAACCGAATCGTAATGATAGCCTTCAAGAAGTGCCGTTAGATAGACAACCGGTTTAAACGCCGATCCGGGCTGCCGCAGTGCCTGTGTGGCCCGGTTGAACTGGCTTTTCTCATAATCGGTCCCGCCGACAATGGCTCTAATCTTTCCTGTTTTGATTTCAATTGCGACAAGTGCCGCCTGAGTATTTGCCGCCCCCCTTGATTCAAGATCGGCCACTCCTTTTTTGACGGCTTCCTTGGCGATTTGCTGCATTCTGTAATCGAGCGTGGAATAAATTTTGAGCCCGCCGGTAAAGAGCTGGTCTCCAAAGTTCTCCTTTAACCTTGTGATACAATAGTCCACAAAATAGGGAGCCTTGGAAACTCTTCCGTGGAATTTAGTCGGCAAAGGCATTTTCACTGCCATACCATATTGATACTTATCGATGCCACCGGTTTCCAGCATGCGCTTTAAAACAAACTTTCTTCTTTCCAGGCATTTTTCCGGATTTTGGAAAGGAGAGTATGCCGACGGTGCTTTGGGAAGGGCGGCCAGCATCGCTCCTTCTTCAAGCGTCAAATGATCGACCGTCTTTCCAAAGTATGCTTCGGCGGCCGCCTGTATGCCGTAAGCCCTGGAACCGAAATACGCCTGATTCAAATAGAGCTCCAGGATCTGATCTTTCGTGAACTTTCTTTCCAACTGAAGCGCGATCGCGATTTCTTTGGTTTTACGTACAATTGTTTTTTCAGGTTTAAGAAAAATCATCTTGGCAAGCTGCTGCGTAATGGTACTGCCCCCCTGCTTATATTCGCCGGCCTTCATATCCGCATAGAGGGCGCCGACAATCCGTATCGGGTCAATGCCGTTGTGTTCGAAATAGCGGGCGTCCTCAATGGCGACAAAGGCCTTTTTCACATGTTCGGGCACTTTGCTGAGGGAAACCGGTGTGCGTCGTTGAACGTACAGCTCTGTTAAAAGGATGTTGTCATAGGAATATAGTTTGGAAGATTTATAGGGGGAGAAGGAATTCAGCAGATCAATGTCCGGCAGTGTTGATACAATCCAGTATGTATATCCCCCGACGAGACCGATGGATAGGGTCAGCGAAATCATAAAAAAGATAAAAGCAAGCCGCAATCCCGGATAAATTCGGGGAATAATTTTTCTTAGGAAAATATGGTCCGGATGCCTTCCAAAAACGGCTTGATTGAACCGGTGACTGTAAGTCTTAGTGGCAAGAATTCTCTTTTTTTTACGCTGTGCGAGAATTTTAGAGGTTTTTGGAAAGTTGTAATATCCGTATTTGTTCTTTATCCTTTTCAAAAGATCCTGAACCTTTAGAAAAACAGCTTCCGGATCCAGAGGGCCCCCCAGACACTGGTCTTCTCTCAGGCCCGTTTTCGCTAGACGAGAAAAGTCGATGGAATCGCTATGGAGGACCAAGACAAAGTCGGGGAAACTCCCTGCAATGCTCTGAACAACCGATATATTGTCGTGAAAGCAGTTATTGACGTCGACAATGACCAGCGTGGACTCTCCGCGCTCCATCATGGGGATCGCAGCATCCGGGTCTTCCAGTAAATCCGTTCGGATTCCGCAAACAGAAAGGGTTTTGGCAATAATCTGCCCCCGGACCTTATTTGTGGCATATATGGCGATATTTGCTTTCACTTTACACTTTTGCCGCTTTGCCCACCGCCATCAGAAACGCACCTTTTGCCGTCGCATGGAGGGGGTTTTTAGCAAGGGCAATGTCTGAAATCTCTAATGGAAGCTTTACTTTTTGAAGCGCGGATGCAAATTTGTCACGGCTCCCGGCCGCAAGAACCGTTCCACCGCTTAAGATAATCGGTACTGCCTGTCTTAATTTTGGTAAACTGTCGGACGTACTCAAGACTTGTTCAAGACTTTTTACCAATGTGGAAAAGAGGGTATCAAAACAGGCATGGAGACCGTGCTCGATGTTGTTTTTCGGTGTGCCCGAAAGGTCCAGCTCCTTTTCTTTTATCGATTTGATTTTAGCGGGAGATTCGCCAACGGAACTGGCGACCATTTTGTCGATAAAATCACCGCCCATTAGGATACTGTAGGTCACCACCGGAATGGATAGATATGCGCAACAGATATTGCACATCCCACCGCCGATACTTATACCGATGCCGGTGGTATGGCCGTCGGTTAGTTCCGAGACGAGAACCGCCATTCCTTCATTGATCGGTTGGGGAGAATATCCCAGGTTCATGAGGTAGGTTTTAAAGATCGATTCGTTGAAACTTGCAGTTCCCGGTGCATCAATGGATTTGCCCGGTATGCTGAACCACAACGGTTCGTTTTCTTTCTTAGGCGGCGAAATCAGCCGGTTTAATATGGCATGGATAACACTAACGCCTTCATCTTCCCCGAGATTCACCATACCGCTTTCCATGGGCTGCTGGGTTCGCCCCCCCATAATGCTTGCAAACTCCTTTGCGTGATTCCCGAGAATGTAAAGAGACTTTTTTATATCTAAGAACTGGATATTATTACCGATGAGAATTTTTTTGGTTTGCGGCAGGGACGGTACGGTTAAAAAGATGTTTGACTCCATTCGTGCCGACACCTTGGATTTGTTTCTTTTGTAAACGACGATGTTTGAAGTTCCGATATCGAGACCGATCGTACCATGCTCAGCCGCAGGGATTTTCTGACGCTTCATTCTTCCGGTAAAGTTGCCGTAAAACATTCCATCACCCCCCCCGGAGCGCTTTCGCTTGCATGGCGCCCTCAAGGTTCATGGTTTGACTCATAAATAAATATACCTTGTGCCTCTTTGCTAAAATAGCAATTTCCAGGCCAACATTATGGCGTGTTGAAGAAAAAAATACAGTTTACATATCAGGCAGTTAAAAGCACCCCGACGGGCTGTTCCAACCCCTTGACCGTCGGTCATTTGTTGGCTGTAAGATTTTTGACAAGATTTGAAAACACTTCTAACAGAGTCTGGACGCGATCTTTTGAATATCTTCAGAAAACGGTGAATCAGGGGCATCAAGCATGACGGGGTTCAGCTTTGCAATGGCATTATTTTTCTTGCCGAACCCGCGGCAGCGGAATCCATTTGTTGGGCCTCACAAAAAAAGCCTTCCACGGTCTTTCGGAAAACCAAAGGGCCTTGCGCATGCAAGGCCCTTTGAAACGATCAATAACGGTCTCCTTTCCTAATACGATCGTAGCTTTATGTTTCAGCGTTTGACAAATGTTTCTCAGGTGGTTTATCTCTTCCGAAAAGCATCTTTCCGTGTCGACAATCACAGGAGAATGCTGAACAATATCATCGCCGGTTTCCAAAATCCGATTGAAGATCAGACATTGAAAACCGTTTCGGTCCAGGACTTTTCTTATGATCTTACCCCTGAGCTCATCGGCTGAAAAAACGAGAACCCTTGTGGACACCCGTTCTACCCCGCTTCTGTCATTGCCATGACCAAAGCCCCTTTGGCAGTAGTATTCAGGGGATCTTCAGCCAGGCGCACCTCAGAAATCTCCACTGGCATGTCGATGGTTTTAAGCATAGCGACAAACTTGTCAATGCACCCTGTCGGCATGGCCGTGCCCCCGCTCAATACGATAGGAATCGGAGTAGAAATCTTGGGGATCTTGTCCGTCGATATGATGACCCGCCGGAGGCTGTCGAGAAGTTTCA
>Ga0180009_10006850_pt1 | contig 11828 bp, 8 predicted proteins | sample OS_PC_MetaG_FD_123537 | JGI IMG/M metagenome (GOLD analysis project Ga0180009, IMG submission 123537) | Groundwater microbial communities from the Aspo Hard Rock Laboratory (HRL) deep subsurface site, Sweden - OS_PC_MetaG | ecosystem: Environmental > Aquatic > Deep subsurface > Groundwater...
CGCGAGCCTGGCCGGACTTTCCTTCTATAATGTCAATCTGTCGGCCATAGCCTTTGTCCTGGCCGGGCTCACTGCAGTCCACCGGAAAAGCACCGAGACAATTTCCGCATGACCTTCATGGCGACAGGGGCCTGGCGCTGATATCTGCCAAGCCCCTGCCGGAAACAATCACAACTTCATACGGATTTCACGGCTGCTCCGCTGCACGGGTGCTGGCCTGAATGACATAATCGGACAGTTGCTTGAATTGAGCTCCGGTCAGAGACACCTTGTTTTTTTTCCTTTTCAAAATGTTCTGCCATTCCGCAACAGATCTTTCTTGCGGCCAAAAATGCCGGTGGCATGATCCGCACTCTCGCAGGAAATACCCTCGCCCTTTTTCCTGGCCTTCAACGGCGACAGCATTCTGCCCTGTCGCCATTGAAGGCTGCGGATGAGATCCCGATTCAGGAGCGAGCGAGCACCCGGACAGCAGACCGGAGCCACAACACATCAGAGCTAAACTCCATACAACCTTTACACGGTGCCTCATGCTTCCCTCCCTTAAAACTGCCAGCCAACACCGAAATTAATCGCATTATCCGGATCAGAGACTCCATCTGCTTCCAACACCTGGTAATCAGCCTTCAGCACCAGATTGGGCACCGGGTAAAAGGCCAGACCGAAAGTCCAGTCGTAGCGGTCCTTGCCTGTGGCAGCAGTGACTCCGGTCGGCATTTTGTGTTGGGTGTTGTACTCATCGTAACGCACAAAAGCCACCAGATCGGAATTAGCCAACTTTCCACTTTTCCAGGACGCGGGCATAATATGGTACCCCGCCTCGACAAAGTATCCGTACATTTCTTCAGCCACATTGCCGGCACTCAGATTTTCGGCGCCGTCGATCTGCTCGAAGGCTACCACGCCTCGTACATCCAGATCGCCGAATTTGGCTGAAAAATCTCCTGAGTAGATCGTAATATCGCCGTTTTTACCCGAATCAGCTCCTTTTGGACGGTTATTAATTCCGCCGTGATACAGCGAAGCTCCCAGGCGCAGATTCTGCCCCCAAGTGCTGGTGGACTCCATGAAAGGGTAATAGTCGAACCGGAAGGTAAGAGCCAAATCATTCAGGCTGGGCTCATCCTTGATGCGGCCATTGCGAATGCCGTCGCTGCTGAATTTCGATCCGTCAAGTCCGCCGACCACATATGCTTCGTAACTTAAATTGGATGCCAGATTGCCGAAAAGACCGATGCCGTCTGACGACCAGGTGCTGGGAATCAACAACCGGTCAAAATTCGGTCGCTCAACACCATAAAAAGTGGTGGGCTCATGGTGCTGATTGGTGATACCGACCGGCGTAAGAACGCGGCCGAATCGGACATTGGCCTGATCGGAAAGAAGGAAGTCCACATAGGCCTGTTCCAGCATCAAATAACCGCCGGCCTTATCACCGGATTGGGTGTCTTCCACAAAGGCATGCTCCAGTTCGATTTCAGATTGAAACTTGATCCAGTCGTTGAACTGATACCCGACCAAAGCGACCATCCTGTGGATATCCAGCTTGTCGTTGGACTTACCATTGGTAGCCCCTTCACTGAAATTGGCATGGATTTCTCCATATCCGCCGAAAGTGAACGGAGACAACGGGCTTTCCTTCTCCCGCTCCAGGACCGCCTGCTCAATCATGCCCTTCAGTTCCGTTTTGTCTTGATTGGAGCTTAATCCGACTCCTTGCGAAGCAGCATTGGCAGACATCCTGCTTTCCAGACTGACAACCTGTTTGGTCAAGGTTTCGATGCTGCTCTGTCTGCTTTTCAATTCGGACAAAAGCCCCTGCATCTGTCGCTCAAGCTCCTGAATCCTCACCTCCTCGCCTGTGGAGGCCAACACAACCCCAGGCTGCATCGCCACCAGGGCTATGCAGCATCCCAAAACAACACTGTGTATCCTCTTCCTCATTTCTTTTCCTCCGTAAAAGTTCAAGCACCACCATAAAGTTACACATGCCTAACATGTGGGCGGCAAAAAAACGCCTGCTGGCGCGTGTCGGCCAAGAGTCAGGCGTTACCAATAAAGTTATTAATGCACAACAATCTCGTCGGTCACTTATACAAGCCAGTTCACCGCCGGTCAAGTATTTTTTTTAGGCACCATGAACTTTATTGATTGAGGGCAACCTTCAGCCTTGTCTCCCCCCATTTCTTGCAAAGTGTGCCGAAGCGGTGTAAGAAATATTCGCCTTTCAACGTATGGGGGAGCACAGCCAACAACAGTACAACCGACCATGGCAAACACTCAGAGCAAAGAGATTTTACAAGAAGGCCTCACAGCCATGGGCATCTCCCTTGACGGGCAGGCGCAGCAGCGGCTTGTGCACTACTGCGCCGAACTGGTCCGCTGGAGCGCCAAAATCAATCTGGTTGCCAAAGCGCCCCTTCGCGAAATCTGGGAAACCCATTTCCTCGACTCCCTGACCCTGTTGCGCGTTCTTCCGCCGCCGGAGAGCACGCAGCTGCCGCTTCTGGACATCGGCGCAGGAGCCGGTTTTCCCGGTTTGGCACTCAAGGCGGTCCGGCCGGAATTGCCGGTCATCCTGGTGGAGCCGCGCCAGAAAAGGGTTTCCTTTTTGCGGCATGTCATCAGAACCTTGGAGTTGAAAAATATCGAGGTGCTGTGCGGGCGGTTGGAAAAAGATTCCGCCGAAGTTGAGGGACACCCCCTTGCCGTGCCTCTCGTCACCAGCCGCGCCTTTACCAATATTGCAGAGTTTCTGCTGCATACCGCGGCAATCAACCCCGCAGGCGGCAAGGTCATCTGCATGAAGGGCCCCCGGGCCGAGCAGGAAATCACGGCCTGGCGAACGGCACAACCGGACAGCCCATACCGGTTGCAAGAAATTATCGAACTGACTCTGCCCTTTTCCGGCAATGTCCGCAACCTTGTCATTTTCCGCAAAGAAGGCGCTTAAGCACCATGTCTACACGCAAAACACCTGCCATCATGTTCCAGGGCACCTGCTCCAACGCGGGCAAATCCGTGCTCACCGCCGCCTTATGCCGTATCCTTTTGCAGGATGGGCTGCGGGTCGCCCCGTTCAAGGCCCAGAACATGTCGCTCAATTCTTTTGTCACCAGGGATGGCGGCGAGATGGGGCGAGCCCAGGTTGTGCAGGCCCAGGCCGCGCTCCTTGATCCGGATGTCCGTATGAATCCGGTCCTGCTCAAGCCTTCAAGCGACACGGGCAGCCAGGTCATCCTCCTGGGCAAGCCGGTGGGCAACATGACGGTGAACGATTATCTGGCCTACAAACCCCAGGCTTTTCTCGCGGTGCAGGCAGCGTATGATTCCTTGGCCAAAGAATATGAAGTCATGGTGCTTGAGGGAGCGGGTAGCCCGGCCGAGGTTAATCTCAAAGCCCACGACATCGTCAACATGCCCATGGCCCGTTATGCCGAGGCCAAGGTCTTGCTGGTTGGAGATATTGACCGGGGCGGGGTGTTCGCCTCCTTTGTCGGAACCATGGAAATTCTGGACGATTGGGAACGGGAGTTGATAGCCGGATACGTGGTGAACCGCTTCCGTGGCCAGAAATCACTGCTCACCGAAGCGCTCGATTACATGGAAAAAAGGACCAGCAAACCGGTGCTGGGCGTGGTGGATTACCTGGCCAACCTGGGATTGCCCGAAGAAGATTCGGTGAACTTCAAGGCCGGGCTGTTCAGCCCGCGACGGCCCGCAGGAGAACATGTCACCCTGGCGCTCATCGACCTGCCGCACATCTCGAACTTCACCGATTTCGAGCCGTTTCTCTCCGAACCGGACCTGTTTGTCAAAATCGCCAAAACCCCGGCCGACATTGAAGGCGTTGACGCCATAATCCTGCCGGGCAGCAAAAACGTTATCGGGGATCTCAAGTGGCTGTTCAACTCAGGACTGGCTGGGGCTTTAAAAAAATACGGTCAGGAAGGGGGGGAGATCATCGGCATCTGCGGCGGCTTCCAGATGCTGGGGCACAGCATCGACGACCCCTATCATATCGAATCTGCCGGTGAAACACTCTCCGGCCTGGGGTTGCTTGACCTTGCCACAGTGCTCGAAAAAGACAAGACCCTGATCCGGCAAAGCGGCACCCATCTCGCTTCCGGTTTAGGGGTACACGGCTACGAGATACACCACGGCCAGAGCCGCTCAGGCGAGACCTGCGATGCTCTCACCTTCAGTAATGGAGCGAGCGGCGGGGTCGGCAACCAGTCTCAAACAATATGGGGCACCTATTTGCACGGCATCTTTGACGCCGATCCATTCCGGCGCTGGTTCATCGACCGGTTGCGAAAAAAACGCGGACTTTCTCCACTCAACCGGGTACAGGCAGCCTATGATCTGGAGCCGGCTTTTGACCGGCTGGCGGATGCGGTGCGCAGCCAGATCGACATGCCCGCCATTTACAGGCTTCTGGGAAAATGATCGGGCTCGACTACCAGATTCTCATTGCCGTTCTTCTGGATCAATTGTTTGGCGACCCCCGCTGGCTGCCGCATCCGGTGCGAATCATCGGCGCTGCCTGTGTCGGGCTGGAAAAAGTGACCAGAACCCTCTTCCCGCCTTTTGCCGCCGGAATCTGCACCGTCACCCTGGTCTTGGGGTTGACCGGCCTCACGGCCTGGGGCCTGATTGCAGGTGCCACTCTGATACATCCGTGGCTGGCCGACCTGACCTCCATCGTCCTGCTCTACACCACCATTGCCGCCCGCGACCTGGCCGGTCACAGCAGACAGGTGTATGCGCCTCTCGCCACAGGCGATCTGACTAAAGCCCGCAAACAGGTGGGGATGATCGTTGGCCGGGACACGGACGATCTTGACGGGGAAGGAATCACGAGGGCTACGGTGGAATCGGTGGCGGAAAGCATGGTGGACGGCGTAACAGCCCCGCTTTTTTTCGCGGTGCTGGGTGGACCCGTGGCTGCCCTGCTCTACAAGGCGGTCAATACCATGGACTCCATGTTCGGTTACAAAAACGAACACTATCTCAAGTTCGGCTGGGGCCCGGCCAGGTTGGATGATCTGGCCAATTTCATCCCGGCCCGCATCACCTCCCTGATGATTCCGGCCGCAGCGTTCCTGCTGCGCCTTGACCAGAAAACCTCTCTGTTCATCCTCATGAGGGACCGGCTCAAACATGCCAGCCCCAATTCCGGCCATACCGAAGCGGCGGTGGCAGGCGCTCTGGGTGTGCAGCTCGGCGGGTCAAACCGTTACTTCGGCAAGATCCTGAAAAAACCGACCATAGGCGATGCTACCCGGCCCATCGAACCACGGGACATACTCCGCGCCAACCGACTCATGCAGCTTTCCTCTGCCCTGACCCTGCTGGCATTTTTCGTCCTGCGCCAGCAAAGCCTTGCCCTGCAATACTACTTCACCCCGTAATTGCCCAGAGCTTCCAGATACGGCCCGAACAGGTCGTTATAGTCGCTCATCCCCCTTTTCAGGATGATGGGGAAATGGCCGGCATCGCTGTCATTCACCACCAGGTTGGCGCTGTTTGCCAAGGCTTCAAGGTCGTACAGGGTGCGAAATTCCGGGCCGACCAGAACGTAGAAAATATATCGCCTGCGGGTCATGCCCATTTCCTGCAAATACCGATGGACCGTGGAACTCTCCAATGCTCCCCCTTCAAACCTGCTCTGCAGTACCACCGCCTCAAAATTCATGAACTGCATCTTATCGATGGCCTCTTCCGCCGACTGGACATAGGTCGGCTGGTAGCCCATCTCGCCGAAAGCCATGGTCACCTGAGTCTTTATATCCTCGTCCCCGATCATGATCAGGGCATGGGGCACGTTTTCAATGGCTTCCTTTTCGTTGTACACTCCGCTGTTCAACCAGCCAAGATCCGGCGGTTTGGGAGCAGCAGGAGGCAGACGCACCGGCTGGGGTCTTTTCTGGGCAGCCGCCACAATCCCCGCTGCGGCCTGGTCCTCGTTGCCGGTATGCTCGGCATAGAGTACATCCTTCAAGGCGCTCGCCGACTGACCGGACACGGAGCCATCAGCGTTCAACTCGATGGGCTGCTTGCATTTCGGACAACCGATTTTTAAAGTTTTCCCGGCGGACAACGAAGCAAGGGCTGCCTTGATCTTTTCAAGCTGAGCGTCACTCAGCATGAGGGTCTGCTGACAATGGGGGCACTGGGCGAGCATGGTTTCCTCCGATATTGCGCTATACGCTGTAAGCTATCCGTCGAAAGAGAAATGGCATCAACATCTCCTAGAAACCGGAGCGCCGCTTCTCTTCCTGTTTTACATCCATGGCCAACCCGGTGATTCCGGTGGTGGACTCGCCCCTGGCGGCTTTGATACTATCCAGCCCACGATTGACCGCGGTTTTCCGAGTACAGTAGCTGGCAGCGGTGTCCTCGGTGATCAGTCCGTCCTCGTACAACTCAAGGATATGCTGGTCAAAGGTCTGCCAGCCAAGGGCCTTGGCATCGGCAATAATGTCGTAAAAGGTCTTGTCTTCGGTTTCTCCGGTCATGATCAGTTCACGCACCCGCAGACTCATGCCCATGATTTCGAAGGCAGCCACCCGCCCCCCGCCGACCTTGGGCAGGAGACGCTGACAGACAATCCAGCGGATGGTGTCCACCAGCCGATTCCGCACCTGGGCCTGTTCCTCCTGGTCGAACATGCCCAGGATACGGTTGATGGTCTGGCCCGCATCCACGGTATGCAAAGTGGAGAGCACCAGATGCCCGGTTTCCGCAGCGGAGAGACCGATCTCCATGGTTTCACGGTCACGCATTTCGCCGACCAGGATTACCTTGGGCGCCTGTCGCAGAGCAGCCCGCAGGCCAGAGGCAAAGGAATCGAAATCGTTGCCGAGTTCCCGCTGGTTGAAAGTAGACATCTTGTGCTCATGCACATACTCGATGGGATCTTCCAGGGTGACGATGTGCACCGGCTTCTCGTCGTTGATCTTATCAAGCAAGGCTGCCAGACTGGTGGATTTACCGGAACCGGTAGCGCCGGTAACGAGAATGATGCCGTTGCGCTCCTCAGCCATATTGTAAAACAGCTTGGGAAGATTGAGCTGATTGATGGTCGGAATCTTCATCTCCAGTTTCCGCAGCACTGTGGAGAGATTGGCCTTTTGCGAGAATACGTTCACCCTGAACCGGGCTTTCTGTCCGAGCCAATAAGAAAGATCGCAGGAGCCGTGCTTGACCAGATCATCAAGCAATCTCTTATTGCCTCCGATAAGGTTGAGTGCAAAGATCTCGGCCTGAAAAGGGGTGAGCGACTCCACCGGCGGCTCCACCGACACCGGCACCAGCTGCCCGGAGGTCTCCACCTGCAGTGGCTTGCCCACCGTAATATTGAGATCGGAAACATTGCCGTAGGTTTCCAACATGCTGGTGATCCAGTAGTCTATTTCCGTTTGTTTCATGACTGCGCCCCCGTCAACTTCACCATGTTCCGTCGCCTGACCACTCCGATGTTCTCTTAGAATTGTATAAGAACGGGCCAAACTCTGACAACTATTTCTTTTTCACCAGAAAATACAGGCCGCCAGGATGCTTCATGTGCCCGGCCGCAGCCTCGGCATAACGCCCGCTGCCCCAGAAGAGGTCAAGCCGCCCGGCTCCGGTGATGGCGGAACCGGAATCCTGGTTCACCACGAAACGGCTTAAGGGCTCCCAGCCGATGATCTCACCAACCGGATTGACTATCGGCTTGCGCGTAGTCAAAAAAGCAAGGCTCCCCGGGGGGAAACAATCCTGATCAAGGGCCACCGAACGGCCTGGAGTAAGGGGTTCACCCAGGCTCCCCAAAGGCCCGACCGCGGATGTATCTCCCCAACGAAAAAAGACAAAGGAATCATTATGGTGCAGAATCCCCTCCTGCTCCTCAGGGTGCTTCTTGAGATAGTTGACAATCCTCGGCAGGGTTACCTCTTCGCGGCGCATGACCCCTTTTCCCACCAGCAATTTCCCGATGCTCCGGTATTCATGCCCGTTTTTCGCGGCAAACTGCACACGGCGCCGCGAGCCGTCACCGAACTGCACCTGGCCCGATCCTTGAATATGCAGGATAAAGGCATCGACCGGATCGGACAAGTAAACCAGCTCCCGCCCTGCCAGCATCCCCCCTTTTTCGATCTCCGCCCGGGTAAAATAGGGGACAAGGCTGCCGTTTTCCATCCTGCCTGTTTTTTTCTCCTTCCCTTTCCCGCCGGAATGGGAAACCAGATCAGCGGGTTTGCCATACAATGGATACCGATAGGTGGCTGTCTTTGTCAGGCTGGCCTTGAAAAGCGGCTCAAAATAACCGGTAAGCAGAACTTTATGATCAGACCCCCTGCCCGCTGCCTGGCACAGGGTGAACTGTTTTTTAAGAATAGCGGTCAAAGCCTGGGGCGAGGGTTTTTGCTCAATGATCCGCTTGAAAGAGCGAAGGGATTCGATAAGCCAGGCGACGGAATACTCCTCCCCGCAGAGCAGAAAGGTTTTCCCCTGAGGAAGCCGTTCAAGATACTCTACGCTCCGGTCGATGGCCGGGGCAAGGGATTCATACGCCAGATCATCCTGAAACTGCGGCAATTCCGCCACAAGGGGCACGGTTGCTGCCGGACCGCATTGGGCGGACACGGACTGAAATCCGAAAAGGAGAAATCCGCAAACCAGGACAATCCCCCCACATACAATACCTATTGTTTCCGACAAGGTCCGCATCCGCGCCACGCCTCCTCATGATTTCTGAACGCGTTGCACCATAGCAGGAAATTTCCGCAAATGCACTCTGCGAAGCATGATCCGCAATGCCTGCCATTCCCTCGCCTGCCCGGCCTTGCACGGAAAGGCCTGAAGACAAAGCTGACAAAAAGATGTGGCAATTGTCGCCCACTCCCGTTATATATTTCTATTTCATAGGTATATGTTCCCATATATGCGGCTATTAAAATTTTTGGAGGTAATAATGAGCGAAGATAAGAAAATCGAAAGCATGATGCAGGAGAATCGCCTTTTCGCCCCGCCAGGCGCGGGCCAGGCCCAGGCACATGTAAAGAGCATGGCCGAATACGAGGCGCATTATAAGCGTTCCATGGAAGATCCGGAAGGTTTTTGGGGCGACCGCACCAAAGAACTCCTCACCTGGGAAAAACCCTGGGATAAAGTGCTTGAAGCCGACATGCACAAGCCCGAGATCAAATGGTTTCAGGGCGGCAGACTGAATGTTTCCTACAACTGCCTTGATCGTCACCTTGAAAACGGCCGCCGCAACAAAGCCGCTCTCATCTTCCAGGGCGAACCCGAGGGCGATGTCCGGGTCTACACCTACCAGATGCTGCACACCGAAGTCTGCCGTTTCGCCAACGTCCTCAAGAAAATGGGCGTAAAAAAAGGCGACCGTGTTTCCGTATATCTGCCCATGGTTCCGGAACTTGCCATCACCCTGCTGGCCTGCACCCGGATCGGCGCCATCCACAGCGTGGTTTTCGCGGGCTTTTCCGCCCAGAGCCTTAAGAGCCGTATCCAAGATTGCGAGGCCAAGGTTCTGGTCACCGCTGATGCCGTTCTGCGTGCCGGCAAGGTCATTCCCCTGAAACCGGCTGCCGACGATGCCCTCCAGGGCTGCGATTCCGTCAAACACTGTATTGTTGTAAAACGGGCCGGAAACGAAATCCCCATGCAGGAAGGCCGTGATCTCTGGTGGCAACAGGAAATGGCTGCCGATGACATCACCGACCGTTGCGCTCCGGAAAGCATGGAAGCGGAAGACAATCTCTTCATCCTCTACACCTCCGGCTCCACCGGCAAGCCCAAAGGCGTGGTCCACACGACCGGCGGCTATCTGACCTATGTCGCGCACACCACCCAGTGGGTCTTCGACATCAAAGACGATGATGTGCACTGGTGTACCGCCGATATCGGCTGGATCACAGGCCACAGCTACATCCTCTACGGACCGCTGGCTCTAGGTGCCACAACCCTCATGTTCGAGGGGGTGCCTTCCTGGCCCGCGCCCGACCGTTTCTGGCATATCTGCGACAAATTCAAGGTCAACATCTTCTACACCGCCCCCACTGTTATCCGTTCCCTGATGCGTGAAGGGACCAAGTGGACGGAAAAATACGATCTTTCCTCCCTGCGCGTCCTGGGCTCAGTGGGCGAACCCATCAACCCGGAAGCCTGGATGTGGTATCACGAACACATCGGCAAGAGCAAACTGCCCATTGTTGATACCTGGTGGCAGACCGAGACCGGCGGCATCATGATCTCCGGCCTCCCCTTTGCCACCGCGCTCAAACCCGGCTCAGCCACCATGCCCCTGCCCGGCATCGATGCCGCAATTCTCCGTGAAGACGGCTCCGAAGCGGCCCCCAACGAAGGCGGTCACCTGGTGATCCGCAAACCGTGGCCCGGCATGCTCCGCGGCGTGTTCGGCGATCCGGCCCGCTACAAAAAAACCTACTTCTCCCGTTACGAAGGGATCTACGATCCGGAAGACGGGGCAAGAAAAGACGAGGACGGCTACTTCTGGATCATGGGTCGGCTGGATGACGTGATCAATGTATCCGGACACCGTCTCGGAACTGCAGAAATAGAATCCGCTCTGGTGGCGCACCCGCAAGTGGCCGAGGCTGCGGTGGTTGGTGCACCCCACGAAATCAAGGGTCAGACCATCTATGCCTATGTCTCCTTGAAATCAGGGGTCGAAGCAAGCGACGAGCTGCGCGCAGCGCTGCGGACCCATGTACGCAAAGAAATCGGCCCCATCGCCACCCCGGAGATCATCCAGTTTGCCGATGGACTGCCCAAAACCAGAAGCGGCAAGATCATGCGCCGTATCCTGCGGAAAATCTCAGCGGGGGAAACCGAAGCCCATGACTTCGGCGACATCTCCACCCTGGCAGACCCTTCCGTTGTTTCCACCTTGGTTGACGGCAGCAAGGGTTACGTCAAGTAACCTGTTGCCAAGCAAGACCGCATAAAAAAAGGAGACGGGATTTTTTCCCGTCTCCTTTTTTTATGCCCATTCTCCCGACAAAATCCCGTTGCACCATAAAAAACAGAGTCCCCCCTTTGCTTCACTCGCCTTTTCAGGTATTTTGAGCGGAACGATTCTCTTTTCCGCCAACAGTCTGCTAACCAAGGCTCACATCTATGGATTCCATCGAGTTGTTGATTTCCACCCTGTCCGGCTGGATTTGGGGACCACCCATGCTGGCATTGCTGGTGGGTACCGGCCTGTACCTGACCTTTATCCTGCGCGGCATGCAGTTTCGCGCCCTTCCTCACGCCCTGCGGTTGATCTGGCAGAAAGAACACGCCGGCGACGGCGACATCAGCCATTTTGCCGCGCTGATGACCGCGCTCGCGGCAACGGTGGGGATCGGCAACATCGTCGGAGTGGCCACTGCCATCACGCTTGGCGGCCCCGGCGCGGTGTTCTGGATGTGGATGACAGGGCTGGTCGGGATGGCCACCAAATACGCGGAAGCGGTGCTGGCTGTGAAGTACCGGGAAAAAGGCGAACATGGCATGCGCGGCGGCCCCATGTACTATCTGGCCAAGGGCGCGGGGTTGCCCAAGCTGGCCTGGTTTTTCGCCCTGTTCACCGCCCTGGCCACCTTCGGCATCGGCAACATGACCCAGGCCAATGCAGTGGCCACCATCTTTCAATCTACCTTCAACATTGAGCCATGGCTGACCGGCACCATCCTGATGCTGCTCACCGGCCTGGTGATCCTGGGCGGCATCAAATCCATCGGCCGGTTCACTTCGCTGCTGGTGCCGTTCATGATCGTCATTTACGTGGGCGCTTCCCTTCTGGTTCTTAC
>Ga0180009_10006851_pt1 | contig 11828 bp, 15 predicted proteins | sample OS_PC_MetaG_FD_123537 | JGI IMG/M metagenome (GOLD analysis project Ga0180009, IMG submission 123537) | Groundwater microbial communities from the Aspo Hard Rock Laboratory (HRL) deep subsurface site, Sweden - OS_PC_MetaG | ecosystem: Environmental > Aquatic > Deep subsurface > Groundwater...
AGTCAGAAAAGAAAAACAACCGATAACAAAGGCTATACCCAATAAGGGTTTTAGTGGTAAATTGAAAGTAAGTGCAAATTATAAACATTATTAATAAATTGAATCGGAAGTGCTACGGAATCCCTTACTGGGCATAGCCAAACCGTTATAAGCCATTTTAAAACGACACGACAATGAAGACACTTTCAATTGAAAAAGGATTTGACGAGGACGGTATTCGCTCCATTGCGGACAAAATCAAAACACGACTACACGACCTTGACAAGTCCGTAGAAAATAATAAAGGACGATGGGCTTGGGAGCTTTTACAAAATGCAAAAGATTCTGTTGCTGACACAGACAAAAGAAAAGTTTCTGTTCAAATTGAATTAAACCAAAACAGAGTTGTATTCCGACACAATGGGACACATTTTGACGAGCAAGATGTTAGAGGAATAATAAACCAAATCTCATCCAAAGAAGTTACAGAAGGCACAAAGCGCAAACAAACTGGACGGTTCGGAACTGGATTTTTAACGACACATATCCTTTCAAAAGTTATTTACATTGAGGGAATTTATGAATCAAACGACAAAGAATTTTCGCGTTTTAATTTTTCACTTGACAGAAACGGAAAAACAAGAGACGATTTAATTCCTAAAATACAAAAGGCAAGACAAGATTTTTTAAACTCAATTAAACAGAATAAAATTGACACCCACGATGAATCGGCTTACAATACTTCTTTTGTCTACAACTTAGACACAGATGAAGAAAAGAAAATTGCAAGAGTAGGAATAGATGAGTTCACAAAACTTATCCCTTATGTATTAGCTTCCATTCAAGCAATTGATTCCGTTGAAATCATTGACAATATTAATAACTCCAAAATAAAATTTGAAAATAATAAAGAAGCAACGGACAAATTTATAATTGAAATTTTCAAAACAGAAGGGGAAAAGACAACTCCGATTAAGCTACTTTTTTCAAAAGACAATGATTTTGCAGTTAGCATTGCTGCAATTTTAGAGACGACTGAAAACGGATATAACATTCTTAACTTAAACAACATTCCAAAATTATTCTGTGACTTCCCATTAATCGGGACAGAAAAATTTTATTTCCCTGTAATTGTAAACAGTTTTGATTTTACGCCACAAACAGAGAGAGATGGAGTTTGGCTTAAAAAGAAAGATGATATTGAAGTCAAAATAAATAGGGAGATACTGGAAAAAGCAGTAGGACTTTATAAAAATTTATTAGTAGAAGTTGCCAAAGGCAACTTCTATAATCTATTCAATATTGCTGACACAAGAAATCCAGAAGCAGATGAAAAATACTTTGATGAAAAATGGTATCAAAACAAAATTCAAATTCCTTTAAGAGAATCTATTCAAATCACGCCAATTGTTGATACGATTAGAAACGGCAGAGTTGCGATAAAAGAAAATGATAGTTGTGTTGATTTTCCCTATGGCATAAATAAAGAGGAACGAGAAAAAATTTGTGAACTATGCAACATCCAAGAACATTTTGTTCTGCCGTTGCAAACTCACATTCATAAATGGAGCGATATTCTTTGGACTAATGAATTCAATTGCAATGATGAATCAATTTTAAAATTCATTTCGGGAAAGAGTAACATTAGTGAATTGCAAGAATCAATTGGAGAAAAAAATGTCTTTGAATGGTTAAATGAGATTTATCGTTTCACCATTAAAGAAAAGAAAAACCTTGAAACTTTTAAAAAATATTCTGTCCTTCCTAATCAGAAAGGAACATTTAAAAAGCGAAATGACATATCCAAAGACCAAATAAAAGATGATGAGTTAAAAAAAATTGCTCTTCAACTTGGCTATGATTATTACGATATTCTTCTTCCCGATGAAATTGATTTTGATGAATCCCCTTCTACAAAAACCAAAGACAGTATTGCAAGGCAAATCACTGATGAAATAAATAAATATTTAAAGTCGGGAGACGAAAAAGAAAATGTTAAGGTTGCAACAAGGCAACTCACAAAATGGTTTAAAGACAACGAGGAAGACGGAAAAAAACATTTTCCCGAGTTATACAAAAAGAGAGAGAAATTATTCCTTGACACTATTAAAGACCAAAGTAGTTTATATCTTGTTGCAGACAATGAGGAACAACTTCCTACCCTTGCAAAAATTGCTGAAGCAATTAAAGGTGACAGCAATATTCTTACGCTCATATTAAATTTAATTCGTGAAAAGCAAGAACTCAATGAACTTAAAGAGGTCGGAGAATATTTTGAAAAAGTTTTAGCAGACGCTTTAATACAACACGAATTTCAAGTTGAAAAAGTAAGTGTTGGACGGGATTTAATTATTACCCTTAAAAATAGCAAGACAGAATATTCTATTGAAGTAAAATCTACAAGGTATTATGATTTCGTTGCAATGACACCAGCACAAGGCAAGACAGCTTCCGCAAATCCAGACAATTATGCTTTATGTGTGATTCACAATGATGGCACAACGCCAACTGTTGAATATGTTAGAGACAATGCAAAATTAATTTTAGACATTGGTGAACAAGTTAATAAGAAAGTTATTAAAATGGAGGAATTTGAGAATAAACATTCAGAGATAAGCACGACAAGTGATGACATTGTTTTGGCATTTGAAAACGGACTGGATTACAAATATCAAATCAGTAACAAAATTTGGGGACAAGGGAAAACCTTTGAACAATTTATAAAGTTTATCAGCGACAGACAGACAACAATTCTTGAGACAGCATTGCAACTTGACGGAAAACAAAACGGCTTATAACAGCGGGTTTAAGAAATACGGGGTTCAGTGGGTAATTGAACAATTATGCAAGTAAGAAAAATTAGTAATAAACTGAAAAATAATAACAATAAAAACCCGCCCGAACGCAAAGCCACAAACCGTTGCAAGTAATTAAAAAACGAGAAAGTTATTGATTGTTTTAACAGAAAAGAATTGTATTTTTGCTAAAACATTAATTGTATGACAAGTAAAGAATTCATATTATCAGAAATGAAGCAACAGAAAAGAGAGTTGCAAAATCTTGGTATTGTTAAAATTGGACTTTTTGGTTCATATGTAAGAGAGGAACAGTCAGAAAAGAGTGATATTGATATTCTTATCGAATTTGAACCCGAAAAAGAAAATTTTGATAATTATATGTCCGTATATGATATACTTGAGAATTTGTTTAGAAACGAAAAAATTGAAATTGTTACAAAGAATGGATTAAGTCCATATATTGGCCATCAGATACTTAAAGAAGTAATTTATGCATAAAGACCCAATAGAATATTTAAAACATATTTTAGACGAATGAAAGTATATTAAGTCTGTGATAACTCCTGAACTTGAAAAAAATGAATTCTTAGAAAATGAGACTTTAAAGCGAGCAGTGATAAGAAGCCTTGAGATTATTGGAGAAGCAACAAAAAAGATTTCTGCTGACTTGAAATATCATTGGAATTCAATATCATGGAAAAATATGGCTGGAATACGAGATAGATTAATCCATGATTACATGGGAGTAAATTATTCAATAATTTGGGACGTGGTTAAAAATAAAATTCCCGAATTATATGACCAGATTGAAAGCGTAATTGAAAAAGAATCAAATAAATAAAAACTACTGGCAACACGCAATATAAAAAATTGGGCGAAAAGTCGTAAATATGAACGAATTACCAATATATAAACAGTGTAGGTAATTGAAAGTTTGGTGTTTCAAAATGCCCAACTTTTCATATTACCACCGTTAGCATTCATACAAGGGCAGACATGAACACAGAGTAATACAAAAACATGCTTGAAGGATAAAAGACGAATAAGAGTAAAAGAAACATAGTATTTATTGCTACAAGTTTGGATGGGTACATTGCCAACAAAAACGGTGGATTAGATTGGTTGCACTCAATTCCAAATCCTGACCAAAATGATATGGGATATGAATCATTCATAAAACATATTGATGCTCTTGTTATGGGACGTACAACATTTGAGACTGTTTGTAATTTCGATATTGACTGGCCTTACAGCAAGCCTGTTTTTGTACTGAGTAGAACTTTAGAAGCAATTCCGGAGAAGTACGAAGACAAAGCAGAATTAGTTAAGGATTCACTAACTAATATCTTAAAAGAAATAAATCAAAGAGGATACAGTCGACTTTATATTGATGGCGGTGCAACAATACAGAGCTTTTTAAAGGAAGACCTGATTGATGAACTTATTATCACAACGATTCCGATTTTGCTAGGTGGAGGAGCTCTATTGTTTTCTGAACTGCCTGAAGAATTGGAATTTAAACACGTGGAATCGAAGGTGTTTTTGGATGAGATTGTGCAAAATCATTACCAACGAAAAAGATAAAATGACAAGGAAGTACGAATGCTAACACATGGTATAGTGCATGCGGGTTTCAGAGGTTTGCGAAGGTTTGTGGCTCGTAAAATAAGTCGGTGTAAACTGATAGGAAATCGCCCCGAAATCCCGCACGACACCATACTATCAACCGTTAGGTTTCATGCTAAAAAAACAAACAACCAACAATAAAATAGAATTGATAAAAAATAATTAAATTTGTATCATGATTTCAAAGAATGACATATTATCAAAATTAAGGGAACTGAAACCCGACCTTTATCAAGACTATGCTGTTAAAGAAATAGGACTTTTTGGTTCATTCTCTGACAATACATTTACAGAGGATAGTGACATTGATATCCTTGTAGAACTAGAACGACCAATTGGATGGAAATTCTTTTCACTTGAATTATACTTAGAGAAAGTGTTTAACCGAAAAATTGATTTGGTAACAAAAAATGCTCTAAAAGAACAAATAAAAAACATAATACTAAAACAAGTCAATTACGTTTAATGAAAAAGGAAAACAGAGCATATCTTATGTACCTTGAAGATATTCTGACTGCGATGAACAGAATTGCTGAATACATTGATGGAATGGATTTCTATAAATTCAAAAGAGATTATAAAACGGTTGATGCTGTTATAAGAAACTTTGAGGTTATTGGTGAAGCATCAAAGAATTTACCAAAAGAAATTAAAGAGAAATATAACGAAATTCCTTGGGCATAAATGTATTTGTTGAGAAACAAAGTAAGCCATGAATATTTTGGAATTGATGACGAAATAATTTGGGATGTTGCATTGAATTATTTACCCAAAAACAAAATACAAATTGACCAAATAATAAAAAATGAGAATAAAAAGCCCATCCGCTAACAATGCATTTAGTTTATGGCGGGTTACGTTCTGAATATGAACATTTTAGTTCCAAATATAAATCGGTGTGTGTTGAAAGATTTGTCTTTCAAAGTCCGCCACAAACCATATGCTTCCCGTTAGCTTTAATAAGATGAGGAACACAGCAACTATGAAGAAAATAATATTAGCGATTCTATTAATTTGTACATTAACTAATTTGAGTGCACAACCAAAAATGGTTATACCTTTTGAACCTCAAATATTTAAAAGAGTCAATCGAACAAGTATTGTATATGAGATTCATCTAAAAGATAGCCTGAATAGAAATATTGCAATAGAAGAATTTAATATAAAAAGTAAGAATACCTTGCTTTTAAACGATTTAGAATTTATCAGCTATGATTTCAAGGCTGACACAAACAGATTTTTAAAGAATATCTGGATTGATTTAGATACCTTACCAACAGTTCTTACAAATACTTTAAAATGTATTATTAATGGGAAAGAATTTGTCATTGAAAAAGATATAACAATTAAAGACAATGTTCCATTAGTAATTCGCCAACCTTTTAAAGAAGGAATATGGTTTATGGCAGGAGGACCAAGTGATAGTTCATATCACAGAACTTTTTCTCAAAAAATCCAAAGCAAATATGACACTGATTTGGGCGGATTTATATTGGGATACTGTAATCAACGTTTTGCAATTGATTGGATAGGTCTGAATGATAAATACCAATTTAATAAGAATGAAGGAAATGCAAATAGAGATTTTTATGGATACAATAAAGACGTTGTTGCTGTTGCTGATGGCAAAGTAATTTGGACTAAAGATAGTATCCCTGACAATATTCCACCAAATTATCCCGATTCAATTTATGCTGCTGAAACTGCACTCGGAAACTGTGTTTTATTAGATATTGGAAATGATATAGTGGCTTTTTACGCACACTTAAAACCAGGTTCAATTAGGGTCGTGATTGGAGACAAAGTAAAAGCAGGAGATATAATTGGTAAACTAGGAAACTCAGGACCTTCAACTGGGCCACATTTGCATTTTGATTTAAGAAAGAGGATTATCGAACCATTTACTAATGGATTAAATAGGTATTATGCTCAGTCTGTATCATATGTATTTAATACTTATGAACTGATTGGAACTGGAATAGATGAAAATGAGGATGGTGAGCTTGAAAAAATAGAAAAAAATAAAAGGATAGTAAATCAAAAACTACCTGAATCAAATGAGATTATTATAATAAGCCACTGACAAAACTTACTAAAGCTAACAATGTATAAAAATAATAGCCGAGACAGTAGTAAAATCGTAGGTTGTAGCGCGCTTCAACTTTCTTGTAACTTGAAAGGAATGAAGCCCGCAATCGGCTACTATTCTTATACCAACCGTTGTGTGCCATTTAAAAACAGAACATCTATGAAACAACAAGCATTAATAATTTTAGGGTTCTTGATGATATTTTCACAATTGACATTTGGACAAGATACATTATGTGAAAACTGTATTGAATATTCATTAAAATTAAATGAAAATAAGTTTAAAGGGAGTAGCCTTCAATTTGCTGGATATGATGTTTCAATGATATTGCCTTCTGATTTCGTAGAGGACAGTTTAAGCATAAATTATTTGTTCAAGACTATTCGTAGTCATGATATAAGAGGAGAATTCATTTTTCCAAATGGACAAACGACGGAAATAAATTATTCAATTATACCTTATCATAATTCAATGACTGTTTTTATGAAAACATCTAATGGTTGGTATCCTTGGGATAAATTAAGGATTGAGAATAATAAATTGATATTCTCTTACGATTATTGGTATTGCCCTCCAGCTACGAAAACTGATTTGGAGATTTTAGACTTATGCTTTGAATATCTGAAAGATTCAACAAACTGGCATAAAAAAGATGACAGAAATTGCGATGATGATAAAATAGATAAAACTTGGAGTTTATTTTGTGCTATAAAAGTCGCTACAATTGAAAAATATGGCGAATACAATCACCGGGGGACAGTAATTCAAAGAACAAGATTTGTAATTGACGAACTTTATCCAAATCATGAATACTCACATACACTAATGGATTTTAATAATGATTCATCTACTAAATTTAATGACATAATAAAAGTTCTTTCAATTGTAAAGGACAGAATCAAAAAAGAATTGGAAACAAGTGAAAAGTAAACGGCACACAACACCTCATAAAATTTATGCTTACATTTAAACTAAATAACGAACTGACAAACATTCAACTAACGATTTGCTACGTCCGAAAAATCTCCGATTTCTCAGTCGCACAAATCTTATAAAATCCCGTTGTGCGTCATTATAAACAGCGATAGTGCAAATAGATAGCTTGGAAAATACGATGAAAATAGAATCATTAAATAAAGTCGAAAAATTCTGGGATAGGACAGCAAGTAGCTATGATAAGGAAGAGAAAAAAGATGAAAAAATTTATCTGCAACTTATAGAAAAATCAAAAGTCTATTTAAAATTGACAGATTTTGTTTTAGATTTTGGTTGTGGAACAGGACTTGTTTCAAATGAAATAGCAAATTCTGCAAGGAAAATTCATGCGATTGACCTATCATCAAAAATGATAGATATTGCTAAAAACAAAGCAGAAAAGCGAGAAATATTTAATATTGAGTATATGCATTCAACTATTTTTGATAGTAGACTGAAGAAAGGAACATTCGATATAATTCTAGCTTTCTATGTTTTGCATTTAGTAGAAGATACACAAGCCGTTATTCAAAGAATTAATGAATTACTTAAACCAGGTGGCTTTATAATATCAGCAACGCCTTGTATGGGCGAGAAACTGTTATTAAGCCGTATATTTTCAATTTTTAGTAAAGTTGGAATTGTTCCTAGAATAAAATCCTTCAAACTTTATGATTTGGAACAATCATTGACAGATGCAAATTTTACTATTGTTGAGGATGATAAATTAGTTGGAACATCAAATCAATATTTTACTGTTGCAAAAAAAATAACAAATGGATTTAGAAAAACAAAAAGTAAGATTTGCGGGTTTGCTAATTATTACGGGTATGATTGCAGGGATTTTTAGTGTAGCACCAGCGATTGATTCTTCAAAATATTTAACAGAAGCTGCAGCAAATTCTAATCAGGTGATAGTTGGTGCTATCTTTCAATTTATAATGGCTCTTGCTTATCTAGGAATTGGGATTTTGTTATATCCCATTATCAAAAGGTTTAGCAGTAGTTTGGCAATTGGCTTTTTTAGTTTGCGAATAATAGCGGCATCTCTTGTAATTTTTGGGACCATATTATTATTGTCAATTTTAACTTTAAGCCAGGAATTTGTAAAAAGTGCTTCTCAGAATATTATGGAATTTGAAGCTTTAGGAAATTTGCTCAAAATTACACGAGACTATATTAATCATGTGTTCATGATTTTAGTTTTATGTTTTGGGAATTTTATGCTGTATTTATTACTAATTAAATCAAAACTAATTCCACTATGGCTTTCTCTATGGGGATTACTTGGAGGATTATTGTCTGCAATTGCAAGTATTATGCTTTTGTTTCAGGTATTTGAAGTTATTACTACTGAGTACCTGATTTTAAATATGCCAACAGCATTGTTAGAGTTGATTTTAGGAATATGGCTTATGATGAAAGGATTTGATAAGAGAGCATTATTAATTGAAAGTAGATAAATAACGAACGCACAACAATGTGTATAATCCATAAGGGTTCCAGAGGTTTTCGAGCATTATCACCCGCATCAAATTTGGTGCATCTTGATAGGTTTAAAGTCCGAAATCCCTTACGGATCATACACTAGACGTTGTGCGTCATGCATGAAAAAATAGACCGTCAACACAGAAAACAAAAAGCTTTAACCAGAAAGATTATGAGTATAAGAAGAATCAATCTACTTGGAAGAATTGAAAAAGTTGGCAATGCTCTGCCTCATCCTGCCGCTTTGTTTGGAATATTCGGACTAGCAACCTTACTATTATCCTTGATAGGTTACTATCTGCAATGGGAAGGAGTTAATACAGGCAACGGAGAAACCATTAAAATAGTAAACCTGCTTTCAAGAGATGGTCTTCACAAGATTCTTCTTGAAATGGTTAGCAGTTACACAGGTTTTGCACCTTTGGGTATAGTTATGGTTGCAATGTTAGGTATAGGGATTGCCGAAAGTAGCGGACTTATTAAGTCGGCGATAAATATGTTGCTAATAAAAGCACCTAAAAACTCTGTTACTTTTGTGATTGTATTCACAGGAATACTTTCTAATATAGCCTCAGATTTAGGATATATTCTGATTATTCCTTTAGCTGGAGTAATTTTTCATTCCTTAGGCAGGCATCCTATAGCTGGAATGGCTGCGGCATTTGCAGGGGTAAGTGGCGGATTCAGTGCAAATTTGTTTATCGGAACAATAGATCCATTACTAGCTGGTTTATCAACTGAGGCTGCACAAATTGTAGATCCGGATTATTATGTCATGCCTACAGCCAATTATTACTTTATGGTGGCATCAACCCTTGTTATTGCTATTGCAGGCACGTGGGTAACAAAAGCTATCGTTGAGCCACGACTTGGAAAATACACAGGCAACATAGTGAAGGAAGAAATCACTAATTTAAAATCAGAAGAAAGAAGGGGTCTTAAATGGACAGCCTTAGTTTTCCTGTTATTTATAATTATAATTGCGTTAGGTCTTATTCCCGATAATGGAATTTTACGTGGCGCTGACAATACTGTACTTCATTCACCTGTGCTAAAGGGATTTATTGCGGTTTTATTTATTATAGCGGGAACTTGTGGAATTGTTTACGGATATGTAACTGGCACTTTCAAAAAACATGAAGATGTTATAAATGGAATGAACAGCAGTTTTAAAGGTTTGATTTCCTTTTTGGTTTTAGTCTTTTTTGCATCACAGTTTGTTGCCTGGTTCAAGTGGAGCAACCTCGGTATTATGGTTGCCGTGAAAGGAGCTGCATTCCTTCAAAGTGCTGATTTAGGACTCATTCCTCTCGTCATTATTTTTATAATTATCTCTGGCATAATTAATATGTTTATGGGAAGCGCTTCGGCTAAATGGGCTATTATGGGACCCGTATTTATTCCTATGTTTATGCTGTTGGGATATTCTCCCGAATTATCACAGGCAGTTTATCGTATAGGTGATAGTGTTACAAATCTAATTTCTCCTATGATGAGCTTTTTTGCCCTCATTATTGTCTACTTTGAAAAATATGATTCGAAATCGGGCATTGGTTCACTTATAGCTACTATGCTACCCTATTCTATTGCCTTCTTCATCGTATGGACTTTGCTGATGATAGTTTGGATTCTGTTTGGTTTCTCACTAGGTCCGGAGGCTGGGTTGTATTATGCCAAATAGTTAGATTTATGGATACATTAAAAATTACGTAAATATTTCCATACGTTGATTATATACAAACCCTGAAAAGAAAAAACTTTTTGAAAACTACATAAAGAAACAGGAAATATAAAACGATGTGCTTGAAAATAAAATAACTTGTTCAACTATGGTTGTAAAAAGAAAAAATTAAAATAACAAATTAAAATGCACGAACGCACAACAATGTATATAAAAAATAAGCGAGATAGTAGTAGTATCAAGGTTTGTAACCCGTTTGAACTTTCTTGTAGTTGAAAGTTATGTGCTTCGAAATCGCTTACTTTTCATATACTGAACGTTGTATGCCATATTGAGAAACATCCTACACATGGAAACATTATGAAAAAAATTGGAATTTTATTATTGATTATAGGATATTCAGTGATTGCTCATGGACAAAAGATTTCCAGAGAGAGAATCAAACCGTTGAGCCAAGATACACTGATTAAATTTATGCAACAAACAATGCATGATTTTGAAATACCAGGTTTAGCTGTTTCAATTTTTACTAAGGATACAGTATTAAATACAGAAGTTTCAGGTGTTAGAATAATACATACAGTTGATAGTATTAAGTTGAATGATAGATTTCATCTTGGGTCATGTGGCAAAGCAATGACTGGTTTGTTGCAGGTAAATTGGTTGAAAAGGCTTGATTACATGGGATACAAAAATATTTGATGTTTTTCCGGAATTAAAAGATAGTTCAAATAGTGCTTATCTAAATGTTACATTGAATGAGCTTTTGTCTCATCGTTCAGGTGTAAGACCTTTTACCGAAGATGAAGAGTGGGAAGCCTTATCAACTATTCAGGGTAAGGATGATATTACAAGACGTTATAATTTTTGTAAATGGCTGTTAAGACAAACGCCAGTTGAAATAGATTCAATTAAAAAACACACCTATTCAAATGCTGGTTATGCTCTTGCAGCATCGATGATGGAAAGAGTTATAGGGAAATTTTGGAATGAATTAATTTCTGATGAATTATTTAGCCCTTTGCAGATACATGCTAATTTTGGTTGGCCAGCTTTATTAGACAAAAACGGCTAAGTTCTAATTAACACAGCATATTTTCATCATTCTTCACAGATTGACCGTCCAAAAAGCTGACTAATCAATCTGTGTTACATATTGTAACGTAGATTGTTTAGTGTAGCGGTCAATCTG
>Ga0180009_10006852_pt1 | contig 11828 bp, 21 predicted proteins | sample OS_PC_MetaG_FD_123537 | JGI IMG/M metagenome (GOLD analysis project Ga0180009, IMG submission 123537) | Groundwater microbial communities from the Aspo Hard Rock Laboratory (HRL) deep subsurface site, Sweden - OS_PC_MetaG | ecosystem: Environmental > Aquatic > Deep subsurface > Groundwater...
CTGGCTCGGTACCGGTGGACAGGCTGTCTATGTGACCGAGCCTGCTCTAATCCGTTCTCTTCCATCCTCTGGTAGAGCAGTGTCACCGGGTCGAACTCGTCGCGTCCATTATAACAGTCATTTATTTGCTTCATTGTTTCCTTTTAGTTAGTGTGGTGCAGGCCAGATTGCAGGATGAGGTTCTTAGCCTCCTGCTGCGCTAACAGTTTCCCGCCAACGGTCCCCGGAAACGTACTGGCGAGTGGGTGGTAGTCTGGACAGAACAACTCAGCTTGTTTTTACCTGTCCCCACCGGGGTCTCTCCCGTTCTGAGGGCTGCACCACACGATTTGCAACTGCGTATGCACAAGGGGGCGTAAAGAGTACCTTTGTGCGTACCACCTGCGGGTTGTTATTTGCTTGGGGCACATGAGAGTCCATTATTTGGTGTCCGCATAACCCACCCCAGGGCTAGAACTATGGACCTGTCTCTCCTTCCACGGGTGGAATCTGATTGCTAGGCATAGGAAGTGTGCCCCTACAGTACACGTTTGTCGTTTAGAATATCACACTTTATAAACCAAACTTCTCAGCCAAAACAGCCCAGTCAATCTGATCACCAAACGTCTTCATGGCTGCCTGTTTCTGCTGCTCATAGTCCAGCACGTTCAAGCACATTTCATCATAGATATCATAGATCATCTTGTCCCTCCACTTGGGGAAGGCTTCGTCCAGAGAAATGATCATGCTGGATCTGTCTATCTGATAGGTGGTCTGATCAGGGTGTTCAATAAAGAGGCCCTGTCCATTGTCAGGATCACTGAAACAGGAATCATCTCCACCAATCTTCTTCATGTTCTTCATAATGGTATTAATCTGGTTGACGGCAGACGGTGGAGCTGCCCACAAATAGGGTCCGGTGTGCTTATACACAACTGCACCTTTGTCGTCCTTTTCTCCCGTATCTTCCAGTCGTAGTACCTGGTACACAGCACGAGATGATAGCGCAATTTTGTTTCCAATAGACTTCTCGTCTTTGTTACCATATTTCTTTAGGGCACGTTCCAGTTTACACAGGAAGCAGCCCTGATCGTCCGTGTCTTTTCCGTGTGTGTCCAGGCAGGCTGCAGCCGATCCCCGGAAGTCTCCTACACCATTCAGTTCCAATTTAAAGTGCTGATTCTGTGCGGCAAACAATTGACCTGTCTCAAATACTGATGGCAGAATCCTGAAGAACTCCTGCGTACCTTCCTTTACCTTAATAAAGATGTTGGGTTTCTTCGCGGCTTCAATGTTTGCCTGCACATTTGATTTGTAGATCTTTCCAAGAGCCATTGTCTTTTCTCCTCTACACCATATGGTGTGGTTAGGTTATCTGTACTACTCACTGCATCCTCTAAATAAATCCAAGTCCAGTTGCCCCTCTTCTACATCTATATAACTCTCACATACTGGACATTTTAATGATTCAACCTTCATTGTTATCTTGTCTACCACCACCTTCATTACTCCACTACCACACATCGTACAGCCAACAGTGTACTCTCCGTCTGGTAACAGTTTAGCTGAATTCATAGGTATGTAATTCACCCCAGTTCTTTCCTATTTTAATGTCACACGTAATGGGTATATTAATATCAATACCAGCATATGTCTTTACACCAACTGCTGATTCAATTTCCAGTGCCTGTTTCAGTGCAATAGCCGCTGCCAACTCTTCTCCTGGGAATACATCTACAATAATTGAGTCGTGTACCTGCAAAATTATCTTGGATTCAAATGAGTACTTTATAAAATAATTATGTAACCAAATCATGGAACAATATGTCAAACATGCAGCCGGGTTCTGTATCTTATGATTAAAGTCCTGCCTGAATATATGCCACCCATCGCTGGACTTCCACCGTTCTGGTTCCACATACCGGCGAATGAACCCGAATGCTGACTCAGAGTATAGGTTCTTTTGTACCAGTTCATGGCTTTGATCAATGAACACCTTAAGACCGGGGAACGCTTCGTAGTATTCATCAATCATACGCTGAGCGTTACGCCGGGAAATTTTCAAGTCCTCAGCCAGCTTAAAGGCACCGCCGCCATACAGAATTAGGAAGGTGCGCTCTTTGCACCGCTGCCGTTCCTCCTCTGTAACCTCAGCCGTGGTTTTGCCCAGCATCAGGGCTGACATGGCTATGTGAATGTCTTCTTCAGACTCAACCGCTGCAATCATCTTAGGGTCTTGGCTTACCCATGCAGCTATCCGGATCTCAACCTGGGACATGTCACCCTCCAGAATGCTGCCACCAGGAAACCTCGAAGTAAACTGTTTCTTAACGGTCAACTCTGGATGGTCTTGGTCCTTACGTGGTATGTTGTGCCCGCTGGGGTCCCTCATTGACAGCCTCCCCGTCTCTACCACATCTGTGTTATAGCTAGGATAGATGAAGGACCCACCGGGGCCAGTTAAATGCTTATCGTGTATCTTGGTAAGATACGTCTGTCTCCGCTTGATATACCGGCGATACTCCAGCACCCTCTTAATGACGGGGTGCTTATGGTCCTCTCTCATAAGCACGATCTTTTCAGTGCTGATCTCTGGACCATCATCCCCACTCAAAGCAATTTCCCAGCGTTTCTTGGACAGATTGATCTCTGGGATAGCTCTTTTTAGTGCATCGGCCAGCTGGGATGGAGAGTTTAAGTTAATGGGGCCTAGCACCTCTACGATCTCCTGCCGCATGGCACCCAGTTTCTTTTCATAGAGCTGATCCAGTCTCCTGTTCTCTGCAATGTCAATATGACAGCCGGTGTGTTGCATCTCTGCCAGTACTGGATACAGGTCTCGGTATAGGCTGACCGGTCGTTCAAAGCCCTTGAGTAAGGGCTGCTGTCCCAGGTAAGCACCAAGACTGGCCTCTGCGTCAGCCCCGGCATACTCGTACATCTCTTCATCCTTCAAGAGATCCCAGCGTTCTCCGGGTCCAAAGGATCTGATCTTGTCCCGCAGCTCCTTTGAGTAGTCACCCAACCTAGGCACGTATCGAAATGTCAGGGACTTCAAGTCCTTCTTAGGGTTGCTTTCGTCAATGATATGCTCATGTGTCGAAGTGTCGTACATGTTCACGATCTTGTGCCCAAACCTACGGTGCCACCGGTAATCAAATGCAATGAATGATCCTGACTTCACGATATTTGGATCTTCAATTAGATCATAGACCCACTGTGGCAGGGTGCTATCAGGCTTGGCCTGCACTACCCAGGCTCTACCTACTTGGTCTGACACCATAGCCATGCGGATACGTGCATTCGGATGCCAGGGGTTCTTACCAGGAAATGTTTCCAGATCGTATCCAATTATACCCTTAAAGAATGGTTCTTGGAGTGGAGGATTAAGAGCAAATCCGGTGATCTCAGCTGCCAACGAGTTACGCAGTTTTCTTGGGCACTTCTCCCATGCTGGGTCGTCCGGCAACAGGATCGTATACTTCCCAAATACAGTCTTAGTCCATCCATGGGCAGCCGCAGCCACGTCCAGCTCTAACCACTTGGCCAGACCCGCTTTCCAGTTTACATTAGACATGCCATAGGTCACACACACTGGATACCTGTCTTCTCCGAAGGGATAGTGAACCTGTCTCAGCATCTCCCGCTCCACACAGTTACCACGGTCAAAAATACTGGCCGTTGCTGTGGGGCCGAAGCACATAATGAAGTCCGGTTTAGCCAGGTCAATCTCTTCCAGTACCCTTGACCGTTCCTTCCGGATCTTTTCCATCTTGATCTTGGTCTTTGACTGTCCCGCACAGAACGGATCTTGGACAGCAAACACCACGTCAGCCTCAACCCCGGCCCCATCAGCCGCTGCCGTCAGCACCTTTAGGGTGTGCTCAGTCAGGGCCTCACCGCGTTTGGCTGCTCGATGGTCAAGGGTACCTAATACGAATACTGCTTTTTTCTTATCCATGCAGGCCCACCAAATAGTTTGCTTGATTAAGTTTTTCCACCAAATTAGGAGTAAGTAGGATTATGGGTAAATGGTACTCAGCACGTTCCATATTTCTGCCAATTCTTTGGTACATCTTGATGCCTCTTGTTGTTACTTCAATACGGTAATGATCATCTGATGTATCTTGTACTCCAAAGCGTACTCGTCCTCTTTTGTCTACTCGCATTTTAACACTCCTTTAACTTCGTTCGGTGTCATCTCAGCCGGGTCCTTCCCCGGTCTATATGGTTTGATGTTGACAGTCCTGTAGGTTAAAAGTTTATTACGTATCTTGAACATCGAACTAAACGCATCTGTATCTAACATGACATCTATTATACCATAATCCGCAGCAAAAGTCAAGAACATTTTAATGAGATTGTCTGATAAACTTTTCCCATGCAAAGCTACTGCTGCGAAACCTGCCCTCCGGACGGCCCAGGCGTCGAAGACACCCTCGACCAGCACCAATCGGTCCATTAAGCTGGAGGGCAGCAGGTATAGCGGCTTGGTGCCCGGTTCCGCGAGATACTTGGGGCCATGCCCTGCAATTGTGCTGTATCTCCGTGAAGTCCAGAAAATAAGGGTACCAGAGGGGTTGAAATAGGGAACCAGTACTCGATGATGGTCAACCCATTCAACCAGCCCATACTTTTTAACTTCGCTTGGGCTAACATTCCGGGCATTTAAGTACTCTTTAGCTGCAACAGACAGCGGTTCCCAAAGGGGCAACTCTGTCTCTCCCCAGGTATATTGTATTGGCTGGACCTCCAGCATCTCCAGGAGCTGGACCTGTCGCGTATCGTAGCTTAGGGGCACCTCAACCCTGCCTGTCTGGTTGTGTGTCCCTGAGAAGCAGGTCCACCATCCATCAGCCGGATTCACAAACAGTTTCCACCGGTCATCCCCACACATGGGGCACACCTGGTAGTTAATATGGTTTCCTGACGGGTGACAATCTCCGGAAAAATCTTCTAAATATTGTGGCCGTCTCACTTTTCCAGCTCCTTCCTTGTCTGGCCTACGAGCGGGCAGTTTTTGAAGGTGGCTTCTTTCCATTTAAAGTTGTTGTTTGTCTCGCCTTTTTGTTTATCTAACAACCAGCACCCATCATCAAAATGCCTACAGTCCCTTCCACATAACACCTTGTGCATCGCCCGTAGCGCAGCTTCTATCCCTTGACGCCTCGCAAGTATCATTGCGTTTTGCATAATTGTTTTGCTACTCACTTCTCCAATTCCTTCCGTGCGATTGCCACCAGCGGGCAATTTTCGAAGGTGCATGGCACGTTTGATTTTAAGGGGCTTAATTTTCTGCATTGAGCTTGTATTTCTGTACAGAAGCCGGGCGATACGACTTCTTCTGTCCAGAATGTGTTTTCACAATAATTTTCTTTTGTTTCTTCCCACATCGCCCGTAGCGCGGCTTCTTGTGCTGCCAGTGCTGCTTTTGTTGCCTGCTTCATGGTGATTTTATCTGCATCAATTTTCCCACACTCTTCTTTGCATTTCGGGCATTGCATACCATCAAATCCACCGTGCAAAAAGCAATCATTTATCATTTTCATCCGTCTCACCTCCTGGCGCGGGATAGTTTACTTCGATCCATTCTTCTGCGTTGAAGTTTTTGTTATAGAGTATTCCGAATTGATAAAGAGCTTTTTTCACCGCCGCCCGTTGGGCGCGGGCTATTTCGGCGGGTGCTGTGGAATGATAAACATATTTTCGGATGTTTTCCATTGGATCATAACCATATAATTCATTACATGGTCCACCACACTTCGGACACTTCGTTTTATCACTCATTCCGTCCCGCCTTTCTCGTCACGGAGTTCGGGGTGTTTAGATATAATAAACTCACAAAGATTAATACCCTCTACAGACTCAATCTTTTTTGCTTTGTCCAATATCTCCCTTGCTTCGTCGAGGCGGGCTTCTTTTCGTACCATCTGCTCTAACTCTGCTATGTGCTGAACCAAATTTTGGACATGGTTTAATCTATCGTCCATAATACCCTCTGTATTATTAGGTTCATTAAGATTATTTTTCTCACTCATCGCGCCTTCTGTTCCATTCTCTAAATAATATTCATTTAATTTAAGCCAGCGTGGTGTGCAGAAATCAGGCAAATTACCAGCCACAATTCCGCGTCCAATTAGCAAAGCGGAAATATGAATCATTTCATCCCAATCATCTTTTTCCATCGCCCAACTAGCTCGTTCGTTATATTCATCAGTGCCATATAGCTGACATAACCCAGAAAGAAAATCACGTATATCTTCTTCTGGCTTCATTTCACGGTCAGTCATGCTCTACCATCCTCGCTTGGTTTTGGATCAAGGTATGCGTATTGCCTATTTACAATCTTTGCTTTGAGGCAGTTGTTTTCTACCTTCAACTCCTCATTCTCCTTGCGCAGCCGGGCGAGTTCGGCTTGTAATAATTCACGCGATCTTGTTGCAAGTTTAGTATCGTGATGATACGTTCTAATCGCCTCCCAACATCCCGCTATTCCTTCATCCGTCAGCCCGTTATTTTTCGTCATGGCGTTGCCCCTTGTTATTTGCCACACACAGGGCAATCTCCACCTGATTGATCGCACCCGCTAAAGTTTCCATCACCCAAATCTATACCAGGGCACGAAGGGCCTCCATGTGCAGGACAGGCAAGACCCGGCACATAGCCTTTATATCCGTCTCTGTATGTATTGCATAGTGTTGGTGGGCCAAAAGCATCTTCATCACAAAACCCCGCCGGGCACCCATTTTGCCACATTGGTACAGAACATTTGCCCTTACCGTTTGTCAGCTTCATATGGTGATCACTGCATCTACTCATCTCTCACTCTCCTTTTGTTGCCCCGCGTGCCGGTGCGGTCGCTCCTACGTATGGCGTGTTCAACCGGCTTTATGCCCACCGCTGGATTGCACGGGGCTATGTTTTATGTCCTTGCTCGATCACTCTCTTTCCATTGATGTATTTGATTTAGAGCGTCGTTCACTTTGAATTGGTGCCGCTCAAAATGTCTCAAATCAAATTCGCGCAACACTGCCGTTGTTTTCATGTTACTGGCAATTATAGATTTCAGTGCCCTAATTATTATTAGGGCCAGCGTTAAACCCCCGGCCCAACCCAATACATTGACGGAAATACATTTCACGTAGTAGAGAATCAGCACGCTTTTTGCTGTCTCTCCTGCATTCTCAACAATCGCCTTTACGATTTCCAACTCTTCCATCTTGCCTCTCCCTTTCTTGTTGCCCCACTTGCCAGGACACTACGTTCTGTAACAGTATTTATTATACCTGTCACTTATCCTACAGTCAGTCACCTCATACAAATATTTCCCGGTATCCGTCCGTGTTTTCCACGGTATCAGATATATCTCATGGTTGTCCATATCCACAGCAGCCAAATAGTCCGCGTCGTCTGGACCGTACTTTGCCCCGGTCTTTCCGCTCCTGCGCCTACTAAGCGTTACGTGTTGGTGCCCGCGCCGTATGAAGATCTTTTTAACCTGAATCCGTTTCCATTGTCCTACCGGTTTTTCAATTAGCACGTCAAACTGGTAGTCATCGGCCAGCGGCACAGCCGGGTGCCATTTTTCACGCAAAGCCAGGTACACGAACAGGGCCTCTGCTGCCTTACCTCTGGTTGCGCTCATCCAATGATCCCCTTCTTATTCAGCGCAGCTTTCCGGGCTGCTTGCAAATTTGCCATCACCTTATTGGCCGTGATTTCGCTGTTGATATTTTCCAGGGCCGGGGCTAGCAGCATCTGGCACTCCAGGTAGCTGGGGTCTGAACCATCAGCCCTTTTTGTGGTCTGCACCATTGGCTTACCGTCCGGCATCATAAAGATTGAGATACCATATAGCGGTTTGGGCTTCTCATCTTCCATTATGTTTTTGGTTGCGTCTTCGTCCATTATTCTAACTCCTCCCATACATTGATGTTGTATTCATCAAGTATTTTATTTACTTCGTCTAAGGTAATGATAGTCTTCTCTTCCGTAAAACAATTCAAAAGGGTATACAGGGCCAGGTACGCATCCGTGGCCTTAATTGCCCGGATATGGGCGAGCTTCTCACCTGGTTCATCTAAGTCAAAGTGTAGTGTTGCTTTCACTCTCAGCCTCCTTGATTCGTTTCAATAGTTGTTTTTTCTGCCACTTGATTTCTTTTTCTTTACCAGCAGCATAAGCAGCAGCATAAGCAGCAGCATAAGCATCAGCATTAACAGTAGCATAAGCAGCATAAGCAGCCTTAACAGTAGCATAAGCAGCATCAGCAGCAGCAGCATAAACAGCATCAGCAGCCTTTATAAGATCCTGTCTACTGCATTTACCACACAAAAACAGTCTATTTTTCCGGATACAGTTTCGTACCTGCTTATCCTGTGGGTACTGTTTCTCATAAATCTTTAGTACGTGGGCAGCAAAGTCACACACCGCAAACTTTCCAGCAAGCAGTAATTTATCTTGTTGAGTTTTTGGTACGGCTTTATTAAATATGAGCCATAAAGTATCACTTATCCCATTATGTTCCAGTACTGTCTCAATTGGTATCCGAGAATTATCCGTAAACCCAGAACCAAGGGCCTGTTTTAGGTACAGGTACCGGTTGGTACAGGCCCCGGCTTTCCGGAGTAATTTTAGAGTTGTATAAAATTTCATGGTTCGCACTCTCCTAACTTTTGGAATACCAAGTATACCACACTTGATTAAATTTGTCAAGCTCATTCTTCCTGCTTCAGTACAAATTCTCCGGGGTATCCTAATGCAAGACCCAGCAAATCGTGCATGATCCGGGCCTCTCTTTCTGTTAGTGGTAGGCACCGGTATCCCTCACTAATTAACCGGAATATCCTTTCTCCGGTATTTGGATTAATATCTGTTCTTACTTTTAGTCTCAAGGTTATAGCTCCTTTAATATAATATTATAAGTATGAAATACTTAATAATTATGGTATTCTTATATCTTATTTATTGTTTCTTATATCCTAGTATCTAGTACCAGGTATCCTAGTATCTAGTACCAGGTATCCTATATTCTAGTACCAGGTATCTTATACCAGGTTACTTATAACATGGGCCAATAGTCCATAGATCATAGCCCCTAGGAGTATAAGTACACACCACCCTTGAACTATAAGGGCAATAATACAGAATAGGAATATGGATAGGGCACAGGCTGCCGGTTTTAAATCTGTCAAAATGTCAGGTCCTTTCTTCATTGATCTGTTTCCCGAAATTCGCGAGTTGTGTACCAGATGACATTAATCCAAACAATAAATGTGCATAAGATATACCAGAGATTATTCATGTTAGTTCCTCCCAAAGGTTGTTTGGTTCTTCTTCTTCTGGATCGTCCACGTATGGAGTCTCCACAGTTTCCCTGTCAATCAGTTCCTCTGTCTCCATAATTTCGTCGGCCAGTGCCTGTGATACGTCCTTGATCTCCTGTGTCATTCTACGGATCTCATCCTCCATGCGGTCGATAATGGCCAGCAGGTGGATCACATCAGACCGCCCATGTGGAATTCTTTTTATTCTTTCTACCATTTCCTGGTCCTGTTTACTTAACACTGTATTTGCTCCTCTTCTGTTTCGCTTTTCCTGATTACCGGAGCAGCCTTGATTCGTGAACAGGCAGCCACGCACTCGTCATAGGTTCCATCACAAATAAACTTCATCCTGGATTCAACCGCTGCCAGTGCATCAAAATTAGGGTTGGCTGTATCTGAAACCAGTTCGGTGCGCAGCCACAGTGTCCACTTATCTGCCAGGCTTTCAATAATTAACCAGTTGTGCTTAAACATTTTATTTTTTCCTCCGTGGTCCACCCTTAAATTGTGGTAACTTTGATTTTGGTGTACCGAATTTGTCTGTCCGCTGTGGGTAGTTGTCCGATTTCCAGCCCAGTAACTCGGCCAATTGGTTGTATGGTATGCGGCAGTGATCCCGGCCACCCGGCTTGTACTTGTCGGCGTCCCGGAGTGCGGTACGCAGCACACCGTTTACTTTTTGCTTACTACTAAGAGCAACTAAGAGACAAATTAATGTGGTGAACCATCCCACACCAAAAATTATAGTAATCATCTTTTATCCTCCATTAATCTGATAGCACCCAGCCATACCTTGACCGGGATATCTACACAGTTGTATGCTTTCCGGCATATCCAAACATCTACTGGCCCAATTTCATCAAAAATTCCCTTATCATCATCCAATTCCACGGAGTCTTTTATGGCATGCAGTTGTCCGGAAATACCCAAAAATCGTTGCACTGAGGCAGCCGTCAGAGTTCTGACATTGCCCTTGCGATCCCTGGAGCCGGTAATGGTAGATCGTCCCGGATGGAACCAACCACTCCTGCCATCAGCCGCTAACAGGTAGATTGCCTTATCATAGCCCAATATTGCGGTACACTTCATTTTATTCTCCTATCGTGTTGAGTGCCGCTTATAGTACCGCAGGTCCGCTCTCCGTACCCGGCACCTGCACCATATTTTATACATCCTATACACTAACGGGGACAGCAGAGCTATACCGGCTATTGCTGACAGAGTTGGCCACGTTACAGAGTACAGGGTTTCAAGGTTGCTCATGTTGTTCTCCTATCTATGGTACCGGGACACCCGGCGGAAAGTAGGGGTGTATATGTACCAGGTGCCCCGGTTTTTGTTTGGCAGACCCTGTAGGAATCGAACCTACCTCATGGGATTTTGGAGATCCTATCGCCAGCCTTGGAACATGAGGGCCTATAACTTGATTCTATTACTCGATCCCGGCCTCTGCCAGGATCTTATTTAGCTGTCTGGTTGCCCACTGGTCCGCAGCAAAATTGTACCCGGTTCGTGGGCCTCCATCAGATCGTTGCTGTAACCTGTGTGTGGCCATTTCAGAGACAGCCTGGCTCACCGCCCACATGTTCTGTCCAATGTGCCTTAGATTTGAAATGAGGGCGTTTTGGAGGTCTTTTTGGTACCTGTTAGGGGTATCTGCTGCCATCTGCACAAAAATATCCGCTTCAACCCCATTATCCCGGTACTGTTTCAGGAGATTTTGTGCCTCCAATTGGGTCTCGATCCCAGCCATATTGGTGAAGATGTATGGCCTATCTGTCAATGTGTCAGCCAGTACTCTCTCAATTTCCCACCGATCCAGGAATTTTTCCAGGGCCTTGAACACAAACTGATACACGTCAAAGTCCCCAACGTGCCGCTGTGTACTATAGCTGGCAATTGTGCCTATGGTCAGCCCATTTTTACATATAAGCCGGAACCATCCGGACTTAATTTGCAGGCCACCACTGCCCCGGTAGTCGTTTCCCAATATGATGCTGCCTTCCACACCGGAGGAATCCCCTTTTGGTTGAAAGTGCATGTCCGGTGTCCTCAATTTATACCGGCTATTTCCGCTACTATAGGCAGCCTCCGTTGGTTCAATTTTGATGCCCAAATTGTCGGCTGCTATGTCCACGGCACACAGAAAATCTGTATTCTGTACTACCCGGTACAAATCGGATACGGTAGCAATTACTAAGTTATTGTCATCCACCACGAAATGGTGCCGGCCCTGCTGCTCAAACTGCAATTGGCCATTCTCATCGGTGCGCCGGAAGGTTGGTTCCTTGTGTGCCCCAACGAGGGTGCCCTGAAATTTTGGGTGTTCTGTCAACATTTTATTCCTCCTTGATAAGGGTTCGCTTACTTTGGAAAATCTCCCCGCAAGTATTTCAATAGTCTTTTGGTTTGCCACCTGTGTTCAGCATCCCAGGCAGCAGCCCAGGCAGCAGCCTCGGCAGCAGCCCCGGCAGCAGCCCAGGCAGCAGCCCCGGCAGCAGCCCAGGCAGCAGCCCTGGCAGC
>Ga0180009_10006853_pt1 | contig 11824 bp, 8 predicted proteins | sample OS_PC_MetaG_FD_123537 | JGI IMG/M metagenome (GOLD analysis project Ga0180009, IMG submission 123537) | Groundwater microbial communities from the Aspo Hard Rock Laboratory (HRL) deep subsurface site, Sweden - OS_PC_MetaG | ecosystem: Environmental > Aquatic > Deep subsurface > Groundwater...
ACGCCTCCTTGACATTGATCTTTTTCACTTCTTTGCAGCTAAAACCATATTTTTCCTCCAACAGGTTTAAAAAGCGCTCACTGAAATAATAATTGCCTGAACAAAAGATCCCGAAACAATACTTTATGATTTCCGAGGGTACAAGATCAAGCGCCTGCATTTTTCTGATGGTATTTATCTGACAAGGTACGCCGACAAAGGCAACTCTTTCAAGGGAATGATTTTTGAGTTCTTTAAGCTCACTGGTTGATGGGGAAAAGGTTGAATAATCATGGGCAAAATCAACCATTCCATGGGATTTCGTAAAATGTATCCCTGTTGAGGCAAAAATATCCTCTTTTGATTTTGCAAGAAACGAAACCCTGCCGTACCGGGTATTTTTTGAAACAATTGCCCCGTCAATTCTTTGTGTATCAAACAGATGGATCAGAATGGCTGAAACAATTGCTCCGTCCGTACCCATGTCCCGCAGGCTTTCATCTTTTGCCCGGGCCACAGAGATTTCAATAACTTTTCCAAAGGGTTCCTTCCACTGAGCATCTTTTTTAATCTCATTATCAAGTTCATTGGTTTGGGAACAGATACTATAACACAGGCCGCATTCAATGCACTTATCAATGGCTTTAAAATACGGCCATCCATCACTGTCCACGCCGAGTGCTTCATGGTTTATGGCAGAGCAGAACGTTACACACCCTCCGCACAGATTGCATTTCCCCTCTTTCTGGATTTCCTGGATGAGATTAAAAAATGTTTTCATGCAGTCTTCCTTTTTCTTAAAGAATTTCAATGCATTTTGAATAGATTAATTATAAAAATTTTCGCATATAAGCAAGAAGTTATCTTTTATCCGGCTTCTTTTTTACAATGAGGTTGTATGTGAAAAATAAAATTCACCTTTTAACTTTTCCTCTTTTGTGTTAAAGATTTTTCATATGAAGATCGGTATTTAATTCAAACGCTTATTGATATTCAAATAATGAATTAAAATCAGTGTTGAACTTCTTATCCGACTGAACCTGCGGCAATTGAATAATTGCCGATTACCTGAAAAAACCGGGTCTTCGCAATGTTTTGAATTCTTATAGTAGCTATTTTTGTTTATCATTGGGGCTGGCTTTATGATATTTGATATACTTTTTTACGCTTCTGTTTCCATCTGCATTGTCGGGACGTGTTATAAAGTAATTGACTGGACAAAAAAATCTGTCGCAAATCAACCGTCTCCCTCTTTTTTCCATCGTTTTTCAAGCCTGATCAAGGGGGTTGCCGCAACTGTATTCAGCCACAACATCATCGGCCTTTTTCAATCCTTTTTCATTGATGTCCTGTTCCAGGGGCGTATTTTAAAAACCAGCCTGCTTCGCTGGGCCATGCACTTTCTTATTTTTTCAGGATTCATGGCATTATTGTTCATGCATGCCTTGGATAAAGTTTTTATTGAACAAATTTTTCCCTGGTATTATCCCACTGTGAACCCGTTTTTTTTCTTAAGAAATCTTTTCGGATTCATGGTATTAGCCGGTGTCGGCATTGCGGTCTACAGAAGATATATTCAAATTCCTGCCCGGTTGAAGAACGCCCGTGCAGATTTTATTGCCATCCTTCTCATTTTCTTCATCATTTTGTCGGGGATTATACTGGAAGGCGTGAAAATGACCTCTGTCTCCGAATTTAGCACCATGGTTGAAGACTATGCAGGCCTTGAGTATGAAGATGAAGACACCCTTGCCCTTGAAACCTATTGGGTCAAAGACTTTGCCCTTGTCTCTGCCCGGGTAAAGCCTCCTTTTGAACAAGATGTTCTGGATCAGGGTTTTCAACTGCATGAAACCAGCTGCGTAGACTGCCATAGCCCGAATACGTCTGCGTTTATGGGATATGCCGTGGCAAAGATCATATCGCCTTTTGCCTTGTTCCTGGACAAGTTCAACGCTGTTACCTTTTTTTATTATGTTCATATCCTCGCCTGTTTTACAGGCCTGGCCCTGGTACCGTTCAGCAAGATGTTTCACATGATTGCAACCCCCGTAAGCCTTATGACCAATGCTGTTGAAAAAAAACATGGCCCAAAAGATAGAAATCTTTTGACAAAACAGCTCATGGAACTGGATGCCTGCACCCACTGCAGCACATGTAATTTAAACTGTTCTGCGGGGATGATGTATGAATCCATTAAAAACGACTATATCCTGCCATCGGAAAAAATGCAGGTTCTCAAAAAAGCGGTTGGGAAGAAACAGCTGACTGCCAAAGAATTAAAAGCGCTTTACCAGGGACTTTACATCTGCACCAATTGTGACCGGTGCACTGTGGTCTGTCCTTCCGGAATCAATCTAAAATCATTGTGGCGCAATGTAAGGGAAAACTTTATCCAGCAGAGCCCTGATGTTCCTTTTATACTTTCCACCTTTTCCTTTGTCCGTGGACTGAACCCCGGCAATATCGAAAAAGAGGTTTACGCCGAACCCCTTGCAGCTGCGTTTAAAAAAACCATATCGATTCCGGAGAAAACCAAGCCCTTAAAAATTAACGCACGGGCTGACGGTGTGAATTTCACCATTGATCTTCCCCTGGTTGATACATTTTCACACTGTTTTGGATGTCAGAACTGTTCCACCATCTGTCCTGTGGTCGCATGCTTTAAAACACCGGAAGAAGAGCTCACCCTTTTGCCCCATCAGATCATGTACAGTTTAGGCCTTGGTCTTGTGGACATGGCCCAGGGTTCAGCCATGCTCTGGAACTGCCTGAGCTGCTATCAATGCCAGGAAAACTGCCCGCAAAATGTGACGGTCTGTGATATTCTTTTTCAATTAAAAAACAAAACCTTTAAAAACCTTCAGGATATTGACTGATGAATTATGCACTTTTTCTAGGATGTAATATCCCTGCACGGGTTCCCCAATATGAAGCTGCAGCAAAGGCTGTTTTAAAAAAACTGGATGTCGGCCTTTTCGGCATAGATGAATTTATGTGCTGCGGCTATCCCATGAGAAATATTGATGAATTTGTTTTCCTGGTCTCTGCTGCAAGAAACATGGCGCTTTGTGAGCAGGCGAAAAAAGATCTCCTGGTGCTGTGCAAATGCTGTTACGGCAGTTTAAAAATGGCCGAGTTTCATTTAAAACAGAATCAAGACATTCTTGAAAACGTCAATGCAGTGCTTGCAAAAGAAGATCTTGTTTTCAGGGGTACAATCGTTATCAAACATTTTTTGTCCGTGCTTCATGAGGATATCGGGCTTTCAACATTAAAAACCCATGTAAAAGTAAAATTTAAAAAACTCAAAATTGCTGCAAGTGTTGGATGTCATGCCCTTCGCCCGGCCGGCGTCACAAAATTTGACATTCCTGCCGCACCCACACTCTTTGATGACCTGGTGAACCTGACCGGTGCCAAAAGCATTGACTGGTCAAAAAAGTCCGAGTGTTGTGGTGCACCCCTGTTAGGAATTAACGATGCAGTATCACAAAGCATCATGGAAAAAAAACTGTCCAATGCAAAACAGGCAGGTGCTCATTTTATAACCGTGGCCTGCCCCTATTCATTTTTGCAGTTTGATACGGTTCAGTCACGTCTGGCAGCTGAGGATACGAACTGGAAAACCCTGGGACCGGTTTTATATCCTCAACTTTTGGGATTGGCCATGGGCATTGATTCAACCATCCTGGGAATTGAAATCAATCAAATCAATATTGCCTCTTTGGAATCATATTTATCATCAGAGGATGACACCAAAGAAAAATAACAGGAGATATCATATGTCGGAAAAAATCATAGGGTCGGTACTTGTCGTCGGAGGCGGGATCAGCGGAATGCAGGCAGCCATTGATCTTGCAAATTCCGGATTTTATGTCTATCTGGCCGACAGTTCTCCTTCCATCGGCGGTATGATGTCCAAGCTGAACAAGACCTTCCCGACCAATGACTGTGCCATGTGAATTATCTCTCCCAAACTGGTCGAGGTCGGCCGGAACATCAATATCGAACTTTTAACCTTATCGGAACTCACGCAACTGGAAGGTCAAGCCGGTGATTTTACCGCTACGCTTACCCGGCACCCTCGGCGGGTGTCCATGGAAAAATGCATTTCCTGCGGTCTTTGTGCTGAAAAATGCCCGAAAAAAGTAGCCAATGCCTATGATGAGGGCCTCAGCCAGCGAAAAGCCATCTATATCGACTATCCCCAGGCAGTACCTTTAAAATACAGCATTGATCCGGACCAGTGCCTTTATATCTTAAAAAAACGGTGCAAACTCTGCGAAAAAATCTGCCCTACCGGTGCAATTGATTTTGAAGAACCGGCCACCCAGGCCAGACTTCATGTCGGTGCCGTCATCCTGACACTGGGAAGTCAGGCCTATGATCCGGGAAAATGGGATACATACGGGTATAAAAAGTCGAAAAATATTGTCACAAGCCTTGAGTTTGAGCGGCTTGTATCAGCATCCGGCCCCTATGCCGGGCATCTGGTGCGACCCCATGACGACAAAGTACCCAAAAAAATTGCATGGCTCAATTGCATCGGGTCAAGGGATGAACATATCGGGGCCCACGGATATTGTTCCGGAGTGTGCTGTACCAATTCCATTAAAGGGGCCATCATGGCCAAAGACCATATAAAAACCCTGGATGCCGCCATATTTTATATTGATATACGAACCTATGGAAAAGATCTGGAGCGGTATTATAATTATGCCAGAAATGACCTTGGTGTCAGGTTCATTAAATCCAAGATCACCTCAATTGAACCAATCAATACCGATGGGAACCATGTGCTTCGCTATATTGATGCCTTTGGGCAGACAATGGAAGAAGCCTTTGATATGGTGGTCCTGTCTGTGGGGTTAATGATTCCGGAAAAATCAACATTACTTGCCCGTGACCTTGACATTGAGGTCAATGCGTATGGATTTGCCCAGACCACAAGTTTTTTACCGGTACAAACCTCGAGACCCGGCGTTTATGTCTGTGGTGCCTTTCAAAGCCCGAAAACCATTCCCACATCTGTTATTGATGCCAGCGCGGCCTCGGGGATGGTGGGATGCCTGCTGTCGGAATCCAGGTGGAACAATACCAAAACCCTTGAAGTCGTCTCAGAAACAGATATTCGGGGTGAAGCCCCCAGAACAGGCGTCTTTGTCTGTTGCTGCGGCACCAATATCGCAGCTTATGTCGATGTACCGGCAGTGGTGGAGTACGCCAGAACACTGCCCTATGTGGTTTTTGCCCAGCAGAACCTGTTTTCCTGTTCCCAGGACACCCAGGACGAGATGGCCCAGACCATCAAGGACCAGAGACTCAATCGCGTGGTCGTGGCAGCCTGCACCCCGAAGACCCATGAACCGCTTTTCCAGAATACAGTGGCCAAGGCAGGGCTGAATAAGTACTTATTTGAGATGGCAAATATAAGGAACCAGTGCTCCTGGGTCCATCAGTCAGACATGTCCCTGGCAACAGCCAAAGCAAAAGACCTGGTAAAAATGGCTGCGGCAAAAGCAATGCTGTCAAAGCCTCTTGCAGAACCGAAAATGACCGTCAACCAGCAGGCTCTGATTGTCGGCGGCGGTGTTGCAGGACTGGAAGCGGCAAAGACGCTGTCTCAGCAGGGATATGTGACTTATATCATTGAAAAATCAGGGCATTTGGGCGGGCAAACCAAAAAACTTTACAAAACCTGGAAAGGCGAATTTATCAAGACATATTTTGACCAGCTTATGGAGGATGTCAATGATGAAACCCAGATTTTATACTGGTTGAATGCCGAAATCCTGGAAGTGGAAGGCGCTGTCGGCAATTTCAGGACAACCATTTGTTCCAACGGCCAGAAAAGGGTACTTGACCACGGGGTGGTCATTATTGCATCCGGTGCATCCCAATATCTGCCCACTGAACATCTGTACGGCAAGAGCAGCCGGGTGATGACCAGCCTCGAGCTGGAAGAGGCGTTCACTAAAAACATGAATTTTGAATCTCATAAAACCATTGCCTTTATCCAGTGCGTGGGATCGCGCAACGACCAACACCCCTATTGCTCCAAGATTTGCTGTACCCAATCCATTAAAAACGCCATTTTATTCAAAGAGATGGACCCAAAAAAAGAAATCTATATCCTGTACCGGGATATCCGTTCCTATGGAATGAGGGAAAACCTGTATCGGACTGCCAGACAGATGGGGATTCATTTTATCCGGTACAATCATAACAAGCGGCTTAACGTGACCCAAAACAATGGTATGATAACCCTTGAATTCACTGATATTGTATTTCGGCGGGAAATGATCATTGAAACCGATCTTCTGGTACTTGCCGCTGCAGTCACTGCCCCTGAAAAAAATCCCCTGGCAAAATTATTCAAACTTTCGCAAAATGCAGATCATTTTTTTGCAGAAGCCCATGTTAAACTTAGACCCAATGATTTTGCAACAGACGGTATGTTTTTATGCGGCCTGGCCCACGGGCCAAAGACCGTTGGTGAATCCATTGCCCAGGCCCAGGCAGCCGCGGCAAGGGCTGTGACAATATTATCAAAAAAATCTGTATCATTGCAGGGAACCGTTGCCTATGTCAATCCCGCCTATTGCAGCAAGTGTGGTATCTGCGTTTCGATTTGTCCTTATTATGCTCCCATGTTTAATTTTAGAACTAAAAAAGCCCAGATCCAGCATACCTTGTGTAAGGGATGCGGACTCTGTGTGGCATCCTGCCGGTCGGGTGCCATCAACCTGAATGGTTTTGAAACTTCAGAAATCATGGATATGGTCAAATCCATCCTATAGAACTATTTGTTGATTTAATAGTCCCACCGTTTAATATAGGCCATTTTTTCTCCACCTTCAAACCCGGCGGCATTGCAGAATTTCTCAACTTTTGGATTCAGATGCCCGGTCATGAACATGGCTTTATAACAGCCTTTTTCTTCTGCATATTTCGCGGCATACAGCAGGTTGGCTTTGCCATAGCCTTTTCTTCGATATTTCCTGTGAGTGGCGATATTTTCGATCAGGGCATAGGGGCGGCATCCCCGGGTCAAGTTGGGAACAATAATAATAGAGCAGGAAGCCATGAGTGTATCTTTGTCAAACACACCCAAAACCGCAAAATTTTCACTGTTTTGAATCTTGTTCCAAATCCGGTCAACAACCTCTGGTTCTGCCAGGGGATCATCTTTAACATCAAAAAGGTGCAGTTGATAGAATTCAATCAATTTATCAAGTTCATCTTTTCTGATTTCCCGTGCTTCCATAATCTATTCCCCCTTTCATTAAAAATTGTTAGAAAAATAGTTGAACCCTGTTCAAGAATTGAATCATCAATATAGTATCTTCAAGACAAGTTTTAATCAATGATTTTATTGTCATGACTATTGAACTTATCCGAATCAGGTTTAATTTTATTACACATCGAATCGGTCGCAGTAAAATTGAAACTGTTCTTTCACCTTTTTCGGATTTAATTCAAATTGCGCCGGCGTATGGTCATGATTTCCAAATCTTGACCGGGGATTGTCTCTTAACCATGCCTGCATCCGCCTTAAGTGTCCTTTTCCAACACAAAGATTGAAATGGTCATAGATTTCGTGAACCGCACCTATAGGATCTTGAGAAAAATTTTTGTGATACAAATCAAAAAATTGTGTCGGATTAAAATTATCCCTGACCTTTAAGGCTCTTTCCATACCTTTTGCCCAGATCTTCGGCCACCATTTCCCAATGGCGGCTGTGTCTGCCTGCTGTGTTGAAAAAAGGGTCCAGTGATATACCATGCTGGCACCTGAACTCATGGCTTTTATTGGATCACGATGGGTAAACACCACTCTTGCATCGGGATAGGTTTCAAGCAGATGATCCAGTCCAAACAGATGCATGGGGGCTTTTAAAACCCATTTTTCATCGGGCATCTTCCACTGCAGAACCTGGAGCAGCTTTTTGTGGTATTGGTAGGCATGGGCCATATTGCATTCTGACAGCCATTCCCCATATGAAAACAGGCTTGACCCTGCGCTATACCCGAAATGAATAAATTCATGGGCCATAAGATTCTGGCATTCGGCTGGTCCGCCTGCCATGAAATTGATGCCGTTGATCCCGCGAAGCTTCGGCATTACCCCGAAAAAACCTTCCATGGCCAGATGATACGCCTGGATACGAGGGTCGGTAGAACTGTGAACCAGTTCCGGCGGTGGGCATATGGCCATGGAAGATTCCCAGTTCCGGATAAAACGGGTCGTTGGGTCAAGGGACAAAAGAATTTGCAACAAACTTGTGCCGGTCCGGGGAAGACCTGTAATGATAATCGGCTGCTCGATTTTTTCTTCCAGAATTTGGGGATGATTTTCAATAAGTTGGGTAACCTCAAGGCGATTGGCCAGAAGCTGGGTGATCACGCCCGTAAAATAGCCTGCTGTCATATCCGTCATATTCAGATCAGTATTCAAAGAATAGATAAAGGCATCCAGTCCTTGTTTCCATGTGTCCCTGCCGAAATCTTTCAGCCCGGTTGTTGTTTGGGCTGTTTTTATCAATGTGTCCGCAGACAAAGTATTCTTCATGATGCTTCTCCTTTTTTTCCGGTGAGTTGTTGTTTTAAGGCCTTAATTCCGCCCATGGAAAATGTATATACATGATCCGCCCATTTTTCATATGCAGCTCCGGTTGAATACTCAGGGAACAGCCTTGAAAAGACCGGCCAGGCAAAACTGTAGTATAAAAGCTGACCGGAAACAGAGACCAGGCAATCCCTGACCATGCCGTCAGAAGCCTCTTTTCCAAGAATATTCCGGATCATGCCAAGATGTTTTTCTACCCTTGGCCGGTTATACTTGTCCACCAGTTCTGCAAGAAAAGGAGACGGTTTTGTCATCTCGGAAACAAATATGGTGGTCAGATCCGACTCAAACGCATCCCCTTTGTAAAGCATAATACAAAATGAGGTGATAAATGCTTTGAGCTTTTGCTCCGGCGTTTTATTTGTTGCAGCATCAGGCTTGTACCTGTCATATTCTGAAAAAATTAACTCTAAAATTTCACGGTACAACAATTCTTTAGAACCAAAATAATAATTAATGCTGTTAATATTGGCCGATTCAGCCTGCCTGCAGATTTCCCGGACAGTTGCATCTTTATATCCTTTTTTTGCAAAAACGCTTACACCGGCCATGATCAATTTATTTCGAGTGGTATCGGCCTCATTTATTGTCATCGTCTCTCCTTTTAAAATTTTAATACAAGTGTATTAAATTAATGATTAATACACTTGTATTAAAATTTCAAGACTTAATTTTCCCATAAAAAAAATATCTTGAATTAATACTCAAGATTGTTATCTATTAAAAATACAGTTATAGTAATTGACTTGAATCCTCGCTTTATTATTTAAAGCCATATGTTTATTGATGAGGATAAACCGCTACAGGAGCCAGAAGATGAGGAATATATTAAACCTTCCTTTAAAATCAGATATCAAAAAAATCCTAACGCTTGACGATAAAAAACTGCCAAGCTTTCCCCAGGTAGCTGCAAAACTGCTTGAGGTCTCCAGGGATGAGACCACCTCCCTGCCGGATATTTCAAAAATCGTGGAGACCGACCCGGGCATTTCCGTCAGGGTCCTTGAGATTGTCAATTCAGCCCTGTACGGACTTGGAAGAAAGATAACCGCCCTTTCTGAAGCTGTGGTTTTTTTAGGCCTGGATGAAATAAAAAAACTGGCCATTGGCATGACGGTTTTTGAAAAAATGTTCAAATCCGGCCGCACAAAACAGTTTGACCGGCTCCTTTTCTGGCGTCATTGTCTTTCCGTTGCCATCTTAAGCATGGAAATTGCCAAAGAAACCAAATATCCTGATCCTGAAGAAGCTTATGTTGCAGGACTTCTTCATGATGTTGGAAAAATATTTCTTGATCTCCAGGGTCGGGTGGATTATGGCGATTTTATCCAGGAACTTTCAACCTCCACAGACCTGGTTATTGAAAAAGAACGCAGCGTCATCGGGCTCGGCCATGATGATGTTGGTGCTTTTTTATGTTCCTTGTGGAAACTGCCCGAAAAACTGGTAATAGCTGTAAAATATCATCATCAACCCTTTGACCATATCGACTTGACCCCGGAAGAAAAGCTGTTGATTTCCATTGTCTCTCTGGCCAACTTTCTATGCTGGACACAGGGCATTGGATCTTTTGATTTTATCCGTCCTCCCATCCTTCCGCCAGAGGTTGAAAAAACAATCGATCTGGGAAAAATCAATATTATCAACTGCATTCTTCATATGAACAAGGAAGTTGAAAGCATTTCCAAGTTTTATCATTTTGTTTTCCCCTCTGTCAGCCAACTCAGGGAAAATCTGCTCTGGGCCAATCTTAAGCTGTCCAAAGCAAACACAAAATATTACTACCAGGAAGACCCACTGACACAATTTAAGGATACAACACAGGTCAAAGACAGCAGTATCTCCTCAGATCTTGCCCTTGAACTTGGCAAACCCCTTGCCAAGGCCAAAAGCATCAAAGAAGTTCTTGATATCGTCATGTATCAGGTGGGTCGCATTTTTCAGCCCTTGCACTGGTCGATACTGTTAAAAGATCCAAAGACCTCAAATATGGTTTTTTCAGTTGTGGTGGGAACAAACAAGAAAAAACTTCAAGGCGTAAAACTGCCTAAAGGAGAAGGCATTGCAGGACATATCATGGAAACCGGTGAATCCTTGATTATTGAGGACGTTGCAAAGGATGACCGCTTCAGCATCAGGGTGGATAAGTATTCCGGGTTTAAAACCCAATCCATCATCGGGACTCCCCTTAAAACCGATGACAAGATTTTCGGAGTGATTGAGCTGATCAATCGGATCAGTGAGGATAGTTTCACGGACCAGGATTTAAAACTGCTGTCTTCCATTGCTGAATATGCTGCCATTGCCATTGAACGGTCCTATTACAACCAGGCCCTGACAACGATTGCCACAAAGGATTCATTGACCGGCCTTAAAAACAGGTGGAGCTTTGAGCGGGCTGTCAGCAATAAGGAGGAAGTCTTAAGATTCTTTGGGTCCATCTTTTCCATGCTGATTATTGACATTGACAGATTCCGGCAGGTCAATGAAACCATGGGCCAATCAGCCGGTGATGATATTTTAAAACAACTGGCACAGGTTCTGACCAGAACCAAACGGCGCGAAGATGAAATTTTTCGTTATGGAGAAGATACGTTTATCATGCTTTTACCCCAGACATATACAGATGGTGCTGAAATAGCAAAAGACAGGATTATAAAAGCTTTTTCCCAGGCTGTTTTAGAAACAATCAAGATTCCGGTAAAGATAAATATCATTCCCCATACTGTGAGTGCAGAAGATTCAAGCCAGTTAAAGGCTATTGTGGGAGACTTTTTGTCCAAATCAAAAACACTCGTAAATGAGGATGCAATTGCTGATATTGAAAACAGCCTGCAGCTACTTCTGGAAAAAGAATATACTAAAGAAGCCGCTGAGATTAAAAACAAGCAGATGATTGGGAAAATAGTATCATTGGGGGGAGAATTTACCCGACTCAAGACAAGGGAAACCGGTCATATCCGTGTGGAAAAGCTGTCCATGCTGACCATTGGTTTCAGAATTTCAAAATCACACCGCATCCAGGTTAATGATTTTTTAGATATTCATTTCATCCTGGATGATATAAAAAAATCCCTTGTGGAAAGACGGATCGTGTCCAAAAAAAAAAAGGACAATTATATTACGGCTGACTTCTACATTCCGCCTCCCTATCAAAAAAATCTTGGATTTTATCTAATGACCTAACCTTTAAGAAACAATCTTTCCGGCAAA
>Ga0180009_10006854_pt1 | contig 11821 bp, 9 predicted proteins | sample OS_PC_MetaG_FD_123537 | JGI IMG/M metagenome (GOLD analysis project Ga0180009, IMG submission 123537) | Groundwater microbial communities from the Aspo Hard Rock Laboratory (HRL) deep subsurface site, Sweden - OS_PC_MetaG | ecosystem: Environmental > Aquatic > Deep subsurface > Groundwater...
ACGAAACAGATACTCGCAAAGAAAGAAGCAGACCTCAACAAGATAGACGAGCTGCTATCCAGGAAACAGAAGCTCCTAGAGCAGAAAGAGAAAGAGCTCGAGAGCAACAGGAAAGACATCGAATACGAGCTGCAGAAGGCAGAGGCCAACAGGCGCATGATCTACGAGGAGATAAAGCAGAGACAGGCAGAGCTATCAGACCTCACAAGGCTGCGTGACCTGAGGCAGAAAGAGCTCTCAGAGAGCGAGAAGCTGCTGAAGGACAAGGAGGTGGAGCTGCTCCAGACCATCAGGGACCTTGAGGTCGACAAGGAGCTCCTCGACAAGAAGGAAGATGAGATATCCAAGGCAGCAAAGAGGATAGAGCAGGACAAGCTCATGATAGAGCAGAAAGAGGAAGAGATAATCGAGAAGGTCGCGCTCCTGGAAGAGCTGCAGGCGACAGTCCCCAAGCGCGAGCAGGAGCTCAAGAAGATGCGCGATGAGATAGACTCTTACGACAAGGCGCTCACCGAGAAGGAGAAGCAGCTCGAGAAGGACTACCAGAAGCGCCTCAAGGAGCTCGACAAGACAAAAGACAAGATGGAGAATACCATCGACAGGCTCGAGAAGAAAGAGGCCAAGATATCTGCAGCCAAGGAGCTCAGGGCAAACATAACCCAGCTCGAGAACAAGCTCAAGAAGCTCGACAACGAGGCGACTCTCAAGCAGAGCGAACTGGAATCCATCAAGACAGAGCTGGTCAGCGGCACAGCAGAGACGCTGAAGGTCAAGAGGATGGAAGATGACCTCGACAAGAAGCGCAAGGAGATAGAGCAGAAAGAGAAAGAGCTCCTGACAGAGGAGGCAGAGGTCGAAGCAGGAGAGTTCAAGGACTATGTCGAGCACGAGATGCTGAAGTACGAGAGGCCAGAGCTGCCGAAGCTCGAGGACTCCGGCGACATCTACACGCTCATAGACGAGGCCCGCGAGCTGGTCACGATGGGAAGGCTGAGCGAAGCCAGGGCGATATACGCAAGGATAGGCAACTTCTACGAGCAGCTGCACGCAGCGCCCTCAGAGAAGAAACGCATATACTACGCGATACTCGAGCTCAAGACGGATATTGAGCTGGCGTATCTTGCTTAATCTTTTTATTCTTGACAATCTTTTTAAATCCATACTCATTCTGAAGCACAATGTGCGGCATAATAGGCGTATTTGACGATGCGGAATCATTGTCTAAGGCAGTCAGCGGACTGAAAGTCATCCAGAAGAGGGGAAAGGACGGATTCGGCCTGGCCTTCGGCAAACAAATGATGCATGATAAGACTCTCAGCGGCTTAGAGAGCTCAGTGAAATCTGCTGGTGCAAAGGCGAACGACTGCATAGGCCATTGCCTGCATTCTGTAGTCGGGTACGTGCTGCAGCCAATCCGCGGCAAAGGAATCCTTGTCGCCAACTGCGAGATATACAACTGGGAAGAGCTGAACGAGAAGCACAAGCTCAACGCACACAACGATTCTGAGGTCATACTGAAACTCATGGACAGGTGGGGCGCGGACAACATCAGGAAAGTGCTTGACGAGCTCGACGGCGTTTATGCATTCGCGTACTGGACAGGCGACAAGGTGTATATCTGCAGGGACATCATCGGAGAGAAACCGGTCTGGTACAACGACAAAGGGTTCTGCAGCGAGAGGAAAGCGCTGGACGCAATAGGCATCACTGACGCAAAAGAGCTCAACCCGAGGGAGATACTCGCGTATGACCTGCGAGCCAGGAAGACGATGACATCGAGAATGCCATTCTTCACCACAAAGCCAGAACTCAGGAAAAGCAAGGAGGAGATCAAGAAGGAGCTCACTGGTCTCGTGGTGAATGCAATATCAAAACGCATACCTGACTCCAGATTCGGCATACTCTTCTCAGGCGGAGTGGACTCTACACTCATAGCGCAGGTCTGCAAGGAGCTCGGAGTTGACTTTACTTGCTATACTGCAGCGCTGGAATCGGAAGTCGAGGCAGAAGACCTTGCAGAGGCAAAGAAGGCCTCTGAAAAGATGGGCCTGTCGCTCAAATACAAGACAATAAAGCTCGAAGAGGTCGAGAAATACCTCAAGAAAGTCGTCCCACTTATTGAAGACAACAATGTAGTAAAGGTAGGTGTGGGGCTGACATTCTATGTCGCTTGCGAGATGGCGCACAAAGACGGGATAAAAGTCATATTCTCGGGGCTCGGAAGCGAAGAGCTGTTCGCAGGATACGAAAGGCACAAGCAGTCGACAGATGTGAATCAGGAATGCCTTGCAGGACTGCTCAGCATGCATGAGAGGGACACTTATAGGGATGCCGTCGTGACTGCCCATCATGGCCTGGCGCTAAGAGTCCCGTTCCTGGACAGGAGCCTTGCAGCATATTCGCTCAGGATACCGGCAAGATACAAGCTTGACTCGACGCAGAACAAGAAGATAATCCGTGAAGTCGCAGAAGACCTCGGAGTCCTGCGCGAGTTCGCCCAGCGAAGGAAAAAAGCAGCGCAGTACGGCAGCGGATTCGATAAGGCACTCGAGAAGCTCGCAAAGAGGAGCGGACTAAAATCCAAATCAGCATACCTCGACAGGTTCTACTCACGGAACCCTGTATTGGGGGCGCTTTTCAGCTCTGGAAAAGACTCCTGCTACGCGCTGTGGGTGATGATGAAGCAGAACTATCCAGTACGGTGCCTGATAACAATGAAAAGCAGGAATCCTGACAGCTATATGTTCCACACTCCTAACATAGACCTTGCTTCACTGCAGGCAAAAGCCATGCAGATACCGATAATAGTGCAGGAGACTCTTGGTGAAAAGGAGAAAGAGCTTGCTGACCTGCGCAAGGCGATTGAAAGGGCCAAGAAAGAATATGGCATAGAGGGAGTCGTAACAGGAGCATTGTATTCGCAGTACCAGCGGGAGCGCATCGAGAAGATATGCGACTCACTGGGGCTCAAGATATTCTCGCCGCTGTGGCACATGGACCAGGAGAAAGAGATGAGACAGCTGGTTGCGGAAGGTTTTGAAGTTGTGCTGAGCAGCGTAGCTGCAGAAGGGCTTGACAAGAGCTGGCTTGGACGGAGGTTATCTGACAATGATGTTGATAAGCTTGTGGCGCTCCACAAAAAGATAGGGTTCAATGTCGCGGGGGAGGGCGGTGAGTACGAGAGTCTTGTGACTGCAGGCCCTATGTTCAGGCAGCGCATTGATATTGTAGACTCTGAGATAGTTGAAGAATCAGAGAATGTAGTGAGGTTTGTGGTCAAGAAAGCGAAACTGGTAAACAAATAGAAAAAACAAGATAAAAAATAACAAATAAATGTTCAGAAGAACTTCCTCTGTGGCTTCTTAGGCCTGTTGTGCCTTGCCTTCTGCCTGCTCTTATCTTTAACAGACTTCCAGTCATTCCTCCAGAGATACCTGAACCGGTCGATCTTGTTCTCATTCTCCATCTTGTATGGATTCTCGTCCGGCGGCTGGATTGACAAAGCCTTCTTGAAACGTTCATCTATAGCGGCAGTGTTCTTCTGCTTTGTCTTCTCGCCTTTGTCCTTCTTCTTTTTGCCCATAATTAACACCCGCACCCCTGTAGATTCAAGGCCTATAAATTCTTTTCGGTCAAAACTATACTTACATATTTATATTAATGGGAAAGATTTATATATAAATATACTTACATAGTTATAATAATTTTGAGCAACCATGCGCCGCGCAAAACCTACTGATGAACAAAGAAGGCTGGAATACCTGTTCCGAAGGCACCTCAAGGAACAGCACAACATAGACACAGAAGACTGGTTTGAGGAAGGGTTCATCAAAGAGCATCTTGAAGGGAAGCACACGCTAATCCCTGCATCGATATTCTCATCTTCTGCGAACTCAGGACTCAGCACACTGGAGATCATAGTCAAGTACCTGCGCGAGAACGTGCGCATGCGCAACAAGAAGGTCGCAACCCTCCTGGGAAGGACTCCTGCATCAGTGTGGATAACATACAGGAACGCCTCCAGGAAAAGCAGCAAGAGGATGTCCGCGGAAAAGACAGACATATTCATCCCGACCAGTGTCGTGTCAGAAAAAGCGCTCGCAGTCCTTGAAGGGGTGTCACTGTACCTCCACCAGCACTATCACATGAGATACAACGAGATAGCGAAGCTGCTCGACAGGGACCAGAGGACGATATGGACTGCCTGCAGCAGGGCGAAGAGGAAGCTCGCAAAATGATGAAAGCGCAGGGCAACAAGAACGCGAAGCTGATCATCATAGCGATGATACTCTGCCTTGCATCAGCAGCTACGGCTTCAGCAGAATTCCCGGTCCCTACAGGACCTGACACCATGACAAACACGTCAACCCAGAGCCCTTCACCGACAGGAGGGTACGACCTGACCACCGGCGGCGGCACGATAACCTGGCTCAACATAAACGCCACGACCCAGAACCCCCACTGGAAGGCATACGTCGGAAACGTAACCGGTGAGTTCGCATTGCAGGACGCAAGCGGAAACGCAATCTATGATTGGAATATAGCGACAATAACAGGCGAGCTGTACGCGACAAAGGAAGCGCCAACAGGCGGTGCCGGAAGGTTCCAGGGAGGAATCCCTAACTGGACGGCAGTAACTTGCGCGAACAGCACAATAGTCTACGACGAGGAAAGCCAATTCAATCATACAGCTGCAGATGAGGACTCGCTGAGGAACACCTTCAAGAACGCAAATAACTTCAACCTGACATCTTTCTATGCGGGAGAGAAACTGGTCACAGACAGCACAGTTGCGGGAAGCGAAGCAGGAGGCTGCTTCGGAGCCTACATGAACAGGAACAACACAGACCAGTTCACCAATTGGCAGGAAGTCATGCTGACAGACATGACATATGAGGACGAAGGTGGCGGAGACTTTGACTACGACGTGATATATGCAGCACTATTAGAGAACAACGTCTACGGCTTTGACAGCAGGCTCTACGACTTCCAGATACTGCTTCCGGAACTCGCCACAGACGGCGCGACAACCGTGACGACATATTACTTCTACATAGAGCTGACATAAGACCAATTTTTTTTTCTTTTTTTTATAAATATTTTAATTAGTCTGTTCTATACGATCCTATCAGGTTAAAAACCTTTAAATACAACCATACCTTCTGAATCCCTATGAAAAAAGCCCTGATGATACTCTTGCTTGTCGCATTGTTGACTCTGGCTGGCTGCGGATTCCTTCCTTCTAAGCCGCCTATAGCAGGGTCTGGAGAAGATAACGGAGCAGCAGAGGCACCAGCTGCAAAAGAGCAGGCCAAAGCACCTCCAGAACCAGAGGCAGCAGCAGAAGAGATAATAGAACAGGTTGCCAAGGAAGAGAAGAAATACGTGTCTGTGGAGCCTGAACCTGCCAATGATACCAACGAGACAGAAGCGCCGCTGATGATATCCGGAAGCCTGAAGCTCCAGGCAAACCCTGACCTCTGCCCGCATCTTGCGAGGGCTTTCGAATGCAACAAGTACGACCTGGCCAGGTGCGGATTCAAGACACTTGTCGGGCAGAACGATTTCTATCCAGACTACCTCAGCTGCAGGAGCGGATATGACTACAGGGGAGAAGACCCCAACCATAAGTACTGCTTTATCCAGGAATGCAGGCCATTAGACAAAGACAACATAGTCTATGCATATGGTGGCACAGTAGCGTATGTTGAGTATTTTTACAGGGTTGAGAAAGTTGAAGGGGGAATAATGACCAGCTACACCTTGCACAAGTGCGGCGAGGAGCATAAGGAATTCCCGACAAGCTCTGGATGCAGGGTCTACAAGTCAGAGCTCAAGAACATATAATTGAAGATCAATAAGATGGAATGCAAGAAAGATACAAACCTGCGCAAGTGCACGTGCACCTACCCTGGCTGCCCGAGGAAAGGGATCTGCTGCGAATGCCTCGCGTACCATCTGAAGAGCAGGGAGCTTCCAGGATGCTGCTTCCCGCCAGCAATCGAGAGCACGTATGACCGGAGCTTCGGGAGATTCATCGAATCTGTAAGAAAGGGATGAGCAAGATACAAATGATAAGAGCCGTGATATTCGACATCGACAATACACTGATAGACTTTCTAGAGATGAAAAAGAAGTCGCTGGGGCCTGCAGTGGATGCAATGATAGCCAAAGGCCTAAAGATGCGCAAGGAAGATGCGCTTGCAAAGATATACGAGCTGTACAAGAGATATGGCATGGAGTACAAGCTCATCTTCCAGGAATTCCTGAAATCCGTCGGGCAGTCAGACTACAAGATACTTGCTGCGGGAATAATAGGATACAGGAGCAGGCGAGAGGTCAAGCCATACCCTGGGATGGTCAAGGTCCTGCACGAGCTCAAAAAGAGATGTCTTAAACTGGCGATAGTCTCTGACGCGCCGAACCTGAAGGCATGGATGCGGCTGACCTACATGGAAATCGATGATATGTTCGACGTGGTCGTGGCTTTCGATGACACAAATGTGGCGAAGCCGGCAAAGTTGCCGTTCGAGAAGGCAGTCGCTGAGCTGGGAGTGAAACGGCAAGAGGTACTCATGATAGGGGACATGCCTGAGAAGGATGTCGTCGGAGCAAAGGCAATGGGATTCATCTCCTGCTTCGCGAAGTACGGCAACAAAGAAGTGAAAACAGGGAAATCCGGAGCGGATTACGAGGCTGAGAGGCCTGAAGACATACTGGTGATCATCGACAAGATCAATCATGGGAAACTTTCTGATTAGTGCACTCCATCACCCTTTCTTCTCCCCCACCCACATGAAATACTTATTCCACAATATGTCCCTCTCTAAAGTCATGAACCCTGCGGCCTCGCCTGCTTCTATGCAATCATCCAGGGAGATTGACGTGTGGATCGCGTATGCCTGCTCAAAACCGATCGCATCAAGCTCACGCATCTCAGGGTCTGTCGAAAACATCTCGGCGAACCTGCGCCGCCCGCATCCTTTCAGGTGGTAATCAATCACAAAAAGCCTTCCTCCCTCTGACAATAATCCCCTCAGACAAGGCATTACACTAAGACCTGCTTCGTGGAGAACAAACATCAAAGTCGCGCTATCAAACCCTCCACTGTGCGCAATGGCTTCAAGGGACTGAGTGAACAAGATGTTATCCTTTCCGTGCCTCCTTCTTGCGAAACATAACTTCTCTTCAGAAATATCATAGCCGATGATCCTTGATTCTGCCCTTGAGTGGCCGATGTAATATGTCCAGTAGCCTGGACCGCAACCGAAATCAAGATGCTGCTCACTGACATGAGGCACTATCCTCCGTAATATCTTAGGAGGTATAGTATCCGGATGAGGCATAGGTCCATCGTACATAACATCACCTGAATACAGATTATTGAAGACAGATTCTCTAGAAATCACCTATTTTGCGTTTTTAGAAGCTAATGACTACTATTTAAATATTTTCAACTTTTGCCGCATCTTTCTTATGTAAAAAACACCCCCGAAGCCTTTAAATCTCGATTTCTCTTTATTCAGGTGTTAAACTAGATTATAGACCGTAATAATTTCGTCACTACTTAAAAATAACGAAAAACCGAAATCTTTATAAATGATGCTTCACTCCCCATCTTGTACATCTAAGATTTTGGGGGAGTTGAGAGGGGTAGTTGAGAGAGTTGATTTTCATGTATGAACAGACAGAAAACCCGCTAGAAACAATAGGCAAACATGGCCGAGGAAGGTTCACGAACATCGCAACTGCAGTCATCACTGCAGCAGCACCCATCTTCTTTGATGCCTCTGCATCATATGCCGGAGAAGCAGGGCAGGCGAAGCCTGCAGCACCATTGGAAGAACGGCTTGATTCTATACCTCAACAGCCATTACCAATTCTGAAAGAGGAATACACGCCAAGGATTCCTAATCCATTAACCATAGAGCGTATGATTGTCCCTACAATCCCTGTCACTGACGACCATTTCAATCCAGAAGGCAGGATGTACCAAGGCAAAATCAGGATAGGCGACGAGGAGTACAAGCTGAAGATAATCATAGGATTGCTTGAGGCTGACAGGCATAAGATAATCCTCGAGAGCCAAGACGGCATCATCGTAAACGCAACTGAATTCAAGGACGGCTCTGAGGTGTATATTGCGGGCAACAAAGGAGTGTCCTTCTTCAAGCTGCCTGAGGGAGAATATTATGCTATATTCCATTTCTCAGCACCTGCTGATAATGGAAAGCTAATGGACACCCGCCGCAGGATGGGTGCACCACACGCAGTATATTTAACCCCTGGTGTGCACATAAGAGACTTTGTCCGAGAAGGAGAGAACCTTACAGGAGCATATCTTATCGGCGACCAGCTTGTCTGCTCTGGCCTTGATGAGTGCTTCATAGTAAATCCTCTGCCTATAGATAGGGCTGCCAGCCTGCAAGACAAACAACTGGAGGACCGCGTCTCCAAGGTCCGTCATGAGGTCAAGGGCATGATAAAGGCAGGAAGCTCGGAAAAGAGCGTGCTGGATTACTTGGAGAAAGCGAAGAGATTCCTCGCGAGCGAGATGGCTGCAGACTATGATAATATAGGGGATAATATGGAGGACTTTGGGCTGGTACCTCTTGTGCCTCCCATGGAACATGCAGAAAAACTACTCAAGCCTGTTGTCATGCTTGTCGAAGATGCATATGCAAAACCCATTCTTATTGATGAGACACCAGCACCTAAAGAAGTGCCAGTAGACACAGTGGTGAGGATAGCAAAACCCGTGGCTGATGCCAAGCCAGTACAGGACTATACTCCTGTGCAAGTCCCTAAGCCTGTAGAAGTCCCTAAGCCTGTAAAGGTACCTGGACCAGTCGCAGTCTTACCGCCTGTAGAGATAAAACCAGCACTTGAATTCTCGCAGAAGCGAGAGCAGATCCAGGATGACCGCGACAGATGGTACAACCAATGGTGGGTGTGGACGATTGCGGGTGCAGCAGCCACTGGCCTCGCAGTAGGACTCGGCGTCGGCCTGACACAGGGCAATGGCGGAGGGCCCACGCAACCCCCTGTCGGAACACCGACAATGGACCCTTGGGACAATCACGATCCAGCAAATTAAGCAATCAGGTGAATAAAAATGACAATCGACGATGAAATCACGATGGGCAGGAGAGGATTCCTGCTCAAAGCAGGAGCGTTGCTAGGATGCGGCATCATAGCATCGCAGGCAGGCTGCTTTCTCGATACGAGAGGGCTTGCGAGCGGTGGAGATGGGCATGTCGGCCAGGTAGACGCAGGAACAGAACCGACGCCAGACATAGACCCACAGGCAAGCGACGGAGGCATATCCGACGGAGGGACTCCTGACGGAGGAGACGCGTGCGCATACGCAAATGAAGACCTCCCTCTCATGATATTCACTGTATTGAGATACGACCCTTCAAAAGAAGACATCCAGCAGAATATGGAGGACCAGCGGGTCTATGAAGGAGGGCTCACGCTCGCAGAGCTGTTCGATGCCGCGCTCAGCGGAGCGACAGCATACTCTGCAGCAGGATTCAAGGCAAGATATGATGCAACTCCGGAAGTCAGGACAGCATTGCAGAATGACCTTGGCGACAAGATAAGCGAGGCCACGTGCAGGACAGAGCCCTCAGAGATACAGTCAGTGCTTGACGAGCTCATCAACCAGATATTCGATGACGGGACAGGCGCATACAATTTCCGACTCAGGGAGACAAACGCGATATACTTCGCAAGAGCCCGCGGAAATGATGATGTCGAAAGGAATTACATGCTTATGGTCGGCGGAATAGTCCCCAGGGATGGCGACCAGCCCGCAGACCCGGTCGTGCTATACTTCACGCCGATGGACAACACAACAACATTGCTGGAATCCATCGAACAGGAGGGAATCTAACATGAGAAAGACAGCTTATCTCCTATCTATATTCATCATCGCACTGCTTATAGTCAGCTCAGCAGGTGCTGCTTCATTCCAGATAATCAGGAGCACCAGCACCAAACAGCTGGCACAGACGGCCGCCAATACTGCAGATACTGCAACTAATGCAGCCGCTTCCGCTGCTGCTGCGGCTTCAGCACAGCCAGTGCAGGAAGCAGCACAACAGAGCAATGTACAGGCTGCGTCACCTTCATTCACGAAACTCAAAGAGCAGCCGATCGCCAACGCAAACCAATTTGAAAAGGCAGACGCTGACAAAGACAGCCAGACGCCGCAGAACAGCCAGCCTGGAGCCAGCCAAGCGTCCCTTCCTCTAAGGTTCGGGGTGAACAGGCAGGCGCTGACTATATATGACGGATGGTTTTGGGGCTTGAATCCTGCGTCTAGAGAGCTCCACATAGACAGCAAAGAGGTCAGCGGAGACACAACCCCTGGCGAGACATTCACAATAACGATAACTGCTGCAGATTCTGATGACCTCGTCACGAGGATATCGCTCGGAAGAGCGCCTTATCACGCAGCAGATTTCAACATAAGGGACTGCGACCCTGCAGCGAACACCTGCACCATCGAATTCGAGATGAGTGAGGCAGCAGCAGGCACTTATACTTACATGATAAAGGCAAAGAATGAGAGGAACCAGATAGTCAATGACGCGATAACAGTCAACGTGGTCGAGCACACGACAACTTCAAGCTTCAACTTCAGGACAGCAGCCATGGACGGCGAAGACTATGGACGAGGGATAATCGACTATGTCAACAGCGAGATATTCGTCTGGGGCGATTATGTCGAGGGGCTCACTCTCACAGGAACCCCGTTCGCGACGTTCACAGTCCCCAGCAACCAGCTATTGGCTGCCAGGTACACCTCAGAAGGGTACCAGACTGATATCGATTATTTCTACTTCGACTCAAGGCTGCCATCCTGCTCAGGGGAAAGATGCACTTTTACGCAGACAGCCGGGCACAGCACCTACACAACATCATGCAACATAGTGCTGTCTGACTATCATTACTTATGCACGCTGACAGGAGATGAAGGATACACTATCAGCTTTGACTACAGGGCAACCACCGACCCGATAGGACCTAACACGATAAGGAGATATAACCTCCTCTACCCGCAGTCAGCCCCGATAGTCGACTTCGGCGCATTCGACGCGAGCTTCATGGAAGGGGAGTCCCTGATAATAGACCTTGACGATTATGTATATGACAATGACACCAGCCTTTCAGACATCACCTGGACCGTAAGAAGGAACTCGAACATACAAGTAAACATCGACCCTTCAACACATGATGCGCAGTTCACGCAGGCCGGCCCTTCATGGATAGGGAATGAGCTGATAGAGTTCGTCGCAACAGACCCTGAAGGCAACACAGGATCAGACATACTGACAGTCAGAGTCACAGCAGGAGACGACAACGACCCTCCTGTTATACTCAGCAAGGACCCTGATTCACCTACAGCGAATGTCGGAGAAGGGAGCTCAAGGCTCTTCAGCATCGACGCGATGGACCCTGATTACGACAGGCTGACAATAACCTGGAGAAAGGGAGACACTGTCGCGGCCACAGACACTTTCAGCTATCTCTACAGAGACACAGACGGGATAGCATATCCCCTTACAGTCATAGTCAGCGACGGCACAGAAGAGGCCAGCGCTGCATGGGACATAAGCATAGTGGCGCCGATCGGCAACGTAGGTGGTGTAGTCACAGATGCTGAGACATCATTGCCTATATTAGGAGTCCTTGTAAGGCTCTATGATGCAGGCAGCGACATCCTCGTCAACTCAGCGACGACAGATGAATGGGGACAATACATCATAAATGACCAGCATGAAGGCACATATGACATACGATTCACAAAAGA
>Ga0180009_10006855_pt1 | contig 11821 bp, 13 predicted proteins | sample OS_PC_MetaG_FD_123537 | JGI IMG/M metagenome (GOLD analysis project Ga0180009, IMG submission 123537) | Groundwater microbial communities from the Aspo Hard Rock Laboratory (HRL) deep subsurface site, Sweden - OS_PC_MetaG | ecosystem: Environmental > Aquatic > Deep subsurface > Groundwater...
CACTTACGATTCAGGTTTTCATGAACACAAAGCAAATGGTTCAGTTGATAAAGTATTCAAAGAAAAAAACTTAAAAGAACTAAAAGGAAACACAGGAGTTGGTCATGTACGCTATCCAACAGTTGGAAAAGGAATATTCCCTCAACCAATAATAATCACATATCCATATGGAATTGCAATGGCTCATAATGGAAATGTAATCAATTACTATGAACTAAAAAAAGAACTAGAAGACAATAAATGGTACATAACTTCAGATTGTGATGTAGAAATAATATTAAATGTTTTTGCAGAAGAGCTAAGTAAAAGAGATAATTCAACCAATGCAATCTTTGAATCAGTAAAAGCAGTACAGAATAAAGTTATTGGAGCTTATTCAGTAATAGCAGTTATAGCAAATCAAGGACTTCTTGCTTTCAAAGATCCAAACTCAATAAAACCTTTATGTTTTGCAAAAAAAGGAGAAAATTATGCCTTTGCCTCAGAAACAATATCCTTAGAATTCCAAGATTATGAAATAATAAGAGAATTAGCACCAGGTGAAGCAATATTTATAGATAAAGATCTAAATATTCATGAAAAAATAATAGTTCAAAAACAAAAAACACCTTGCATGTTTGAATGGATTTACTTTGCAAGACCAGAATCAAAAATACACAACCTAGCAGTTTACACAGCAAGACTTAGATTGGGAAATGAACTTTCTAAAAAACTAATAGGAATAAAAGCAGATTTAGTAATGCCCGTACCAGATACAAGTAGAACAGCAGCAATTGCATTAAGTGAAGCATTAAAAATACCTTACAGAGAAGGATTAATTAAAAACAGATACATCTCAAGAACATTCATAATGAATAATCAAAAAGATAGAGAACAAGCAGTAAAACTAAAATTAAATGTAGTAAAATCAGAAATTGAAGGTAAAACAATTATTCTCGTAGATGATTCAATTGTCAGAGGAACAACATCTAAAAACATAGTAAAATTACTAAAAGAACATGGAGCAAAAGTAGTTTATTTTTCAGTAACTTGTCCAATGATTAATCATCCTTGTTATTATGGAATAGATTTTCCATTAAAAACAGAATTAATAGCACCAAACAAAACATTACATGAAATAAAAAAAGAAATAGGAGCAGATTTAGTAGTTTACCAAGATATTGAATCCCTAAAAAAATGTCTTGGCCATGAAATATGTCACGCTTGCTTATCTGGAGAATATCCGACAGATATAAAAGAGGCAAAATCTTTTGGAGAAATGAGAAAAAATGACAGATCTTAAAAAATTTATTAGAGCTAATCTAGATAATGTTTTAACAAGTGACTTCTTTTTACCAGAATTAGGAAGACTTAGAAGAGGAAAAATTCGCGACCTTTACTTTAAAGAAGGAATCTCAGAATTTGTTACAGATAGAGTATCAGCATTTGATGTAGTCTCAGAACAAGGAATCCCTTTCAAAGGAGAATTTGTAAATAGGCTCAATGTTGCAGGACATCTCTTATCAGAAACAAAACTAGGAGAAAATGCAGATAATTTTACAAATCTTGGACCCAACGTAAACATAAGAGATAAACTAGAAGTATATCCTATTGAAATAATAGTAAGAAGAAGGTTACTCGGGTCAGGCTTTAGAAGTTATCAAGCAAGACAAGAAATCTCCGGGGTAAAACTACCTCCAGGATTAAATGAAGGTGATCGTTTTGAAGAACCAATCATCACACCAACTACAAAAGCGCATCAAGGCCATGATGAAGAAATATCTAAAGAAGAAATTATAGCTCAAAACTTAGTTCCAGAAGAAGAATTAGAAACAGTATATGAAAAAGCAATGACACTATTCTTAGCAGGAGAATTCTTTTTTGATAGTTTTGGTATACCCCTAGATGACACAAAATATGAATTTTCCCCAGAAGGAGTTGTAGACGAAATACATACTCCAGACTCATCAAGATTTAATGGTTTTGATAAAGAATACCTAAGAAGATATCTAAGAGAAAATGGTTACAAGGGTGAAGGGCCAATGCCACATCTACCAGAAGAAGTAATAATAGGACTTTCTTTGAGATATTTAAAATTAATAAGAAAAATAACACCAGATTACTTACCAAGTACAGAACCAGTAAAAGAACATTTAATTGACAATTTAAGAAGAGCAGGATTATACAAAGGAAGGTTTGTCCCAATTATAATGGGCTCAAAAAGTGATTTAGAACATGCCAAAAAAATAGAAGAAACTTTAACTGAATTAGATATTCCAAGTGATATAAGAGTTGCTTCTGGTCATAAATCAACAGAGCATTTACTTGAAATGATAAGACAATACAATCGAAGTTCTGAACCATTGCTAACAATAGCATGCGCAGGCGGATGGGATGATTTATCCGGTGTTGTAGCATCAAATTCAGTTTTCCCAATGCTATCTAGTCCACCAGATGGAAATTACCAAGGAAATTATCCTTCAGGTTGTCCAGTAGCAAGAATCCCTGCTAAAAGTGCAGCATTAGCAGCAGCAAAATCATTTGCAATGCATGATCCAGAATACAGAAGAACAATAGAAGATAGAATAAGAGAAGTTGAAGAAAAAATTATACAATCTGATACAAATTTGGAGTAGTATAAAAATCTCCAGGTTCTTCCATAATATCAAAAGGAATCTCTTCTAGAGAAACACCAGTAGCACAGCTTACAGCAGGAATAAAGCCAGGTTCATAATGAAAACTATTAAAAGCTATTAAAGCGCTAATCGGAACAGCAAACTTCATAAAACTAAAATATTCTCTTTTATTCCTTTCACAACCAGCACAATAATTCATTTTAAAGCTCAACAAAGAAAAAATATATAAAGATTACTAATTAAAAATACATTATGAGAGTATTTATATCTACCTATGATAAAACAGATTTAGAAAAATTGATTTCTGGTTTAGACTTATTATGTGCAGAACAGAAAGAACCATTAGAAATAGTTTCAACTGGCGGAACCTCAAGATACATAAGGGAAAATACTGAGATAGAACCAACAGATGTTTCAGAAGTAACTGGTTTTCCAGAAATATTAGGGGGAAGAGTTAAAACACTCCACCCAAAAATTCATGGTGGAATTCTTTCAAGAAGATTTAATAAAGAAGATAGAGCAGAACTAAAACAACATGAAATAGATGAATTTGATTTAGTTGTATGTAATTTATATCCTTTTGAAGAAGCAGCAAAACAAGATATTCCTTTAGAAGAATTGTTAGAACAAATCGATATAGGCGGAGTAACTTTATTAAGGGCAACAGCAAAAAATATGAACCGTCCTTTTGTGGTAAGTTCTCCAGAACAATATGCAGATTTCTTAACAACATTATCAGAAGGAACAGATATAGAAATAGATGTAATGAGGGAGGAGTATGCAATTGCAGCATTTGGATTAACATTTAGATATGATCAAACGATTCATGCAGTCCTAAGTGAAAGAAAATTTGGTGAAGAAACTTTAAATTTACATTATGGAAAAGGAAGAATTCCAAGATATGGAGAAAATCCACATCAAAAAAGTATAATTTATACAGAAGAAGGTTTAGACCCAGATTTTCCTTGTATTCCAAATGCCACACAATTACACGGAAAGGAAATGAGTTATAATAATGTAATGGATGCTGATGCAGCAGTGAGATTAGCTCTCGAACTACAAGATGAAAATGCTGCAATTATAATAAAACATTCAACAGCATGTGGAGTCGCAACCGGTAAAAATCAAAGGAAAGCTACAGAAAAGGCCCATTTTGGGGATCCAACTTCTGCTTATGGATCAATCCTTTGTGTAACTCGACCAATGACTTTAGAAACAACAGAATTCTTAAGAGAAAAATGGGAAGGTCAACCAAAATTCATAGAAGTTGTAATAGCTCCGAGTTATGAAGAAGGGGCAGTAGAATCATTAAAAAGAAAAGGTAAGAATGTCAGAATACTAGAGCTTCCTCAACTAAAAACAGTCCAGCAAATGGAATATAGATCAATTCTTGGAGGCATGTTGGCCCAAACAGCAGATAATATTCTTTATGAAAAATGGGAAACTGTAACAGAAACTCCTTTTCCAGAAGAATTAAGAGGAGTAGCTGAATTTGGAATCAAAGTTGTAAAGTATTTGAAATCAAATGCTCTTGGTTTATACAGAGAATACCAACCAGGATGTTATTATGAAATTGCAATGGGCACAGGACAACCAAACAGAGTCAATTGCCTAGAGAATTTAATACTCCCCACAATTTACGAAAGATTTGTAGAACCACAACTTAAAAAATTAGAAGCAGATAGTTCTCCAGAAGAGTGGATAAGGGCGAGGCCAACAATGAGACATATGTGCATGAAAGCAGCAGTATGTGGATCAGTACTAGTTTCAGAAGCGTTCCTCCCTTATCCAGATGTAGCTGAATTAGCAGGAAAATATGGAATCCATATAATCCAACCAGGTGGATCAAAAGGAGATCAAGAATCAATAGATGCAGCAAATAAATACGGGGTTTCAATGGTGTTCACAGGAACAAGACACTTTAGACATTAAAAAGATTTAAGTATTCATTGTCTTCCTCCTTATAAAATGCCTTATGTTCATTTATTGGTTGGAGAACATGTATATCTTGAATCTGCAGAAACTGCAGAAAGATCAAATCCATTTTATCTAATGAGACTTAATGAATTTCTGAGAAAACGTAATTTGGTCTTAAATGAAGATAGGCAAAGTGTCAGGAGAAATTCAGATGAAGAAGGGTATTTTAGATATCGTTTAGTTTACCATAATAGAGTTCTTTGTATTGGTAAAGATTTAGGGTGTTTTTCTACTGATAAAGAGAACAAAGCCATAGTGCCAGGAGAGATAAGGTGTAGAATAGTTAGTGAATTAGAAAAAAAGGTTAGGAGAGATTTCCCTAAAGCAAAATTATTAGTTCTACAAACCAAAGATGGAGATTATGCTATTCCTTAACAATCAACTATGCCCAAAATAAAAAACATAAGGTTTTCCTTTCTTAACTAAATTACAAAACCCCATTCTTTCAAATTGTATCATTTCACCAATCTTAACATTCTTAACAGAACTTTCACTTAAACCTTTCTTAACACTTCCATCAGGCATAACAATTTCAGTCTTAATTAACTTATCAGAAACCGGCAGCCAATGAATCATTTTAGCACCAATACTTTTATCATATTTTAAAGAAATAAATTGATTATTCTTAAAATTAAACAAATGCATAAACCTATAAACCACATCATCTTTTAATCTTGTTGGAACATAAAATTGTCCAGCAGTTTTTATCGTCCTATATCCTCTTTTTTCATCATCAGGATGCAAAGGACATTTAGCAACAACTAAAGGAGCTTTTTTAATCTTAATCTTTCTTGGATCTTCAATAAAGAAATATCTATTAGTTTTTTTATCAATTAATTTCTTATTCTCTGCATAAAGTCTTTCAACAGGTGCTGTAATTTCATTTTGATTCAAACCAAAACTCAAAATAAAACTTCTAATAGCTCCAGGTAAAATTCCCCTCTTTTTCAAACTCTGCAAAGACCAAGTTCTTGGATCATCCCAACCTGAATATTCTCCAGATTCAACTTCTTTCTTAAACTTACTCTTAGATAATTTAACTCCTTCTAATTGCAACAACCCATGATGAATCACTTTTGGTTCTTTCCAACCAAATAACTTCCAAATAAATCTTTCCATATCAGTTTCAATCATTAAATCCTTTCCTCTAAGAATATGCGTCATTTTAAGTAAATGATCATCAATAGCCCATGAAAAATCAAGTAAAGGCCAAATCCTATATTTTTTCTTTGTTCTTGGATGTTCTCTATCAGAAATTCTAAAAATAACTCTGTCTCTAAAAGCAGGATTTGGATGCTCAATATTTGTCTTAATCCTTAAAGCCATAGAACCTTCTTTAGCTGTAAACATTTCTTCCCATTTCTTTAATGTTTGTTTAATAGTAGCTCTTCTACATTTACAAGGAATTCCTTTTTCTCTATTTTTCCTTAAGTCAGCAGAATTACAAGTGCAAACATAGGCTCTACCTTTTTTAATTATTTTTTTTGCATATTTATAATAAATTTCCAATCTATCAGATTTGTAGTAAACTTCCTTATCATATTTAACTTTCAACCAATTTAATCCAGTTCTGATTAACCTATAGGAATCTTTAGAAATATTTTTTGCTTCACTTCCAATGGTATCATCCATAAACAAAATTAACTTTCCACCATATCTTTTTACATATTCATCATTTAAAACAGAAGGTCTTGCATTTCCAATGTGTAACGGTCCAGAAGGATAAGGAGCAATTCTCATAACAACTTTTCCTCTTGGTTTTAAATCAGGTAAACTACGATCTTCTTTTATTTCTTTTTTTTCTAATCTTGTAGCATCAAGTTTTTTCAATGCCTCAGTTTGTTCTTTTAAGCTTAAAGAATTAATTTCTTCAACAACTTTCATAACTTCATCTACAACTTCTTTAGATTTTTTTCTTAATTCAGCGTTTTTAGCTAATAAATGTCCAACAACAGTTCCATGATCTGCTTTACCTTTGTGCTTTACTGCATTCTCTAAAGCAAGAATTTTGATATCTTTCATTAGTTTTTATTTAGAAATCCTAATTTATAATTGTTTTGGTAAGGCTTTTAAACAACAATTTTTCTTTATTTCTTATGTTTAGACAACAACCCATGAATTCAAAAGAAGTAAACAAAGTTTTAAAACAACTTAAGGAGCAATTTGACATAGAATTCCCAAAAGATTATTATTTCTTCAAAAACAATAAAGGAAGAATTTTTTTAATATCTAAAAAACTAAAAGATATTAATTTAGAAAAAGTAAGAGTAAATGAACTTGGTTTATACTTTGCAACAATAGAAAAAGATGGAATAAGACTAAGTATTGAAGGCTCACAATTACTAAAAAACGTTAAGAAAAACATAATAGAATTAAATGAAAAACAATTTCTAGAATGGTTAAAAGGTTTTGATATTGAAATAGAAGACAAAAGACAAGGTTATATGATTGTTAAACACAAAAATTATTATTGTGGTTCTGGAAAATTAAAAGAAAATAAATTACATAATTTTGTACCAAAATCTAGAAGGATTTTAAAATAATTTCTATTTTTTTACCTTTTTTCAATTCTTCAATAATCTCTCGTTTAATATCACAAGCAGCTTTATCAGAATGAATACCAAACGTCCTGTCATCTAAAAAGTCACTTTTCCTAATAACAAATTCATTAGAACACTTAAAGTTTTCATTAGCAACAAATTCAACATAATCAACTAAATCACCAACTTTTAAAGTAATCTTAACTTTTCCAGAAAGAGCAGAAGGAACATCATTCAACCTAATCCCTAAAATACAATCTCCTTGCTTACTCAAAAAATCATCTTTAGTAAATTCAAGAGTAGTTTTATGTTTTCCAAGGACATTTTCATGCCCATAAGCAATAAATTTCATATAACCATTAAACAATAACAAACTTTTTAAAGCTTTATATTAATAAATTAAGTATGAAGGAAAAAATAAAAGAAGCTGTAAAAACTTATAACAAAATAGCAGAATTATATGCTAAATATAACTACGAAAAATTACTTCAATTTCAACTTTCTAAATTTATTTCTTTATTACCTGGAAAAAAAGTTTTAGATGTTGGCTGTGGGATGGGCCGGGATGTAGAATATTTCATGGAAGAAAAACTAGATGTAATAGGAATAGATTTATCAAAAAAAATGATAGATGAAGCAAAAAAGCGTGTAAAAAAAGGAAAATTCAAAGTTATGGATTTCACAAAAATGTCTTTTAAAGACGAAACTTTTGATGGAGTTTGGTCAATGGCAGCATTCTTCCATATTCCTCATGAAAATATGACAGAAGTTTTAAAAGAAATGAATCGTGTTCTTAAAAAAAATGGTGTAATTTATGTTGCTGTAAAAGAAGGAGAAGGTGAAAAAGAAGTAGTAACGCCAAAATATAAAGATCAACCAAGAGTTTTTGTTTTATACAAACAAATTGAAATGGAAGAATTCTTAAAAGAAACAGGATTTAGCATAATAAATAGCACAACAAGTCAAGAAGAACTAGGCGATCGTTGGGTTGAAATCTTTGCTAGAAAAGATTAATTATTAAAAATGACTAAAAAATATTACATAGATACCTCAATTTGGATGGACCTTTACGAAAACAGGAAAGGATTTAAGAACGAACCACTTGGAGAATATGCATTAAGATTATTTTCAATAATACTAACTAAAAAACACAAACTAATAATTTCTGATTTATTAATAAAAGAATTAGAAATGAATTATTCAATAGAAGAAATCAATGGTATAATGAAACCTTTCGAAAGGATTATAGAAAAAATTATTATAACAAAGGAGCAATCTGATAAAGCTAAGGAAATTGCAACAGAAAGAAAAGTTCCTCCGGGAGATGTAACACATGCAATTATTGCAAAAGAGGGCAATTTTATTTTAATAACCAGGGATAAACATTTTAGAAAATTGCAAGACCTTTCTAAACACTACAAAACAGAAGAGATTATTTAAATTTCTTTGTTAATTCTTCAAAAGCTTTTTCTCTGATAGTCTCAAATTCTTTGTCACTAGTTTTTTTAGATGCTTTGCCCCTTAGCTTACTCAATTGTATCATAGCTTCTTTGAGTTCAGATTCTTCTAATTTTTCTCTTAAAGTATTTCGAATAAATTCAGTTCTATTTTGATATCCAGATTTCTCTACAAATTTATCAATACTTTTCAAAAATTTATCTTCCATTTTTACAGTTATCATTTCAGTTGTCATATAGTCATTGTATATACAAAAGCTATATAAAACTTTCTATTTTGCTAGAAAAGATTAAATAATTTTAAAATAAAGAAAGCATAGAAAATTAATAATAACCAACCTTCCCATTTTGTTATTTCTCTATCTTGTGTTATAAAAAAGAACATTAAAGTGGATAAAACCAACATTGGAATTCCGAAATAAATCATATTTACAGGAACAACTAAAGTACCAACCAACCCAGCTATGCCCATAATAGCAAAGGCATTGAAAATATTGGAACCCAATAAGGTTCCAATACCCATTTCAAATTTCTTTTTCCTAACTAAAATTATTCCAGTAACTATTTCCGGTAATGAGGTTCCTAATGCTACAGCACTAGCAGCAACAATTTCTGCACCAACGCCTAACATTCTAGACAGATTAATTAAAGATTCTACAGTATATTTAGCACTTAAAAATATAAATATAGCACTTACAATAAGCGTAACAATTAATTTTGGATCCAACCTCTTTTTCTTTTTTCCATTTTTATTTTTTATATTTCTCATCTCTGATTTAATCTGAAGTTCTAATTTAGTTAATTTTCTTCCCCTAGGTGTGGTTAGAGTATAAGCTATATATATTGCAAATCCAAATAAACATAACAAAGCATCTACCCATGTAAAAAGCCCATCAAAACAAGTCAAAAGAATAAGAAATGCAGAACCAATAAGTAAAGGTAAATCAACACTTAAAAGATCCTTATTCAATTTCATATATCCTCCAATAAGAATAAGTAAACCTAAGCCTAAACAGATATTTGTAACATTTGATCCAATAACATTTCCAATTACAATTTCTGAAGCTCCAGAAAGAACAGCAAAAATAGAGGTTATCAGTTCTGGCAAGGAAGTTCCAACTGCAATAATAGTAACACCAACAATAAAAGCAGGCATTCCAAGATAAACTCCAACTTTTTCAGCAGCACCAGTAAAAGAATCCGCAGCTTTAAGTAAGACAATCAAACTTATAATAAATATTCCTAACCAGATGATTAACATAAACTAATTTTAATTTAACTTATTTTAAATCTTTCGTTTTAAGAATCACCAAATGGTTTCTATTACGTCCTCTCGGTTATGCTCATAAATTCTTTCTAAATAATGTCCCAAATCTCGTCCAACATTCTTGTATAAATCAAGATTCTGTAAATCTCTAAAAGAATATTTTGTTACATTTCCTTCTATATCAGTTACGGTCAAAGATCTAAAAGGGATGGAATAATCATTTTTGTGGTTCAAATCAGAGGAAGAATCCAATTCGTATCTTAATATTGTTCCATCGTGTCTCTTAACAATAAACTGATCTTCAGCAAACCTAACTGAGTCAGTAATAAATGCCCCAGTAGAATCAGTAAGACACCTTCCATATTCATTTTCTCTTTTTAATCCTAAAAACTCATCACCGGTACTATATTCTGGATCACCACCGCAAGAAGCAAGTGACAAGGCAAGTCCGGCAGATAAAGTAAATAAAGTTATCCTCTTAGTTAAATTTCTAAATGCCATTGCATCAGAGAATAATGGTAAATTTATATATCTTTCGATTTAAACAATAGAACAATCAAAATAGCAACACCAATCACATTAAAAGAATCTGCAACATTAAAAATTGGCCAAACCTTGAAATCAATAAAATCTCGAACAAAACCAAAAAATACCCTATCAACTAAATTACCAACTATCCCCCCAAGAATAAAAGCTAAAGGCAATCTATAACATTTATAGTTCTTAGCAAAAATAAATACAAAAACACCAACAATAGCAGCAAGAATCATCAATAATCCATTAAAACCAGTTAAAATACTAAAAGCAGCTCCAGTATTTGTAGTATAATTAATAATCCCCTTATGAACACCAGTTAAAAAGAACTTACTTAACTGATCAACAAGAACAATCAAAATAGCTATTAAAATAAACCTTTTCATGTGAATCGAAACCTTTAAATTAATATGAATATAAATATCTTTTGTTTATGGCATCTATATCAGATTTAAAGAAAAAAGCACCAAAAAAAGGTGATAAAGTTGGTTTCTGGAAAAAACAACTAGAAGAAATAAAAAACAACAATATAAAAACAGAAATTAGACAAGAACTTCTAGATTCATTAAAAGAAAAAGGTTTAGTTAAACTAAGTATAAATGAACCAGCAGAATATCATATAACTTACGATGCATTCGGTCACGGCTTAGAACCAGTTTACTTTTGGACCTTAGATTTCTTAAGAAACCAAAAACCAAGCGGTTTAGGGCTAAAAGTAAACAAAGTAGATGAAAAATTCCAAGCAAGTGCAACATCAGCTTATTTTGGAGAAATGCAAGGAAGAGCAACAGCAATGCAAAACCAAGCAATAGCAATATTAGAAAGAGTAAACAATCTCGTTAAAACTTTGATCAATTTAATATATGATTTAAAAGAGTTTGATGTAAGATTAGAAGCATATAATGATTTACAATCCAAAGATCCAGAAAAAAAGAAAGCAGGAAGAATGTCTTTAAAGGCAATCTGGATGGATAATGTAGATATTAAAACTGGAATCGGAAGTATAAACAACTTAACAAGAGGAGAATTACAATTTGTAACATTAAGGGACGCATTTTTCTTTGCAAACACTTTAAAGAAAGTTAAAGATCTTGATTTAAATGAAAGAGTAAAAAGCATTTTAACAAGAAAATTAGAAGAATATCTGTCTTGGGAAAAACACAGTGAAGTAGAACTAAGAAAAAGATATGAAATTGAAAAAGCTTATTTAAAAGCACAAGTAGAATCATTAAGATTGCATACACAATGGGCAAAACCTTATCTAAAAGCAGCTCAACAATTAGGAATGAATGAATTTACAACCCCAGAAGGACTTCCAAGCCCAGATATGGTGTCATCATTTAATACAATGCAAATGCAATTAACTTTATTTGGTAAAAAAGAAATAAATCCAGCTTCAATACATCCAAGTTATGAAAAAATAGAATTTGC
>Ga0180009_10006856_pt1 | contig 11821 bp, 10 predicted proteins | sample OS_PC_MetaG_FD_123537 | JGI IMG/M metagenome (GOLD analysis project Ga0180009, IMG submission 123537) | Groundwater microbial communities from the Aspo Hard Rock Laboratory (HRL) deep subsurface site, Sweden - OS_PC_MetaG | ecosystem: Environmental > Aquatic > Deep subsurface > Groundwater...
AGCGGCGTCAGCATCCTGAACGCCGTCGCGGTGCTTGAAGGCGCTTTCCGCAAAAATCTGATCTTCCAGAACGCGCTCAAACAGGCCAAGAACGACATAGCGAGCGGCCGGTCCATCTCCGAATCTTTCAGGAAGACCGGGATCTTCCCCGGGCTGGTGACGGAAATGATGTGGATGGGAGAAGAATCCGGCAAACTGCCGGATATAATAGTGGTGCTGTCCAAATTCTACCAGGAGCAGATAGAGCAGTGGATCAGGAGATTCTCGTCCATGATAGACCCGATACTGGTCGTCGGCATAGGCGGCGTCATCGGCGTAATAGTCCTGTCCATCTTCCTGCCCATATTCCAGCTGTCGCAGATCGGCGCGCACTAACCCGTCCGCCTTAGGCGGACGGGAAGGCTGAAGGATTAAGGCTAAAGGCTAAGGGGCGGAAAAATCTCTCACCAATTCATCGAGTGCCCGGTGAAATCGTGGGTAGATTCGCTGTTTTTCCTTCATCCTTCAGCCTTTATCCTTTAGCCTTCTCTTTATATATAGGTATTGAAAAAACGGGTTTTGTCTGGTAAACTATATCGGGAGGGAAGGAGTTTATGCTGCGGAGGTCTGTCCGTTGGCTGGTGTGGGTTATTCGTTATGCCCGGGGGAGAAAAATGAGGAAAACCAAAAAAGGGTTCACGCTTATCGAGCTTGTGGTCGTGGTGCTTATTATGGGCATTCTTACTTCCATAGGCCTTCCCTATTATTACAAGACCATAGAGTCCGCAAAGGCCAGCGACGCCGTGTCCATCGGCCATCTGCTCGCCAATTCCTACCGGATGTACCTTGTCGACCATCCGACCACCCCGCTCTCCGGCCAGATAACCACCGCCTGCAACGGCGTCCTCTGCTCCGGCGGCTCCGCCGCCTGCCAGCTTGTGGCCTGCAATTATGTGGCCAAACAGGACTGGGACGGGAGTTCTTATATCTTTACTATCGGCGGCGCGGGCACCACGGCCAGCGCAAGACGGTACGAAGGGACCGGCGAGTACGCTCTCTGGGGCTATGATTTTAACGACATCGGCGCCTGCACAGCGCTTGGCACTGCGCCGATGTGCCCCAAGTTTTAACAGCAGGGTCCGGGGGAAAGGCTAAGGGATGAAGGATAAAGGCTAAAGGACGGAGGGGAGAGGGATGCAGGGGAATTGTTTATGGCAGGCGATTTAGGGAAATGTATGAATATTACCGGGAAACTTAAAAGTTTTTTTTCCGCTACCCGCTACCCGCTACCCTCTGCCCTTCGGCGGGGCCAGGCGCTGGTAGAGGTGACCGTAGCCACCCTGATAGCGGCCATGACCACCATATCGGTTTTTTCCGTCGTGCTTTCCGCCACTGTTTCCCAGGGGAAAGCGGATAAGCGGGAAGCCGCCGCCCTTGTCCTTAAACAGGCCCAGGAAACGCTTAAAAGCTATGTCAGCGCGGATCCGCTTAATACTAATATTATACCGGGCATTACGCCGGTCAAATCCGGTTCGCCCATGGGCCCCGGCGGCGCCGGCCGCTGGGTCTACGACACAAGCGGCGCGTGGGCGCTCGCGGCCGGTGGCCATGATATTTCTTCCCTTTTAACCGGCACCCTGCTTCAGGCTCCGGGAGTAACCTGCGCTTCCGGCCAGACTTGTTCTTTGACCTATACCGTCACTGATCGTGATTGCGGCTTCGGCAGCGGCATAGTAGGCAGCCCGGCGGGCAGCGTATCAGGCAACACGACCTGCAAAGAAGTCGTCTTCACGCTTATCTATCCGAATTAGCCCGGAAAATTTAATTGAATTTCCCGGAAGGATAAAGGATTAGGGCTAAAGGCTTAGGGTCGGGAAAATGCCTTTATGAAACTGCGTTCAAGAAAAGGCTTTACGCTGGCGGAACTGCTGATAGCCGTGCTTATTTTCGGCTTTATGATAACCTCGCTTGCTACCATTTATGCCACCGCCAATAAGCATATGTTCCAGCAATACCGGACTAATACCGTTAAATCCGGCGCGTCGGTGGCCATGAAAACTATCGTCAATAACCTTATGGCGGCCAACAGGATAGATGCCCCGGCCCCGAATGCCTCGGGAAACATCCTGGCTTTCGCCGTCAACGTAGACCAGAACAGCGGTTGTTACCCTATCTCCACTCTCGCGACGGCGCCCTTCACGCCTACCTGTCATTATTTCTGCTTAAGCGGCGGATTTTTGTATCATCATACCACCCCGATCACCGCGGTGCCGCCGGGCTGCCCGTCCCCTGTCACATGCTCCACCTGTTTTACACAAATTTCTACTCCCGGTTATCCCGCTTTTTGCGGGCCCGGCGGAGGCGGGACTGTCACGAAGCTCGGGGCTGTCACGCAGGTTTTGGGTATAGTAGATCCCAATGCTTCCGGGCTTTTCTCAAGACGGACAGTTGACGGCATATATGAAGCGGACCAGGTAAAAGTGATGCTGCGGGTGAACTGGGATCCGGCGGATATGGCCACCCCGGGCGTTGACTTGCGCACAAGCGGCAGGAAAATAGACGCCACCCTTACCAGCACCGTGAAGATCAACCGCAGCGTCAACTAACCCGGAAAATTCCGTTGAATTTTCCGGGAAGGATAAAGGATGAGGGATGAAGGATGAGGGAAAAGACAATTCAACTCTGAATACCGTTCACGGCAATTTTATGAAACAGCGTTTGATATGGAAAAAGGGCGCCATCTTGCTGCAGACCCTTGTCATGTCCATCCTCTTATCCATGATAGCCGTAATGGTGATGCGGTGGGTGCTGGCCCGCTATGTCCTGGTCGGACGTGTGTACAGGAGCCTCGCTTTCAACGCTCGCGGGGAGGGGTACGCGTTCTCCAGCTTTCCTTGTGAGGCTTCAATTTGGACAGCGGGAGCTGTTTGTCCAAATTGGCAGGACAAAACAACGGGCGCCGTGGCGAACGGAAGTAAGGCTATAGATAGTAATCCGCCGAAATCCTTTTCTCTTGACGTAATAAGCGGCACCACATACGGCCCTTCGGTTCAAACGATTGAGGTTACCGGCGAGGAGAAGCTGCAGTAATTTTCCCTATGCGCGTCTGCCCCGTCCGTCTGAGGCGGACGGAGGGATGAAGTATGAGGGCTGCCCGCCTAACAATCCGGCGGGTCCGCCGGCTGTTTGGCGGAAGGGATGAGAAAACAATCCTTGTTTTTTATGCATTTTTTACCTCATCCTTCATCCCTCATCCTTCATCCTTCCGGAAATTGCCATGAATTCCGCCTTAGGCGGACGATTTTAACTGCAATTTTCGGGCTGCTGGTTCTTTTTTTCAGCCCGGCCGCTTCGTCCGCCTCAGGCGGACGGGCGGCCTCCTGGCATCTTAAAACCTCGCCTCATTTTAAAGTTTATCACGAAGCCAACTGGTCGCCTAATTCCATCACTCTTGAACTTGAGCGGCTCTACGGCAAACTCCGCATGAACGTTTCGATGTTCGCGCCCTGGATGGTCAGGGAAAAAACAAAGGTCTATATTTACCGGAACCGGCGGACCTACCTGAGCGGCGAATTCCATCCGCCGAAATGGTCAAAGGGGCTGGCGTATTTTTCCACAAAAACCGTTGTGGTCTATGACTCCGGCGATATAGCAAAACTCCGGGCCGTCCTCGCCCACGAATTAACCCACCTGTATTTTGAAAGCTTCTACGGCGAGAAGCTTAAAAATCCGCCCCAGTGGCTGAACGAAGGCCTGGCCGTGATGATGGAGGATCTCTCCCACCCCGGCGAGGGCCCCTGGTCCTCGGCGCTTAAGTATTTCCCGGACAAGAATATCATCCCGCTGTGGCGTTTTTTTAAGGTAAAAACAAACCAGCTGGGGTCCGATACCCAGGTAGGTCACTGGTACATGGAGGCCTTCGGCGTGGTGTCATATCTTTTCAGGCCCCATATGCGCATTCAGTTCAAGAATCTTTGCTCTCTGTTAAGGAAGGGGGAAAAGCTGGATTCGGTCCTCTGGAAGGTGTACAGGATCAAAAATTCCGCGGAATTTGACCGGGTCTGGCGGAATTGGCTCCAGGGTTACAGGACCAGGCAAAAGCAGGGGTTCGGCAACGATTTCCCTTCCGCGAGCTTTAATTTTAAACCGGTGGAATTTACCCCGTTCAGTACAAGCGACAAGGCCGGAAAAACCAGTAGGTAGCAGGTGGTAGAGGGTAGGTAGGATAATAAGGCATAGAATACCTTATCCCTACATTCCACCTACCACCTCCCAGCCAGGTGCTCCTTCAAATAAGCTCCCGTGTGGGAGCCGGACATTTTCATTATGCCCGGCAGGCCGCCGGCGTAGATAAGGCGGCCGCCGGCGTCTCCGCCTTCGGGGCCCAGTTCTATTATCCAGTCGCAAGAGCCGATGACATCCAGGTTGTGTTCTATTATTAAAACGGTGTTTCCCTGGTCGGCCAGGCGGTGGAGGACCCTGAGGAGTTTTTCCACATCCGCGAAATGGAGCCCCGTGGTGGGCTCGTCCAGGATATAGAGCGTGCGGCCGGTCGAACGCTTGGCCAGCTGTTCGGCCAGCTTCAGGCGCTGGGCTTCGCCGCCCGAGAGCGTTGTGGCGCTCTGCCCCAGTTTTATGTAGCCCAGGCCCACTTCCCGCATCGTGGAAAGCGCCCTGGCTATCGGGGGGAGCTCCGAGAAATGGACCGCTGCTTCGTCGGCGGCCATCTCCAGGACCTCCGCGATGTTTTTCCCTTTAAATCCGACCTCAAGGGTGTCTTCGTTGAACCGCCTGCCGCGGCACTCGTCGCATTTTACATAGACATCCGGCAAAAACTGCATTTGTATCTTTATGGTGCCGTCGCCCTGGCAGGCCTCGCAGCGGCCGCCCTTTACGTTGAAGGAAAAACGGCCGGGCGCGTATCCGCGGCGCCTGGCTTCGGGCAGGCGCGAAAAGATATCGCGGATATGGTTGAAAACCCCGGTATAGGTGGCGGGATTGGAACGCGGCGTCCTGCCGATCGGGGACTGGTCCACTATAATGACCTTGTCGATGTTTTGTTCGCCTTTCATCCCTTTGAAGCGCCCCGGATTTTCCTTGGAATTGTAGAGTTTTTTCGCCAGCGCCTTATAAATCACCTCATAAAGCAGCGTGGATTTTCCGGAGCCCGAGACGCCGACTATCGTCACGAACAGGCCCAGCGGTATCTTAACGTCTATTCCCTTCAGATTGAAATGTTCCGCTTTTTTGAATTGGAGCCAGCCTGCGCCCGGCTTGCGCGGGGGGTGGTCAAAGGCCGCTTTCTTTTCGCCGCGCAAAAAAGCGCCGGTTATCGACGCCGGACTCTTCAGAATGGCGGACAGGTTCCCTTGGGCCGTGACATAGCCGCCGGCCAGACCCGCGCCCGGCCCGAGGTCCACTATGTGGTCCGCGCTGCGGATAACGGCTTCGTCATGTTCCACGATTATCAGCGTGTTGCCCAGGTCGCGGAGCGATTTCAGAGTGTTGATCAGCCTGGCGTTGTCCCGCTGGTGCAGGCCGATGGTGGGCTCGTCCAGCACGTAAAGCACGCCGGTCAGGCCGCTGCCGATCTGCGTGGCCAGCTGGATCCGCTGGGCTTCGCCGCCCGACAGCGTTTCCGAGCGGCGCTCCAGCGAGATGTAGCCCAGGCCGACATCGTTAAGAAAGCCGAGACGCGAGTTTATCTCTTTAAGGATCAGCCGCGCGACGGCGCGGTCTTTTTCGCCGAGGGCTAAGCCCGCCATGAACGCTCTGATGCCTGAGATGGGCAGGCTTGAGATCTCGACGATGTTTTTGCCGCCCACCAGGACGTGCAGGCCCTCGGGTTTCAGGCGCAGGCCTTTGCAGGTCCCGCAGGCGGCTTCATGCATGAACTTGCGGTAGATCTCCTCTTTGACGAAATCGGATTCCGTCTCCGCGTGGCGGCGCTTCAGGTTGGTGATGACGCCTTCAAAATCGCCGTCGCGGCCGCCGTAAAGGATGAGGTCGCGCGCTTTCTGGGGCAGGTCTTTCCAGGGCGCGTCCAGGGAGATAGAGTTCTTTTCGGCGGCGGCCGCCATCATTTCCATATAGTAGCCGGACCAGGAGTTCTTCCAGCGGTGGGTGCGGGTGGTGACCGGGTTGGACCAGGCTTCTATGGCTCCGCCGTTTATGGATTTGGACCTGTCCGGGATTATAAGGTCTTCGTCTATCTCTATTTTGACGCCCAGCCCGCCGCATTCCGGACAGGCGCCGGACGGGGAGTTGAAAGAGAACAGCCTCGGCTCAAGCTCCGGAAAGCTGATGCCGCAGGAGGGGCAGGCGTTCTTTTCGCTGTAAACCCCGTTAGAAATAAGCCGCCCCGGGGCGGCTGCCGCCGTCCGCATAGCGGATGGCGGATTTCTAACGGGGTAAAGCGCCCCGCCGCCCTGACGCCCGCCTTTTCCGCCTGCGGCGCTGCGCCCGCCGGGTTGTATTGGCGGGGATCCGCCGGGTTGTTTGGCGGAGGCGGGTCCTGCGGCTCCGGGGGCCTCCACCGCTACCATGCCGCGGCTCTGGGCCAGCGCCAGTTCCACGGCCTCCGTCAGGCGTTCTTTTTCGCCGGGGCCGGCGGTAAGTTCGTCGATAAAAAGCTCTATCGTGTGCTTTACGTAGCGGTCAAGCTTCGGGACCGAGTCCAGTCCGCGGAGTTTTCCGTCCACGCGGGCTTTAACAAAGCCGTTCTTTTTAAGCCTGGCGAACAGCTCCTCGTAGGTGCCTATGCGCGCGCTGACGAGCGGGGCGAGCAATTTTATCTTCCTGCCCGAGTACCTGGCCGAGATTTCCGAGACTATACCCTGGACCGACCAGGCTTTTATGGGCCTGGCGCACAGCGGGCAGAACGGGGAGCCGATCCTGGCGTAGAGCAGGCGCAGATAGTCGTAGATCTCGGTTACCGTGCCGACGGTGGAGCGCGGATTCTTGGAGGGGGCATGCTGCTGTATCGCGATGGCCGGCGAGAGTCCCTCTATGGATTCCACGTCGGGCTTGTCCATCTGCTCCAGGAATTGCCGGGCGTAGGCCGACAGGCTTTCCACATAGCGGCGCTGGCCTTCCGCGTAGATGGTGTCGAAAGCGAGGCTGGATTTTCCGGAGCCGGAAAGACCGGTGACGACCACCAGCCTGTTTTTGGGGAGTTCAAGCGTCAGGTTCTTAAGATTGTGGGCTTTCGCGCCGGTAATTTTAATGACGTCCATATTGTCGATACGGCTGCTTTTATCGTTAGTACTACCTCCTACCTACTACCTACTTCCCCTGATACCTGTCCACCACCGTGTTCTTCGCGCAGGCCTCTTCCGTCCGGGGGTAATTGATGTTGAAATGCAGGCCTCTGGATTCCTTGCGCGCCGCCGCGGAGCGGATGATGACGTCGGCCAGGCAGGCGATGTTGCGCAGTTCCAGCAGGTCCCGCGTAAGCAGGAAATCCCAGTAGTATTTAACTATCTCAGCGGAGATTATTTTTATCCTCGCGCCCGCGCGTTCAAGCCTTTTATCGCTCCTGACTATGCCGACGTAATTCCACATAAGGGTTCTTATCTCATCCCAGTTATGGGTTATCATCACCGCCTCGTCGGAAGGGCGGGCGTTGCCGTAATTCCAGACTTCGGTCCGGGCGGTTTTTTTACCGGTTTTTTTCACGTAATCGCCGCTTATGGCGCCGGCCGTCCTGTGGGCGAAGACGCAGGCCTCCAGCAGCGAGTTGGAAGCAAGGCGGTTTGCGCCGTGCAGACCGGTGCACGCCGCTTCCCCCGCGGCGTAAAGCCCCGGCATGGCGGTCCGGCCCCATTCATCGGTCCGCACTCCGCCGCAGAAGAAATGGGCCGCGGGAACCACGGGAATGGGGGTTTTGGTCATGTCGATGCCGAACGACAGGCACTTTTCATAGATATTGGGGAAACGTTTTTTTATGAACGCGGCCGGGCGCCCGGTGATATCCAGATAAACGCATTCGGCTCCGGTTTTTTTAAGCTCGCTGTCTATGGCCCGGGCCACGATGTCGCGCGGGGCCAGCTCCTTGCGCGGATCATAAGCCTCCATGAACGGCCTGCCGCCGGCCAGCCGCAGCACCGCGCCCTCGCCGCGCACCGCCTCCGAAATAAGGAAAGATTTGGCCTGCGGGTGATAAAGGCAGGTCGGGTGGAACTGAATGAATTCCATGTTGACGAGCGGGAGCCCGGCCCGGTAGGCCATGGCCATGCCGTCGCCGGTGGCGGTATCCGGGTTTGAGGTATAAAGGTAGACCTTGCCGGCCCCGCCGGAGGCCAGCACGGTTCTGGAAGCCAGGAAGCTGTGTATCGAGCCGGTGCTTTCTTCAAGGACATAAGCGCCGTAACAGGCGTTGTCCGCCCGCCTAAGGCGGGCCGGACGGGCGGCCAGGATCAGATCCACGGCGGCGTGGTTCTCGTAAAAGCGGATCTTTTTTTCGGAGCGGCAAAGCCGGAGCAGCGCGGATTCTATTTCATGCCCGGTATAATCCCTGGCGTGCAGTATGCGGCGCCTGGAATGGCCGCCTTCAAGGCCGAGCGCAAAGCCCGCGCCTTTTTTCGTGAAGCGCACGCCAAGCTTTACCAGCTCTTTTATCCGCTCCGGGCCTTCGCGGACCGCGAGCTCCGCCACCCGCGGGTCGGCCAGGCCCGAGCCTGTTTTCAGCGTGTCGCTGATATGGAGCAGGAAATCGTCATTCTTGTCCGTGACCGCGGCGATGCCTCCCTGCGCGAGATCCGTATTGCAGACCTGGGCGCTGCGCTTGGAGACAAGGCTGACCGTGCCCAGGCGGGCAAGCTTGTGCGCGGTCAGCAGGCCCGACAGGCCCGTGCCTATCACCAGAAAATCCGAGGTGTATATGGACATTTTGCTTTTATTATCCGTCTTAAAATATTATGATAATATTCGTAACTACTCAGCCACTAAGACACCAGGGCACAAAGAAAGTTATGGAATCAAAAGGATTCATTGGCTGATTTCCTTCGTGTCTTTGTGACTTTGTGGCTGAAGAGTTATTAATATTCTACTAAATAGTGATTACTGAAAAGCCGGGTACAAGTAGAACAGAAGTCTAAAGTAAACAACTTAATCTCTACACTTTAGACTCTAGACTTTAGACTAACGATGTAAAGGCCAGGTTATGGAAAAGGCGAAGACAAATAAACTCCTGTTCATTTACGCGCCGATGCCGGCCTCGTTCGGCATACTTTTCTGGCTGATCTATCCGAATCTTGACGCTCTCTCCGCCACGGTCAGGAACGCGGACCCGAAGTTCCTTTTATTATCGTTTTTTTTCGCGTGCGGCAGCTATCTGTTCATGGGTTTTTCGCTCTGGGAGATCCTTAAAATACTGGGGCACCGGCTGCCGTTCTGGGAAGCGTCCGGCGTCGCGTTCGTTTCGACGACGGTCAACTATTTTTTCTCTTCCGGCGGCGTCAGCGGCTTCGCCACCAGGGCGCATCTTCTGAACAAGCGTCAGATCCCCTACGGCATCTGCGTAACCTCCTCCGTGGTGCTCAGCGTTTTAATTTACCTGATGCTCTCCATCATTATAGTCGAAGGCATGTTCCTGCAACTCCTGAAAGCCCACCAGTTCGGCGTTAAGTTCTTTGAGGGCATCGTGGGGGTGATGTTCGTCCTGTCTTTCGCGTTCGCGCTGGTCATGCTGTTTTTCCACCATGAACTGCGCTCCGCGTGGGCCAGGAAGATCTACCACGCGGTCAACCACGTCCTTTTTTTCTTCTCAAAAAAGGAAATACCGGAAGAAACGTTCGTCCAGTTCGAGGAACAGTTGGCCCAGGGCATCAATACCATACACGCCAAAAAATACGAGCTGCCCAAGGTCCTGGGTTTTGTGTGCCTGGACTGGATCTGCACTATAATGATACTCAACTTCGCCTTCAGGGCCGTCGGCGTCAATATGGGGACCGCCAAGCTTATAATAGGCTTCGCGGCCGGCATGCTTATGACGGTCATCCCCGTACTGCCCGGGGGTCTGGGCGCCATGGAGGCCGCCATGAGCGCGGTGTATTCCCAGATGGGCGTAAACTTCGGCAAGGCCCTTACCGCCGCGCTTATTTTCAGGCTGTTCTACTACGTGGCGCCGTCCATTATCAGCGTGTTCATCTACTGGGGCTTAAAGATGTCCGAGCCCGATTACGCCTATTTCGGCAGCGCTTCCAACAGGCTGCCGGAGGAAAAGGAGGAAGATGGCTGAAGATATCAGGATATTATGAAAGAAAAATTCATGCAGTTCGAGCCGCGGATATCCGCCTCCGCCTGGACGCATCCTTCGGCTGTGATCATCGGACGGGTCCGGATCGGCGCTCTTGCCTCGGTCTGGCCCGGAGCGGTAATAAGGGGGGACGTGGACTCGATCGAAATCGGAGAAGGCGCCAATATCCAGGACCTGGCGGTTCTTCATCCGAATTTCAATAAGCCTGTTATCGTGGGGGCCGGCGTGACCGTGGGACACAGCGCCATAATACACGGCTCTAAAATAGGCGAGCATTGCCTTATCGGCATGGGCGCCGTGGTCATGGACTCGACGGTCGGGGAGTTCTCGTTGATAGGCGCGGGGGCCGTTGTGACCCCGGGTTCCAACATCCCGGCGGGCAGCCTGGCGCTCGGCATGCCGGCCAAAACGGCGCGGCTGCTTAGTGAAGAAGAAAAGAAAGACCTTCTCAGATCGAAAGAAGATTATATAGAGCTCTCAAAGCGGTACAGGAATTGATCTTTATGGAAAAGACCGCCGGAAAAAAAATACTGATAGTGGAGGACAGCAAGACCATGTCCGTCGTTTTAAAGGAAGTCCTTGAAAGCGAAGGGTATACCGTATCTTTAGCCGGGGACGGCGTGACGGGCATTGCCCTTGCGAGGCGCGAGATGCCGGATCTGCTGCTGCTTGACCTGCTGCTGCCGAAACTGAACGGCTACGAAGTCTGCAATACCCTGAAAAGGGACAACAGCACGCGGCACATCCAGGTGCTGGTCATCTCCACTATGAGCAGCCCCGAAAGCATGGAAAAGGCCAAATTATGCGGCGCGAAAAATTTCATGAAAAAGCCGTACAACCTCGAAGACCTGCTGCGCGAGATAAAAAAGCTTCTTCCGCGGTAAAAAATATCTATGCGGCTCTGTTTCGGGCTTTCGGCCCGCAGGGGTGGTGGCCGGTTTCCCCGGGAAATGGCCGGTCCCCGGTTTACCGGCGGGGTTTTCACGGGCCCCTTGGCGCGGCGGCGATGTTCGAGATCTGCGCCGGCGCCATACTGACCCAGAACACCGCCTGGCGCAACGTGGAGAGAGCGCTGACAGCGCTTAGCGGTGACAAGCTGCTGGCTTCGGAAAAAATAGCGGCCGCCGGTTACGGGCGGCTTTACCGCGCGCTGCGCCCCGCGGGCTATTACAGGCAGAAAGCGAGGCGCCTTAAAGATTTCTGCCGCTACACCCTCAAGGCCCACCCGGAGGGGCTTCGCGGCTGGTTCTCCGGGAATGCGGAGGCGCTGCGCGAGGAACTGCTTTCGCTTAAGGGAATAGGGCCGGAGACCGCCGATTCCATACTGCTTTACGCCGCCGGAAAACCGAAATTCGTGATAGACGCGTACACGCGCAGGATATTCGTCCGGCTGGGCTTCCCGGACCGGCGCGAGTACGGCGTTTGGCAGCGGAGGTTCGAGAGTTCTCTGCCTCCGGACGTCCGGCTGTATAACGAATATCACGCGCTTCTCGTCGCGCTGGGCAAGGACTACTGCAAAAAAACCGCGCCGCTCTGCGGAAAATGCCCGTTAAAGCGTATGTGCGCCGCTGCCCGGATAAATTA
>Ga0180009_10006857_pt1 | contig 11820 bp, 9 predicted proteins | sample OS_PC_MetaG_FD_123537 | JGI IMG/M metagenome (GOLD analysis project Ga0180009, IMG submission 123537) | Groundwater microbial communities from the Aspo Hard Rock Laboratory (HRL) deep subsurface site, Sweden - OS_PC_MetaG | ecosystem: Environmental > Aquatic > Deep subsurface > Groundwater...
GATTCTTAAAAAGAATGACTGAAGGAGGTGTAACTGTTCTGGTGGGCAGCTCGGTCTTCAAAACCGTTGTGGGGAGTAAGTGCTTCCCAGGTAGGTTCGATTCCTATCCACCTCCGCCAAAAAATTTATAAAATATCAGATTCTCACTAAAAAAGTATTGGAAGATTTGGGTATAGTTTCTCGACTGAAATGTCTTCGAAACCATACCACAAATCTATTAATAGAGATTATATTTAGTAATATATTAAATTCTCATTATAAGAATATTAAAAGAATATGAAAGCTACAGTTGCAATAGTCAATTACAATACAAAAGACTTTTTAGATAAATGTTTAAACTCAATCTATAAATTTGGTTCTAAATATGATATTGAAGTAATAGTTGTTGATAATAATTCAGATGATGGTAGTGTTCAGATGGTAAGAAATAATTATCCAGATGTAAAACTTATTGTAAATTCTAAGAACATAGGTTATACAGCAGCAGCAAATCAATCAATAAAATTAACAAATTCAGATTTTTTAATACTTTTAAATAGTGATACGGAGGTCTTTGAAGGAAGCATAGATAGAATTATTGAATATTTAAAAAACAATACTGAAGTAGGTGTAGTAGGACCAAAAATAATTGACCCATCTGGTAATGCACATCTCTCATGTAGAAGGTTCCCATCTTTTAAAGAAGCTGCAATGCATGTTTTAGTAGGTATATTTTGGTCAAGAAATCCGTATACAAGAAGATATAAGATGATGGATTTTGATCATAATAAAGAAGTGAAGATAGATTGGGTGAGTGGAGCATGTATGGGTTTAAGAAGAAGAGCTTTAGATGAAGTTGGTTTATTTGATGAGAGATACTACATGTATGTTGAAGATCTCGACCTCTGTGAAAGAATGTGGAATGCTGGATGGGAGGTAAGATATTTTCCCAGGGCTACAGTTGTTCATTACATAGGTGGAAGTACGAAGGGAACTGGTGTTGAGCTTTTTTACCAACAACAAAAAAGTGTTTTTAGATATTTTTTAAAGAATTATGGATATAGTTGGAGAGTTATTTTAATTCCATTTCTAGCAATAGCATTAGGATTTAGAGTTTTGGTGTTTTTTATAATAAAAAATTATGAGAAATTTATAAAAAGAAAATAAAAATGTCTTCGAAACTATGCCACAAAGCTATATAAGATAAATATTATTTGTAATAAATTAGTTTTTTAAATTAAAGGAATTTTTTATATATTTATTATGACAAGTGAGTTGGAAATAAATAATTATAAATGCATTATATGTGATGGTAACAGGTTTAAAGAAGTTTTTAATCTCGAGAAGATATCAAAGAAACCCTATAGGGTTATAAAATGTTCAAATTGCAGTATGATTTCAATCTATCCCATTCCTTCTAAAAATTTTATTCAAAGACATTATAATGATCCACTCTATCCCAAATCTGCTTATTTTAGGAATATAACAATAAATTTTAAAGGAAGTCCCGAAGCTAAACTCTTTTTAAAAGGTTTAAATTTGATTGAAAAATTAAATCCTAATAAGGGAAAGATTTTAGATGTAGGTTGTTCATCAGGTGTTTTTTTAAATATGGCAAAAGATAGAGGATGGGAGACACTTGGAATTGATGTATCAAAAGATTTTGTAAATTATGCCAAAAAGAATTTTAAGTTGGATATAAGATATGGTTTTTTAAAAGATTTTTCTTTTAAGGAAAATAGTTTTGATGTTGTGACATTATGGGATTTAATAGAGCATGTAAGAGAGCCAAAGAAGCTACTAAAAGAAGTGTGTAGGATTCTTAAGCCTGAAGGGATTGTTCTAATATTAACTCCTAATCAAAATTCTCTAATAAAAAAGACAACTAATTTAAGTTACAAACTTAGTTTTGGAAGATGGAAGACCCCGGCAAATGTAGTCTATGATATACATCATTTATACTACTTCTCTAAAAAGAATATAACAATTCTTTTAAACAAAATTGGTTTTAAGATAGTCTATACAGGTAAAGAGGAAACAATTTTAAACAGAATAATCGGGGAGGAATCTGACCACTGGATAAAGAAGAACAAGTTTATGGTTTTTGGACTTAGATTAATATTTTTTATTGCAAAATTAACTGGGAATAAAAATAAATTATTGATATTATCCAGGAAAAAGAGGATACTAGCAAATATTATTTAAATATAAATAGTAAAATAAGAATATTATCCAAAATTTTAAATTCCATAAAAACTTATAATTAATTTAAAAATCAATATAGATGGTTATAGTAAAATGCAATTTGAATTCTTAGAATTTTTACTATTTTTAGTAGCAATAGTTCTTACAGTAATTTTCACTCCATGGGTAAGAAGATTAGCTCTAAAAGTGGGTGCTTATGTTGATGTTCAAAGGGAAAGAAGAGAGAGGGACATTCATAAGGATATAACTCCAACTATGGGTGGACTTGCCATATTCCTTTCCTTTTTTATCACCTCTTTTTTTGCAATAGGGATTAATAAAAGTCTTATAGGGATAATTTTGGGTAGTTTAGTTATACTTACAGCAGGTATTATTGATGATATATATGAGCTTTCACCGCTGAAAAAACTTTTTTGGCAATTAGCATCAGCAATTATTTTAATTATATTTGGATTTTATCCCAGTGTTATCACTAACCCATTTGGTGCAGAACCTATTTATTTAGATAAAATAAATCTTTCTTTTGCTCTCTTTGGAAAATCTCTTATTATTCCAATTTTTTCAATAATTTTTACCATTTTATGGGTTATGATTTTAGAGAATGCAATAAATTTTCTTGATGGATTGGATGGTTTAGCCAGTGGAGTATCTGGAATTGCTGCATTGGTTCTTTTTGGAATTGCCGCAGAGTCAATTATTTTAACAAAACCTCAAACAGCTATTATGGCATTGATTTTTGCTGGAGCTATTTTTGGATTTCTACCACATAACTTTTATCCCGCAAGAATATTTTTAGGTGATACAGGAAGCATGTTTTTGGGTTATATGCTTGCAGTGATATCACTGCTTAAAGCAGCGAAAATACCGACAGCAATTATAGTTTTAGGTTTTCCAATATTGGATTTGGTCTGGGCGATAGTGAGAAGGTCTTTTAAAGGGAAGCTCCCGATAAATGCAGATAGAGGACATTTTCACCACCTGCTTGTAGATATCGGATTATCACAACCTCAAGCAGTTATAATACTTTATATTATTTGTGGAACTTTTGGCTTAGCCTCTCTTTTTCTAAAAGAAACCTATCAAAGCAAATTGATGTTAGCTTTTATTTTTGGATTGATGTTATTTACTGCAGCGATATTTATAATCTATGCCACGATTAAGAGGAACAATAGAAAAAGATAGACGGTATTGGTTAGTTTAAAAGAATTTTTGAATAACCTAAGAATAACCTAATAGATACTACCAAGCTCAACAAAAGGGATAAAACAATCACCAAACTTATTTTTTAAAGTGTAAAGTGTGTTAAACTATTTAGAGTAATATATTAGTGTGTTATTAACAAAATAGGTCTAAAATTTACTTTATAAAAAATAATGCGCTAAAATCTCCGCCTTGATGAGTAAGGAAATTGGAAACATAAAAAATGAGTGTAAATGAGATAAAAATAGCTGATAACTTATATATATATTCAAGTTCAAGATATCATAATATCAACTCAAGTGCATTTTTAACAAGGGAAGGGGTATTAATTATTGACACTATGCTTTTTCCTGATGATATGAAAAGAGTTAGGAGACTAGTAAAACTTAGAGAACCTAAAGGTATAAAAGATATAATTAATACTCATTATCACTTAGATCATACATGCGGAAATGCAATATTTAATGATGCAAGAATTATAGCTCTTGATTTATGCAGGGATATGATGAAAAGACATGGTAAAGAGATTTTAGAGGAATTTGCAAAGGTTGAGCCTGAAATTGAGGGCACAGAAATTAATTTACCAAATATTACTTTTAATAAGAAAGCAAATTTATTTTTTAAAGATGAAGAGTTTGAGTTAATTTCAACACCAGGTCATTCTCCAGATTCAATTTGTGTCTATTGGAAAAATAAAGAAATTCTATTTGCTGGTGATACTGTTATTCCAGTTCCGTATTTCTATTACGGTAATAGGGAGAAACTCATAAAAACATTAGTGGATATAATTGCTCTTAAACCAAAATTGATTATACAGGGACATGGCATGCCAATTCAAGAGGAAAACATAGAAAAAGAATTGAATTCAAAGATTAAATATCTTAAAAAAATTAATGAAATTGTAAAAGAATCTATTGAAACTAAACTATCAAAGAGGGAAATTTATAGAATCTCTATAGATAAGTGTGGAATTGAAAAAGATCCTGATCCAGATGATTCATTTTGGATAAGGGATATACATATATCTAACTTAGCAAGAGTTTATAGAGATTTGAAATAAGGTAAAATTAGAAATAGAAATTGTTTTTATAGTATGAAAGGAGGAAGAATTGACAGTTCCGATAGTCTCCATAGTAGGAAAATCAAAATCTGGAAAAACAAGTCTATTAGAGAAATTGATACCTGAATTAAGGGGTAGAGGTTATAGTGTTGGTGTTATAAAGCATGATATTCATGATCATGAGATAGATATACCAGGAAAAGACTCATATAAGATAAAAAAAGCTGGTGCTGAAACCATTATTATTTCTTCTCCTAAAAAAATTTCTATGGTAAAAGATGTATCAAATAATGAAATCGATTTAGGATTATTGGCATTTAAATATTTAGAGAATGTGGATCTAATTCTAACTGAGGGATATAAGAAACAGGCATTTCCAAAAATAGAAGTTATAAGAAGTGAAGTATCTAAAGAACCAATATGCTCTCCAAAGGAAGTAATGGCTTTTATTTGTGATTTTCATATGAAATCATCAAGACCAGTTTTTGAAACAGAAGATATAAGAAAAGTTACAGATTTTATCGAAGATAGGTTTTTAATGAAAAGGAAGAAGGCAAAGATAAATTTATTAGTTGGAGGAAAAAGGATTCCTTTAAAAGGTTTTGTTCAAGATTTTATAGTAAATACGGTAAAGGGAATGATATCATCCTTGAAGAGAGTGGATAAAAAGAAAAAAATATATATAAGAATAGAGGAGGAAAAGTGATTACACCTGAAAAAGCTTTGCAAATTATCTTAGAAAATATTTCTATTTTAAAACCTAAGGATGTTCCTATATCAGATAGTTTAGGTTTGGTTGTTGCTGAGGATGTTTCTTCTGAAGAAAATATACCACCATTTGATAATTCAGCAATGGATGGATTTGCTGTTAGGTCAAAAGATACTGTAGGTGCATCTCCAAAAAATCCAGCAACTTTATTACTTAGAGGAGAGGCACTAATGGCTGGAACTACTCCTAAAGTTAAGCTAAAAGAACAAACAGCAGTTGGAATAATGACAGGTGCCCCCATTCCTTTAGGGGCTGATACAGTTATTCCAGTTGAATTTTGTAAAAAATTAGAAGATAGAGTTATTATATATACTCATTATCCTGCGAATATGAATACAAGAAGAGCTGGTGAGGATATAAGGAGAGGTGATAAAGTTTTAGAAAGAAATGCTTTAATATATCCAGCAGACATTGGGGTATTAGCTTCTTTAGGTATGGAGAAAATAAAGGTTTTTTCAAAACCAATTGTTGCAATTCTATGTACTGGAGATGAATTAGTAGATATCAAAACTCCCTTATCACCAGGAAAGATAAGAAGTTCAAATACTTATTCATTATCAGCTCAGGTGAAAGAAGTGGGAGCTATACCTTTAGAATATGGAATAGTTAAGGATAATACAGAAGAAATAAAAGAAAAAATTATAGATGCTCTGGAGAAAGCAGATTTGATAATTATATCTGGAGGAGTTTCTATGGGTGAACATGACCTTGTTAGAAATATTGTTACAGAGATTGGTGCTGAACTAAAGTTCTGGAAAATAACTCAAAGACCAGGTTTACCTATGGCGTTCTGGGTTTTTGAAAAAAAACCAATTTTTGGTCTTCCAGGGAATCCTGTTTCTGTGATGGTTTGTTTTGAAAATTATATAAGACCCTCTATTTTTAAAATGATGAATAAAAAGTTCCAACCTCGACAGATTATAAAGGCAAAGATGGCACACCCAGTTAAAAATAAAAAAGGTCGAGTTCATTATCTAAGAGTAATTGTTTATAAGGAAAGAGATGAGTTATGGGTAAAAACAACAGGTGACCAGGGTTCTGGTATATTAAGATCTATGGCAAAAGCAAATGGATTATTAACTATTCCAGCTGAGAAAAATTTTATTGAAAGAGGGGAAGATGTAGAGGTTAGAATGTTAAAAGCAATTCTTACTACACCAATTCCTATTAGTATTGAAAATTTTTAAATTTTTAAATAGCTTAACTTAAAGCCAGGAAACCCGCTTGCGAAAGCTTACGGTAGTTCACACTCTCAAATAGAATTAGATTATCATTCTAATAGAGTAAGAACAAAAAAAATAAATTAAGTAACCTTTGAAAGCTTTAGCCATGATTTATAAAAACAATGTCATAGTAATAAATAAAATTTAGAAAAATATAGTAGGGCAAGGCTTTAGCCTTGCTTAATATTGCAACCCCAAAGGGTTGCAATACATATTAACTAAAAGTTGCCCTACATGTGTAGCCTCTCCCCTGGTGGGAGAGGGAAAGGGAGAGGGGGAAGATTAAAAATGATTAGATTTTCTATTTTGACTGTAAGTGATAAAGGATATAGAGGTGAAAGAGAAGATATCAGTGCGAATGTTATAAAGACAAAGATAGAAAAGCTTGGTTATGAGTTAATTGATTATAAGATTGTTCCTGATGATAAGGGGATGATAAAAGATACTCTTACTGATTTTTGTGATAAAAAGAAAGTTGACCTAATTTTTACTACTGGTGGAACCGGGTTTTCACCAAGAGATTTAACTCCAGAAGCTACAAAAGAAATAGTAGAAAAAGAAGTTCCCGGAGTATCTGAAATAATAAGATTGGAAGGTTATAAAATTACACCTCATTCAATGCTTTCCCGAGGATATAGTGGTATTAGGGGTGGTACTTTAATAATTAATCTACCAGGAAGTCCAAAAGCTGTTGAAGAATCATTGGAAGTAATTATTCCAATATTAGATCATGGTATTGAGGTGTTGAGGGGGGAAGCTTATGAATGTGCAACAAAACAGAAAAATGCCCCTTAAAAATAGAGACCCTTTGAAAGCTTTAGGCATAAAATAAATTAAGTAACCTTTGAAAGCTTTGGGTATAGTCTCTTGACTGTGTAGCCTCTCCCCTGGTGGGAGAGGGAAAGGGAGAGGGGGAATTTAAATTATATGAAACTAATAATTTGTGAGAAAAATCAATCAGCAAAAAGAATCTCAGAAATACTCTCAAGAAAAAAGGCTAAGAGAGAAAGTTACTATAAAAATATCTATTATAGCTTTAAGTGGGATGATGAGAATGTTTTAGTAATGGGATTGAGAGGGCATATCCTAACATTAGAATTTCCTCCTGAATATGAGAACTGGCAGAAGGTTGAGCCTTTTAGTTTGATTAATGCTGAAACCAGGAAAGTTCCAAAATCTAAATCTTTGATTAAACTTATTAAAGAAAAAGCTAAAAAGGCCAGTGGAGTAATTATTGCAACTGATTTTGATAGAGAGGGTGAGTTAATCGGATTTGATGTTATTTCTCTAATAAAAAAAGTGAATCCAGAAGTTAGAATAAAAAGGGCAAGATTTTCAACATTAACTTCAGATGATATTAATAAAGCATTTTCTAATTTAGAAGAACCACATTTTTCTCTGGCAATGGCAGGAGAGACAAGACAGGAAATTGATTTGTACTGGGGAGCTATCTTAACTCGTTTTATATCACTTGCCTCAAAAAGGCTTTGGGAAAATTACTTATCAGCGGGAAGAGTACAGAGTCCAACACTTGCCATTTTAGCAGAAAGGGAGAAAAAAATTACTGAATTTAAACCCACCCCTTATTGGCAGATCAGGTGTGAAATTTCAAAAGATAAGCAAAACTTCTTTGCTTATCACAAAAAGAGGAAGTTCAATAACAGAGAAGAAGCAGAGAAAATACTTAATAAACTATCGGAAAGGAGCATAGTTAAATCAGTTAATCAGGTGAAGAGAGATAAAAAACCACCATCTCCTTTTAATACGACCTCATTTCTTCAGGAAGCAGCTAAGGTTGGTTTTTCTCCAGCTAAGGCTATGAATATAGCTGAGAGCTTATATATGGGTGGTTATATAAGTTATCCAAGGGTTGATAATACTGTATATCCATCCTCTCTAAATTTGAGGAAAGTTTTGCAAAGACTTAAGAAATTTGAAAAGATTTCTGATTTAGCTGAAGAATTACTAATTAAAAAGAAGCTTATACCAACCAAAGGCAGTAAGATTTCTTCTGACCATCCACCTATTTATCCAACTCGTGTACCTGATAAGAAGGTTATAAGTTCCGATCAGATGAGAATATTTGAGCTTGTATCTCGAAGATTTATGTCGACTCTTGCCAAGAAAGCCATTATTTTAAGTGTTAATGTAAAAATTGAGATTTCAAAAGAAATATTTTTAGCAAATGGACTACAAATTGTAGATGAAGGATGGATGAAATTTTACCCATATATAAAAACAAAGGAGAGTTATCTACCACCATTGAAAGAAGGAGATAAACTGAATGTTTTGAATTCTGAAATTTTAGATAAAGAGACTAAACCACCAGCAAGATATACCCAAAGTGGATTAATAAATAAAATGGAAAAATTAAATTTGGGTACAAAATCAACGAGACATACCATAATTCAAAATCTCTATAATAGAGGTTATATTCACAACAATCCAATAATTACCACAAAAACCGGAATAGTGGTTGCTGATGTTTTAAAAAATCATGCTAAAAAAATATCCTCGTCAGAGATGACCTCTGACCTGGAAAATGATATGGATAGAATTGCTTCTGGTAAAGAAAGTAAGGAAAAGGTTGTAAAAAAGTCAAAACAATTATTAAATGATATATTAATACAACTAACTGATTCAAAAAATGAGATTGGTGAAAAGATAAGAACAGGTGTTTATGAGGATAAGAGGATCGCGAAGTGTCCAAAGTGTGGCAAAGATTTAATAATAATAAAAAGTAGGATGACAAAAAAAAGGTTCGTTGGTTGTTCAAATTATCCAGATTGTTCTCAAGCTTATCCAATTCCCCAGAAAGGTAAAATATCTTCTACGGGAGAGATTTGTAAGTATTGTAATACAACTGTAATTAAGATAGTAATGAGAAGAAGAAAGCCCTGGAACTTATGTCTAAATCCAGATTGCCCATCAAAAAAAGATAAGAGTAGTAAAAAATATCCAAAACAGAAATTAAAAGGCAAAACAAAAAAGGAACTGGAAATTTTTGGAAAATGTCCAAATTGTAAAAATGACTTGGTATTAAGAACAGCTAGAAAATCTAAAAAAATATTTTTAGGTTGTTCAAATTATCCAAAATGTAAGACAACATTTTCAATACCACAATCTAGGGAAGTAAAACCTAATGAAAAGTTATGTGATGTGTGTGGATTTTCTCAGATTGAGATCATGTTAGAAGATAAAATACCAAAAATTTTGTGTATAAACAGATCATGTTCCACAAATAAATAGAATTTTTTTGGTATATAATTTTTATAATCACTTTCCTCTCCCTTGATGGGAGAGGGTAAGGGAGAGGGTGTAAATTTGATAATTTAAATATTTTCCCCTCCCCTAAAATCCCCTCCCACAAAGGGAGGGGAGTACATATGTAGATAACTACACTTTTTTTAGTAATAGTTTAAATTTTTTAAAAAAATAATTTTAACAAGGAGGTAAAGAATTTGGAACTAAAGAAGATTAAAGAATTAATAACATCAAATAGAATATTATTGGGACCAGGTCCAAGTAATTATGACCCTCGTGTAATGAAGGCAATGACATCTCCTTTGATTAGTCATTTAGATCCAGAAATTTACCTGATACTTGATGAGACTGTAGAGTTATTAAAATATTTATTTAAGACAAAAAATGAAGTAACTCTACCCATGTCAGGGACGGGAACAGCAGGAGGAGAGACTGCATTCACAAATGTAATTGAACAGGGTGACAAGGCAATAGTTTGTTTAAATGGTTTCTTTTCAGAAAGAAATATAGAAATGATAGAAAGATGTGGAGGGGAAGTAATAAGAATTGATGCAGAGTGGGGTAAACCAATAGATATTGAAGAAGTAGAAAAAACATTAAGGGAAAATCCTGATGTAAAGGTTTTATCAATGACACATGGAGAGACCTCAACTGGTGTTTTAACTCCACTTGAGGAAGTAGGGAAATTTTGTAGCCAAACTCCAACTCTATTTGTAGTAGATGCTGTACCAACATTGGGAGGAATGGATGTTGATGTGGATGGTTGGAATATAGATATATGTTATAGTGGAACCCAAAAATGTTTAAGTGCTCCACCAGCAATGGCTCCAATTACTTTTAGTCAGAAAGCAATAGATGTAATAAAGAATAGAAAAACTAAAATACAAACTCTATATCTTGATGCAATTGAATTGATGAGACATTGGGGTAAAGAAAGAAAATATCACCATACACTTCCAATTGTTATGATCTATGCTCTAAGGGAAGCATTGAGAATAATTTATGAAGAAGGGCTTGAGGAGAGATTTAAAAGACATAAGGAAATAAGTCAACTACTTAAGGTTCATTTAACAGAGATGGGATTTAAGCTATTTGCTCAGGAAGGTTATAGACTTCCAATGCTAACATCAGCTGAAATTCCCGAGGGACTCAACGAAAAGGTAATAATAACTAAATTACTTAATGAATATAATATAGAAATTGGTGGAGGTTTCGGTAAATTAGCAGGTAAACTGCTGAGAATAGGGTTGATGGGATATTCATGCTCAAAGAAAAATGTTTACTATCTGATATCTGCCCTTAAGGAGATAATGTCTTAAAATTGAATTTAACTTCAAAAATATCCAAGAAAGCATTAATTAGAAAGGAGTTTGTATGAAGCCAAAGGTTTTTGTTACCAGAAAATTACCGGAGAAGGCTCTTGAAATGATAAGAGCAGAATGTGATATGGAGATAAATCCTCACGATAGAGTATTAACTAAGGAAGAATTAATCAGTGGTATAAGTGACAAAGATGGTATGCTCTGCCTTCTAACAGATGAAATAGATGAAGAGGTTATTGATAGTGGAAGGAATTTAAGAATAATTGCAAATTATGCTGTTGGTTATAATAATATAGATGTTAGCGCAGCAACTAAAAGGAAAATTCCAGTAACAAACACTCCTGGAGTCTTAACAGATACAACTGCAGATATGGCATGGGCTCTAATTTTTGCTATTGCAAGAAGGGTTGTTGAAGCTGATAAATTTACAAGAGAGGGTATGTATAAAGGTTGGGGACCAATGATGTTTTTGGGTGGAGATATATATAGAAAGACTTTAGGAATAGTTGGTTTAGGAAGAATAGGAAAATCAGTAGCCAAGAGAGCTAAAGGGTTTGATATGAGAGTTTTATATTTTGACGCTTTTAGAGCAGATGAGAAAGTTGAGAAAGAACTTAGCATTAAATATGTTAGTTTAGAAGAGCTCCTAAAAGAGTCAGATTTTGTCTCAATTCATGTCCCCTTGCTCCCCTCGACTCACCATTTAATAGGTGAAAAAGAACTTTTAATGATGAAAAAAACAGCATATCTGATAAATAATTCTAGGGGTCCCGTAATTGATGAAGAAGCGTTAGTAAA
>Ga0180009_10006858_pt1 | contig 11819 bp, 8 predicted proteins | sample OS_PC_MetaG_FD_123537 | JGI IMG/M metagenome (GOLD analysis project Ga0180009, IMG submission 123537) | Groundwater microbial communities from the Aspo Hard Rock Laboratory (HRL) deep subsurface site, Sweden - OS_PC_MetaG | ecosystem: Environmental > Aquatic > Deep subsurface > Groundwater...
CATAGAATCGCGTCATGGGCAATCTCCTTTCGGATCGGTTGATGCCGAATCTAACCCGACACCGTTCCAAATTTCGGAACGATCGGCCAACAGCCGGATCAACCGGAAAGGGATGCCCAAAAAAAAGGCCCGGCGGGGAGAGCCGGGCCAGATGAGCAATCCGTTTGCACGGACCAGTTCCGACCGTTTAGCGACTTGTTTTACGTGGCTGCAAGCAATTCGGCTCCAAATCACCACGGGTCAGCGGGGCCCCCAGGTCCGGGTTTCCACATCCGACCGGTCAACATGTTAACATCCCCGTGGGGAAATGTCAAGCAAAAACCACTCAAGTCGTTTATTTGTAATTATTTATGACTTCAGACAATTCGGTCTTTAGCCGCTCGACCAGGGCCTTGGGAGCCAGCAGGCGCGCACTGGATCCCAGGCTCAGGATCCAGGCCATGACCTCCGGTTCGCTGGTCGACGTGAAGCCGACCTCGATCCGGCCGTCTTTCTTCTGCCGGATGGTCTGGTCCGGATTCAGCTTCCGCTCGGCGGTGAAGTTCGCGGCCCATCCCCACAGCTCGGCCTTCACCTTGAAGGTCTTGCCCTTGATCACCCCGAAATGCTTGTTGAACACCTTGTCGAAATCGTAGTCGGTCACCGGCTTGAACGGCGTGTCGGTCAGGGCGACTCCTGCAAAGCGGTGCAGGGCGAACAACGGATCGTAGCCCGGATTCTTGAACACCTGGTCGGGCATCTTGGCGTAGCGGGCGTGCACGTAGATGGTCTCGTGGTGGGAGAAGATCTTCAGGGGCTTGATCCGGAAGACCTTCGGCTCCTTGTCCTGGAGGCGCCGGTAGGCGACCTCGCAGACCCGGTGCTTCTCAAGCCCCTGGACCAGGGTGCTGAGATTCCCGTAGTGAGGGGTGTAGTCGATGACCCCGGGACGGTAGACCCCGAAGGCGCTGCGGTCCGGATCCCGTCCGCCCTGGTGCAGCTTCGCCGTCTTGTCCACCGCGCGCATGGCCGCGGTGAAGTGCTCGCGCCCCAGCAGGTGGCTGGTGAAGGCCCGGCACATCAGCAGCACTTCCAGCTCGTCGTCGGTCAGGGGTAGCGTCGCCCTGGGCCGGCGCGCCCGCGGGATGCGGTAGAAGCTCCGGTTGCCCTTGGCCACCCGTTCGATGCCCGTCCCGCCCTCGTCCAGGTCCGTCACCAGGCGCAGCACCGTCTGCTTGCTGCACTGCAGACGGGAGCTGAGTTCGGTGAGGGAATATTCCCGGTCGTTGAACAGGAGCATGGCGTAGAGCTCGAGCAGACGGGATCCGGGAGAAATGCCGGCGGTCATGGGCGTGTCCTTTCGCGCGAAACGGTCCGTGGCTCCCTCGATTGTCCCCCGGCCGGCAGGATCCCGCAAGACCATTCCGGATACCGGAACGCAAATGCGATCAGGCCCGGCGGACCAACCGTCCGCCGGGCCGCCGCATCGGAAGGCTCGCCCAACCTTCCTCCACGGTCACGGGACCCGGATCAGGGCGTGAGGGTCAGGTCGCTGGTCACCCCGGCGATTCCCGCCCCTGGCCCGAACCCGGCGATCTTTTTGCCTGGACGTGCATGATGACGGAGAACCGTTCTGAATTCCGGAACGACTTCCGCATATTTCCCTGGCGGTCATCATGAGGACGATTTCAAGAAGGGGAGATCATGAGCGGAAGATCCCGGGACTCCTACCCTGCGATGGGCGCGGCCCATGACAGGACGTCGTGAAATGGGCGTCGGCAAGACTCTCCCCCGGCCGATGGGTGTAGGCCGCGAGGCACCCGTCCCCGGCCACCGAATAATCCAGGCAGACCACGTTGGGCGCCTGGATCTCCGGCTTTCCTTTCAGCCAGTAATGGCCGAAGAAGACCGGGGGATCCGCTGGGGGGTAACCGGAGTCGTCCAGTCGAAGCTTCGCAAGGTCGGCGAGGGGTTCAGCCGGGATCCCGGCCATGGCTCCCCGCGGAAACAACATGCCGCTGTAGGTGGGATCCTCCGGAACACCGAACCAGCGGACCCTGATGGCCCGCCGGGGATGGCCGTCCTTGTCCAGGGCCGGTCCCGAACCACGGGGAAGCAGCGCTTCCTTGCCCTTGAGCAACCATTCCACGGCCTGGAACAGATCCTCGTCCCTGCCCGGGGAGGCGAGGGCCGCGGCCATGAACCCGTCAGTGACGCCGCCGTGGTCCTCGAGCGCAGCGTCCGCCACACGGATCGCCCAGGGATCCCAGCAGGCATGAACCACCCGCAGGTGCTCGTTGGCAAGGTGAAGGGGCAGGATGCGGAACCAGTCCACCCAGTGATCCGGCACCGTCGGCGCTCCCAATTGATCGAGGGTTTGGCGGACCTGGCTCTCGTTCCGGGGAGAGTGGCTCCGCAGGTACCGGCCTTCATGGACGGTCGCATAGGCGATGGCGTTGAACTCGTGATTGCCCATCACGGCGTAGGCGTTCCCGTCCTCCATCATCGCGCGGACGATCTCCAGGGTCTCGCGGATCTCCGGACCCCTGTCGATGAAGTCCCCCACGAACACCGCCTTGCGGTCGGAATCGCCATGGCGGAATCCCCGCCCCGCCCGCTCGTAGCCGAGTTTCCCCAGCAGTTCCCTGAGCCGCAGGGCGTGGCCGTGGACGTCCCCGATGATGTCGTAGCAGGAATGGTGGGGGAGGCTCGCCATGATCTCGCCTGTCGCCAAGTTGTTGAAAAGGTTCCTGTTATACCCAGGGAGTCGCTTGACGGCCAAATATATCACGCTGACGGGTTCCGGCAACCCGCCGGTCGCCCGGCGGGGGCACCCTGGTGTTTCCCCAGGAATACCTGGATTTCTGCAGGAGGAATGGGATCACCAACCAGATCCATCTCCCGGGGAGAGAATCGGGAAGGGAATCCATGGCCTGGGAAGAGATGGCCGATCATGGCATCCGCAAGGTTTTCATTGACGATGGCATGCATCCGCTCTGGGATTGATCACCGGTTGCTGGCCAGGCATCTTTCCCGCGGAGTAGGCAAGGTATGACGATGGCCCTTTCGAAATCCAAGTTCCTCGCGGGCCGGCAATGCCCCAAGCTGCTGTGGGCCCACTTCAATGCGAAGGACCGCATTCCTCCGCCTGATCCCGGACGGCAGTTCATCTTCGACATGGGCCACATCGTCGGCGGCCTGGCCAAGCGATCGTATCCCGGAGGGATCGAGATCGATTGCCCGGGACCCGGCGGCCGGCCCGACGTCCCCGCCACCGTGGCGGAAACCGCACGCTTGCTGCCCCTGCGCAAGCCCCTGTTCGAGGCCAGCTTCCTGGTGGACGGCCGGTACGTCCGGGCGGACGTCCTGGTGCCCCGCGAAGGAGACCGCTGGGACCTGGTGGAGGTCAAATCCTCCACCAGGGTCCAGGACGTCAACCTCTGGGACGTGGCCTACCAGTTCGACTGCCTGACCCGGGCCGGTCTGGAACTCGACCGCCTTTACCTGATGCACGTCGACACGACCTACGTCCGCCGGGGAGCCGTCGATCCCCGCGCCCTCTTCCACCAGGTGGACGTGACCGCCGAAGCCCGGGCCCTGGCGCCCGAGGTGCCCCGCCTGGTCGCGGAGTTCGCGGCCGTCATCGGCGGCGACGAACCGCAGACACCCATCGGGTCCCATTGCGTCAGCCCCTTCCCCTGTCCCCTGAAGTCCCATTGCTGGGCGGGGCTCCCCGAGCATCACGTGACCCGGCTCTACTACGGCGGAAAGAAGGCATTTCACTGGGTGGCAAGTGGCTGGGAGACCATCGACCAGCTTCCGCCCGACGGTTTGAGCGCCCCCCAGCGCATCCAGCAGAATACCGTATCCAGCGGACAGCCCCATTTCGAGGCGGCCCCGGTCCGGCGCTGGCTGGACGGTCTGGAGTACCCCATCCACCACCTGGACTTCGAGACCATGGCGCCGGCCGTCCCCCTCTGCGATGGCACCCGGCCCTACCAGCAGGTCCCCTTCCAGTTCTCCCTGCACGTCCAGGACCGGCCCGGGGCCACACCCCGGCACCTGGAATTCCTGGCCGAGGGACCCGGCGATCCCCGTCCCGGGTTGCTCGAGGGGCTCCGGGCCATCGGCCCCCAGGGAACCGTCCTGGCCTTCAACGCCGGCTTCGAACGGACCGTCCTGGGGAATCTCGGTACGGACTTCCCCGACTTCGGCCCCCTGACCGCCGACCTGATCCGCCGGATGGACGACCTGGCGACGCCCTTCAAGCGATTCCAGGCCTACCACCCAAGCCAGCAGGGGAAGTACTCCCTGAAGGCCGTCCTGCCGGCGTGGACGGGCTTGAGTTATGAAGGTCTGGATATCGCCGACGGCCAGGCGGCCGCCAGCGAATTCGTCCGGGCGATGTATGGAGATGAGATCGGCTTGCCTCCCCTGGACGGGAGAGACAGGGCCCGCGTGCTTGCGGACCTCAGTGCCTACTGCCGGCTGGACACCCTGGCCATGGTGGAGGTGCTCGAAATCCTCATGGCCAGGGTGTGATCGGTCATTCCTCTTCCGGGGCGAACGCCGCGGCCAGCTTGTCCTGGACGAGGCCGTAAGTCTCCTCGATCCGGTCCGACGTTTCCCCCTGGAGCATACCCAGGCCCGCCAGCGCGTCCTTGGCCCTGCGGAACCCATCCTCGATGCCCCGGCGGATCTCCGCCTCGAACCTGTTCAGGGTCTCGGTCTCGTCCTGGCCGGCGTTCCGCGCCTTGTAATTGGGGAAGAACCCGAGAGCGAAACCGAGCACCCTTTCGGCCACCGCCTCGGGCGAGGTGTCCAGGCCGATGGAAAAGCTGTCCTCGGGCTTCTTCCCTTCGGGTCCGGCTCCACCCTCTTCTCCCGACGGAAAGACATCCCGGAGGCTTTCCTCCAGCTCCTTCCGGAGCAGGGCGAGGCCACCGTCCTCGAGGATGCTCAGGGCCAGGTCCTCGCCGTGGGCCCGGGCCGGGCCGGCGCCCCCGCGAAGGTAGGCGCTCCTGCGTTCATCCGCGGATGTCGTCTTCTGGGGATCCTGGGCCTTCTTGACAGGCGATAGGCCCGGTAGGTTTGATATGGGGTTCGCCATGGCTCTCCCTCCTTGAAAGGAGCCTATGGGGTGGGGCGAGGTTTTCGCACCATATATTAAATATCGGCATGATATTGATTTTCTTGAAAGAAATCTCCCCAGGGGCGGCGCAACGCGGTCGAGGCCTCCGTCGGGTTAGTCCGAGGGGGGGCGGCCGGGTCCCCCGGGGGGATCCCGATGCGACGGGGGGGCTCGTCCAGGACCACGCATGGGTCCTTTGCCGTGGAGAGATCCCCGCGGATGTGGCACACTCACCCCGTCGGCCGGAAACCCGTGTCCTCCGGGACCCTCCAGGAGCGTCAGGCATGACCCCCAAGCCCCGATTCCTCCAGGCGGCCAGCTTCGCCGCCGGCCTCGTCATCGGCCTCGCCATCATCGCCGGCTGCGGCGCCGACCGGAAGGAGACACCCCCCGCGGAGCAGTCTTCTGCGGCCCTGCGACCCTTCCGGCCCTTCAGCGGCGACCGCTGGATCGGCAACGCCGTCTGCTACGGCCCCCACCGGGACGGGCAGCGGCCCGGCGGCCCCGGCCCCTCCGCCGACCAGCTCCGCGAGGACCTGGACCTGATGCTCCCGCACTGGAACCTGCTGCGGGTATATGGCGCCACCGGCGCCACTCCCATCCTGCTCGAGGAGATCCGGCGCGGCGAACTGGACATGAAGGTCGTGCTGGGAGTGTGGATCGCTCCCGAGGAGCACCGCGATCCGGAGGGAACCGTGACCGGCCGCGACACTGAAGCCGCGGCCGCCAACCGGGGCGAGGTCCAGGCCGCCATCGACCTGGCGAACCGCTACCCCGGTCTCGTCGTCGCGGTCTGCGTCGGCAACGAGACTCAGGTCTCCTGGTCGGCCCACCGCAGTCCGCTGGACATCCTCATCGGACACGTGCGCACGGTGAGGGCCGCCGTCTCCGTCCCCGTCACCGTCGCCGACGACTTCAACTTCTGGAACAAGCCGGAAAGCCGTGAGCTGGCCGTCGAAGTGGACTTCATCACCATGCACGCCCACCCGATGTGGAACGGGCTGCAGCTGGACGGCGCGCTTCCCTGGCTGCAGGAGCAGGTGAAGGCGGTCCAGGCGTTTCATCCGGACCGCCCGGTGATCCTGGGGGAGACCGGCTGGGCCACATCCGTCCACGACGAGGGGGAGCAGGCCACCCTGATCAAGGGCGCCCCTGGCGAGCAGGAGCAGAAGACCTTCTTCGCGGAGGTCCGCGCCTGGGCGGAGCGCGACCGCCTTCCGGTTTTCTTCTTCGAGGCGTTCGACGAGAACTGGAAGGGTGGCGATCATCCCGCCGAGGTGGAGAAGCACTGGGGAGTATTCCGGGCGGACCGGACCCCCAAGGCCGCCGTCAAGAGGTCCTGACCCGTTCACCGGGAATTCCCCGGGAAACTCCGGGTTCTGGACGGTCAGCGCCGGCGTGCCTCGACCGCGCCCCATGACGCCCCGAGGGCAGCCCTCGTCCCACGTGGTCGGGTTGGTTTTGTCATCCGAATGCCCTTGTTTTTAATCTATTGGCCGCCGGAAGGGTTCATTTGAACCCCTCTGCGATATGATTCTTCAAATCACGGGGAATGCCCCGGCTCGTGCCGGAACTTCGGCGCCATCCCATGCCCATCCGCCGGGGATTAATGCTATCATTACCTCTGGAATCATCCGCACCCTCCCGAAAGGTCCGACTTGAACCCGTCGCCCCTCATCCCGTCTCGGCTCCACACCCGCTGGGCCTTGCTTCTTCTGGTCATGCTTGCGATCCCCGGTCCGGTGGCCTTCGCCGGTGGCCAGGACGTCGCCGACGAGGTCTTCTACCACTACATGCCCATCTGCTGGCGCGACTCGGACGGCGACGCCTACCGCTTCGGCGACTTCGGCGGCATGACCGCCGCCCTGCCCTACCTGACGGAACTGGGCGTGACCGCCATCTGGATGAACCCCGTGTTCCCCTCCCCCGCCTACCACGGCTACCAGCACGGCCGCGCCGACCAGCTGAACCCCTGGTTCGGGACCGAGGCCGACTTCATCGCCTTCATCGAGGCCGCCCACGCCGCGGGCATCAAGGTCTTCGTCGACTTCGTGGCCTACGGGATCAGTCACGACTCTCCCTGGTACCAGGACGCCTACGGCCATCCCGGCAGCGTGTACGACGACTGGCTGGCCTTCACCAACCCGGCCAACACCGAGTCCTGGGGATCGACCTTCAACACCTGGAACGGTGCAACGGTGGGGCACGTCTGGTGGGACCTGCGCGACCCCGGCCCCGTCGGCCTGGTCACCCAGTGGGCGCAGCACTGGCTGGATCCCGACGGCGACGGCGACTTCGGCGACGGCCTGGACGGCTACCGGCTGGACCACGTCTGGAAGACCTATCCCAACGGAACCGAAGGGTGGGGTTACCACATCGACACCTTCTGGGCCCCGTGGCGCAACGCCCTGCGCACGGTGAACCCCGATGTCTTCGTCTTCGCCGAGCAGGCCGACTGGGGCAGCCAGGGCATCGAGCTGCTGGCCGGGCTGGACGCCGCCTTCACCAAGCCCTTCGAGTTCGCCGCCCGCGACGCCCTGCGCTGGGAATTCGCCTCGGCCCTCTACGACGGGATGGCGGCCGCCAACGCCGCCCTGGGCGGTTCGCCCCATCCCGGGACCCTGATGACCACCATCGGCAACCACGACGTGGACCGGCTGGCCACCAGCATCGGGGACGGCTTCGCCAAGGGGAAAGCCGCCGCCGCGGTGCTCCTGACCCAGCCCTTCACGCCTGTCATCTACCACGGCGACGAGATCGGCATGCGCGGCGCCAAGAACACGTCCTACAGCGGGGACGCCGCCGACATCCCCATGCGCGAGCCCTTCAAGTGGAACGCCGTGGTCGGCCCGCCGATGAGCGACTACGACGTCCTGAACGCGGCAGCCTACGCCGGGCGCATCGCCCAGGACAACGATGGCCGCAGCGTCGAGGAACAGCTGAACGTCCCCGGCAGCCTGCTCGAGGCCTACCGGCAACTCATCGCGGTCCGCAAGGGCAGCGTCGCGCTGCGCCGGGGAGGGTATCATCCCGTGGCCGCAAGCGACGGCGGCGTCTGGGCCTTCGCCCGCGCCCACGACGACCAGCAGGTGCTGGTCGTGATCAACGTCACCGGCGGCGCGCGCAGCTTCCGCCTGGACCTGGGCGGGTTCGCCATCCCCGGCGGATCGACCCAGCCCGTCGACCTCCTGGGGGGCCCGGCCCCCGCCCCGCTGACCGACGTCAACAAGGGATCCTACCCGCTTTCCTTTGGCGCCTACGGGTATGCGGTGTACGACCTGGACGTCGTCCCCCCGGCGCCGCCGGCGGTCATCGTGGACGGGCGCAGCGTGCCCGGAGACTTCTTTCCGCATCCCGCACTGGCCACCCAGGACAGCCCTACCCATCTGGGCGACAACGTCTCCGAGCTGGACCAGATGTTCGCCCGCATCTCGGGCGACTCGCTCTTCGTCGGCATCACCGGCAACCTCGGCACCGACGGCACCGGCCTGGCCCTTTTGATCGACGCCGCCCCCGGAGGCCAGACCACCCTGGACACGAGTACGCTGTCGCCCCCGCCCTCGGGTCCCCAGCACCTGACCGGCCTGCGCCTCGATCCGGGTTTCGAACCCGAGACCCTGCTGTTCGTCAACGCCTACTCGGGGACCATCTACACCGACAGGGTCGAGTTGCCCTCCGGGTCCGGCGCCGTCAAATCCTACGTCGGGCAGGGGATCGTCGGCAGCGGCAACGGCCTCCTCACCGGCGGGTCGAACCCCGGCGGCATCCGGGTCGCCCTCGACAACTCCAACACTTCGGGCGTGACCGGCAGCAGCGCCGCCGACGCGGGCGCCGCCGTCACCGGCTTCGAGCTCTTCCTGTCCCTGGCGGATCTGGGTCACGCGGGCGGCCCGGTGAGGCTGGCCGCCTTCATCCTCGAGACCAGCGGGGATGTGAGCAACCAGTGGCTGCCCCCCCTGGGCGGAGTGACGGGATCGCTGGGGATCGCCCCCGACCTGACGGCCTTTCCGGAATCGCAATTCGCCGAGCTGGATGGAGCCTCCGGGGTCGGCCTGCCTGCCGTGGATGGCCTCGAAGCAAGCGCACAGGCGACGGGCGAGGGCGCGGTCTTCCGGTTCACGCTGGTGGAGTCGGGGCCCGTGACCCTGGCCATCCACGATCTGCGCGGCCGGGAAGTTTGTCGTCTTCTGGATGGGATCATACGCCCGGCGGGGCAGCGGAGCGCGTTCTGGGACGGCCGCTCCGGCGGGGGCCGTCCCGTGGCGTCGGGCGTTTATCTCTTCCGGCTGGAGGCCGGAGGGATGATTGCGACCGGACGGGTCGTCCTGGTGCGTTAGCCCGCTACTTCGCGAGCAGGATCTTCTGCGTCGAAATCTCGCCGCCGGTCTCCAGGCGGACGAAATAGGCCCCGGATGCGGCTCGACGCCCGCCGTCGTCGTTCCCGTTCCAGGTCACCGCCTGGGGCCCCGGGGAGAACGTCGTCCGGGCGAGGGTGCGCACGAGGCGGCCGCTCATGTCGAACACGTCGAGGGCCGCCGGCCCCGCCGCGGGCATGACGAAGGTGATGGTGGTGACGGGGTTGAAGGGGTTGGGATAGGCCTTCGGCGCCGCCAGGGCCGTGACCAGGTCGCCCCGCACGCCCGACAACCCGCACGGTTCCGGCGGACCGGCGGCATCCGTCCCCGTCGCGAACCACACGAAGTACCGCTTCGAGGCCGTATCCACCCCGACCCCCATTGCCGCCCAGGTTTGGGAAGCCCAGATACCCTGGTTGAGGATCACGTCGTTGTGGCCAGAGCTGCCCTTCCAGGCGTTCAGCGCCCCGGCGGGATCCGCGAAACCCTGGGCGGCGATCTCGTACCCCGTCGACGTGTAGGTCCCCTCCGAAACCTCCGACGGCTTCGTCCACATGCACAAGGCCTGGGCGTGATCAGGGGTGTAGCAGCAGGTGGAGTACGGCGCCCCGGAGACCCCGTACCAGGAGTGCAGGTTGCAGCTGGGGTCGCTGCCCCAGTCGCCGGTGACGTCGTGGGCGTAGTTGTGATCGGCCACGTGCCACTGGGCGACCGCGGTCAACACGGTCGAGACCGGTATGGCGGGCAGGCTGTTCTCCGCCCGGTAGTCGTCGATGAGCTGGATCATCAGCTCCTCGTCCGCGTTGAGGCAGCCGGGGGGCTGGTACTGGGCGGATGCGCCGCCGGCGAGGATCAGACCGAGAATCAACACACGCACGACCACGATGCTCCTCCAGGATGATGAAGTCCTCGAATGCACTCCCGGAATCATCCCACAGGTCCCGCCAAATTTCCACCAATTTGCTCCTGTTTTGAGAACAAAAATGCAACATTCCATAAGGTTGCTGGATGGGGTCGATCACGACAACGGGCGCGTCGTCCTGGTGCGCTAGGCCCCGAGGCCGACGCCCCGGGAATCGATCGTGAGGAGACGGAATTCGGGGAACCCGTACTCGGCCCCCTGGGTGTGCACCACGAGGTTGGGAGCGAGCCGCGCCGTCCCCTCCCCGTGGGTGTGGCCGCACAGCACGGTGAACCTGCATTCGGGATACGCCGCCGCGGTCCGCGCCAGCAGGACCCCCACCGCCTTGCAGGTGAAGTGGGGCAACCAGTCGGGATCGGAGATGCGGCCCTGGTGCCAGCAAGCCTCGGCGAAGGGGGGAACGTGGGTGAGCACGACCACCTGCCGGCCGCCGGCCGCCGCAGCGGTGAGTCCGGGTTCCAGGGCGGACGCCTCCGCGTCCCCCAGACGCTGCAGCCTTTCCTGGAGGGCGGTGCCCGCTCCGTAGGACCGGCGGAACCCCCGCCGGTCGAACACCTCGTCCAGCTCCTCGATCAGCAGGTAGTCGTTCAGCACGACCCCCGATCCGGGGAAGTCTCCGAGGCGCGCGTCCCCCCAGCCTCCGCAGCCCACCAGGGTCACCCCCTCGCCCAGGGCGACCGGGCCCGTCTGGGGCAGCCAGCGGAGCAGGGGGTGATCGAGCGCGCCGACCCTCTGCCGGATGCCCGCGATCGACCCGCCGTAGAAATCGTGATTGCCGAGGACGAAGTAGATCGGCTTCCCGATCCTGTCGGCGAGTTCCCCGAGGAAGATTTCGAGCCGGGCGGCGGTGGCGGTGTCACCCCCGAGCAGGACCGCCTCGACCCCCGCGGCCTCGAGACGGTCGCAGAACCCGGCAACGCCTGCGGGGCCCGCATGATCCAGATGAGGGTCGGTCGACCAGGCGAGCGTCATGGCTGATCCCTGGGGCAAGGCGTCTCCTTCCGCATGGAGCGAGGAGGATACTCCTTGGCGGGACGGCCGTCACCCCTGATGGCCGCCCGCAGGCCGCGGCGGCCGGTTCACGCGCGGGGCCGGTCCCGGAGCGCCCGGAAGCTGACCATCTTCTGCTGCTGCTCGTCCCAGAGGTTCATGGCCAGCGACCGCAGGCTGCGCTTGAGGGTCAGGGGAGACACCGCCTGCAGGACGGGGACGGTGTCCTGACAGGCCTGCAGGTGGTAGTTGGGGATGCGGGGCCGCAGGTGGTGGATGTGGTGCAGGCCGATGTTGCCGGTGATCCACTGGAGGACCCGCGGCAGCTTGTAGTAGGAACTGCCCTTCAGAGCTGCGTCGAGGGGATCCAGCTGGTCCCCGGTCGCCCAGTAGGCGTCCTCGAACTGGTGCTGGACGTAGAAGAGCCAGACGCCGATGGTCC
>Ga0180009_10006859_pt1 | contig 11819 bp, 8 predicted proteins | sample OS_PC_MetaG_FD_123537 | JGI IMG/M metagenome (GOLD analysis project Ga0180009, IMG submission 123537) | Groundwater microbial communities from the Aspo Hard Rock Laboratory (HRL) deep subsurface site, Sweden - OS_PC_MetaG | ecosystem: Environmental > Aquatic > Deep subsurface > Groundwater...
AACTGACGATCAGGAACGAAGCCAGCAGGATAATCAGGGTCAGAATGATGCCCAGGGCAAACCGCTCCAGTTGAAAAGTGGCAAACATATTCTTGTTGTTTTCCATCCAGGTGGTGAAAAAGTATGGAAACCCGATCTGCTCGCGGAGTTTATCCTTGTATACGTCCGCTTTCTCACCATCTTCAATACTGATCGTCAGCCCGCTGATATGACCCTGCATCCGGTATATCTTCTGGGCAATCCCGATATCTATATAGGAAACCACTTCATCATAACCCGGAAGACCCGATTCAAAAAAGCCAACCACCTTAAACCGTTTGGATCTTGGTATCTCCCCCATCGGCGACATCCGGGTTTCCGGTGACATGACCGTAACGAATCCACCAACCCGGACTTCCAGATTGCGCGCCAGTTGGGAACCGATAATGATGCCGGTCGTTTTGGTCTGTCGCACATTTCCGTCTGCATCTTTAAAGGGTTCCAGATGGGGTTTCAACTGGGCCAGTATCTTTTTCGCCTTCAGCCGTTCAGACTCGCCGATCTTTCTGCCGGGATTGGAATTGTCCCGCTTGGTTTCAAAGGACTCTGTTCTGATAAAAAACTCGATGGGTACCACATCGGCTTCCCTGCTGCCATCGATCCCCTTAATCAGGGTTCCGGCAGATTTCTGCGGCCCGTTGATCAGTGCCTGGTGTGATGTAAATGGGGCATAGGCTTTAATCTCCACCGCCTCTTTGATGCGATCGATCAAACTGTTATCCGGGCCCCAGGGAAAACCGCCCATGGACATCGAATAAACGGTTAAATCGCTCTCTGCACCCCGGAGTGCCTCCCGCATCTCTTTTTCCATGCCATTCATCATGGACAGGGCTGTAATCAGAACCAGCACCCCCACAGCTACGCCACCGACAGCGATTTTCGTGATGACAGAAATGGATCTGTCCTTGCGGGGACTGCGCAGATATCGTCCTGCCAGAAACATCTCAAATCCCAAAATTGACTCCTGAATAAAAAGCAGTAGTAAAATGTGCGGAGGATTTAAAAAAAGATACTAAGTTGAGGCATTCAAATCTTAAATCTTGGGCAAACGAAACATGCGTTTAAAACCCAGCATCTCCAACCGATTCGGTTTTTAAACGGCTTCATTGATCAATGAACAACCCGGAGCAGGATATTTTCCCAAAGACCATTCATCGACGAAACCGATATTTTGCAGTAACTTGATTAAGTACTATCTTAAACCTTGTGCGTCAAGATGTCATGCTGCCTGAGCCGGCTCCTGAATTCTGTGATACGGCCAATGGAGCGCACCTCCCACAATGATCGACAGTTTCCAGAGACCCTGTCGAGGACCTTTTTGTCATCAGGAATACCTTCTTCAGATCCAGAAACAGGATCCATCCAGACAGGTTATTTTCAATCAATATCCATTTCCCGCCTTAGCCAATCGAAATCCCAGAAACAGATTTCCCGGAAAAGCTATTGACTTTACCAGTGAATTTTTACAGAATCTTGTTTAATTCTGATGCTTCAGAAACGAACGTACCCCTGCATGACAGGTACGCTGTTCCCTGATAAAAAAACTGCCCTCGATGAAACGAAAAACCGCATTCATATTCGATCCCGGATAATCGCGCGGACCTGTCTACAAGTATGATTCTTTGAACCCATTCAGCAGCACGAGTGATTTTAAATTAACCGGATCCCATTCTTCTTGGGAATTTTACTATTTCAAACAAAAACAGACTATGATTGAAGTTGATCGTTTATCAAAAAAATATGGCTCCCTGGTCGCAGTCGACAACATATCGTTCCAGGTTAATAAAGGGGAAATACTGGGTTTTCTGGGACCCAATGGTGCCGGCAAGTCCACCACCATGAAAATGCTGTCCTGTTTTATTACACCGACTTCAGGAACTGCCCGGATTGGCGGTAAAGACATTTTGACCGAATCGATGGCCGTTCGCGAAATTCTGGGATATCTGCCGGAAAGCGCTCCCAGCTACAAAAGCATGACGGTTCTGGAGTTCCTCGTTTTCATCGCTGAAACCCGGGGTTTCAGCGGGCAGGAAAAGAGCAACCGAGTGGAGCGGATAATCGAACTCACGACCCTGAACAGCGCCCGGTTTCAGACCATCGACACGCTCTCCAAGGGGTTCCGGCAACGGGTGGGATTTGCACAGGCCCTGATTCACGATCCACCTGTCTTGATTCTCGATGAACCCACGGACGGCCTGGATCCCAATCAAAAGCAGGAAGTCCGCGCATTGATCAGAAAAATGGCCGAAGAAAAAGCGATTATTCTCTCAACCCATATTCTGGAAGAGATGGAGGCCGTCTGCACGCGTGCGGTTATCATCAATCACGGAAGAATCGTTGCTGACGGATCCCCGCAAACACTCCTGAGCCACTCAAAAATGTTCAACACAGTCACTGTAAAATTAACGGACAATCTGGAAGCGACCACCATCGAGTCTCTGCGAAAACTTGACGGGATCAATGACGTCAAAACCTTTGCGCCGCCTCGCCCTGAAGACCCCTTCACCGTGCAGATATTTCCCAACCGGAAACAGGACATTCTCGGACAGGTCAAAGATTGCCTGAAGACCAACAACATTGAAATTTCGGAAATATACCGGGAAAAGGGGTTCATGGATGAAGTTTTCAGAAATCTCACCTTAGGAGGATAGAGAAGACATGACGCAAATCACCACTTTGATCAAACGGGAACTGATGAGCTATTTTTATTCTCCCGTTGCCTACGTTTTTATTATTATTTTTATGCTCTCGACCGTCGGAACGACCTTTTTTCTAGGCAACTTCTTCAACGCCAATCAGGCAAGTCTCGAGGCCTTTTTTCTGTTTCACCCCTGGCTTTACCTGTTTTTAATACCGGCAATTGGAATGGGCCTCTGGGCAGAAGAAAGAAATACCGGTACCATTGAACTTCTATTTACATTACCGATCAGTATGATGCAGGCGGTTATCAGTAAATTTCTGGCTGGATGGATATTCATCGGGATTGCCCTGCTGCTGACCTTCCCCATCATTATCACCGTCAATTATTTGGGAGAACCGGACAACGGCGTGATTATCGCCAGCTATCTGGGCAGTTTTTTAATGGCCGGTTCCTATCTGGCCATTACATGCGTGACCTCTTCATTGACGCGCAACCAGGTGATCAGTTTTATTCTCAGCGTCATCGTCTGTTTCTGCATGGTCTTACTTGGCTGGGGCGTTTTCACCAACATCATGAATAAGTTCCTCCCCACCTGGCTGTCCGAAACCATTTCAACCTTCAGTTTCTCGACCCATTTCAATTCGATCAGCCGGGGAATTATTGACAGCCGAGATCTGGTGTTTTTTCTGTCCATTATCGGCGGCGGTTTGATCATCAATGCACTGATTCTGGAAACAAAGAAAGCAGCCTGACGGCTGATTCGTAAAGATGAGAATAAAGAACGATTCATCTGAACTTAACCGCCAACAGGAAAGAGCGACGGCTGAAAAACCGGCGATTTCCAATTAGAAAAATCAATTCATCTCGTACAAGGGCGAACGTGAAAAAAAGACAGAGATTATTGGGGTCCACTGCAGTCAACTTTATTCTGGTGTTAGTCATCGTCGTCGCTGTCAATGTGATTTCAGCCGCGCTGTACTTCAGGCTGGACATAACAGAAGAGAAGCTTTACACGCTCTCAGAAGGCACGGAAAAAATCGTTGCGAAGATGACCACACCGGTCACTTTAAAGTACTACTTCTCAAAGGACCTGGAATCATTGCCAATCACCTACAAGAACTACGGCAAAAAAATCAGCGAACTGCTGACAGAATACCAGAACCTCAATCCTGAGATCATCCATCTGGAAACCTATGACCCAAAACCGGATTCGGATGAGGAGGAGTGGGCAAAAAAATATGGTTTGACCGGTGCTGATCTGGGTAACGGTGAAAAGCTCTATATGGGTCTGGTTATCACCCAGGAGGACCGCGAACTGAATATCCCCCTGATGGACCCGAGACGGGAACAGTTTCTGGAGTATGATATCTCTCACCTGCTGCTGCAACTCACCCAAAAAAGAGACAAGAAACTCGGTATCCTGAGCAGCATACCTGTGATGGGCAGTACCGCCAATCGCTTTCAGCAGATGCAGGGCCAGCGCGACCAGCCCAAATGGGTCCTCGTCGAAGAACTGGAAAAAACGTTCAAGGTCGAAGCGATTGATTCCTCGGTGCAGGAAATTCCAGCCGATATCTCTATCCTGATGGTGATCCATCCCAAAAACCTGAGTGAAACAGCACTCTACGCCATCGATCAGTTTGCACTCAGAGGCGGAGAACTGATTATCATGGTTGACCCCAATGCCAGAGTCGATCAGGAGGCAGCTATGATGGCTCAAATGGGGCAGATGCCCCAGGCCTCCAGCGATCTCGAAAAGCTCTTCAAACACTGGGGGATTGACTATCAGGCAAACAGTATCCTGGGTGATAAGGATCACGCGACCCGTGTCAACGCCGGCGGATCCATCGGTGCAGTGTCCTTCACACTCTGGCACAGTCTGAACAGAAGCTCTTTCGAACAGGACCTGATCGCCACCAAAGATCTGGATGATATGCTGATGATCGAACCCGGGGGGTTCACTCTGGAGAAATCAAGCCCCCTGAAACTGCAGACACTGATCAAAACCTCCACCAATACCGGACCTGTGGAGAGTTACATGATTCGTTTTGCTGACCCCTTGAAGATCAACAATCAGGTTAAACCCACAGGAAAATCATATATCCTGGCGGGGATTCTGACTGGAAAACTGACATCCGCTTTCAGTAAACCGCCCGAACCGCCCAAAAGCGATGACAAGACCAAAGCTGCTCCGAAAATTGCGTTACAACCGTATCTATCGGCAGGAACACAGGAGAGCAAAATCCTTCTGATTACGGATGTTGATTTTATATCTGATAATTTCAGTATTGAGCAGTTCAACCTGCTTGGTCAGATATTCAAGCAGCCCAGAAATGATAACCTGAATTTCATGCTGAACATGGTGGAATATCTGGGTGGCGCTCAGGATATGATGGAGATCCGATCTCGGGGTCGTTTCCAGAGATCCTTCACGCGTTTTGCAATGCTTGAGAAAAGTGCCCAGGAGAAATACCAGGCGGCAGAAAGTAAGATTTCAGCTCAATTAAAGGAAGTACAGGAGAAATTGAGTCAATTGAATGTTCAAAAAGGAACCAATAAAATTGTCTTAACCAAAGAACAGATTGAAAAAATAAAGCAATTCAGACAGGAAGAGAAAAAAACAAAAACAGAGCTGCGCAAAATCAGAAAACTGCTGCGGCAGGATATCGAATCTGAAAAGACCAGTCTCACGCTGATCAATCTGACTGTCGTTCCCATTTTGTTGATTCTGACCGGTCTGTTCTTATACTACCGACGGTTCCGCAACAGATCTAAATAATCTTTTGTCTTTTAAAACCGCAAAATAAAGTGAACCATGTCAAAAAAAAATCTGTTCCTTATTACCGTTTTTCTCGTCGTGATCGCCCTCTTTGTGCAACTGTATACCAAAAAGGACAAACGGCGGGAGGACTCCCCGATTGGGAAACCAATCGCAGGTATCGGGCTCGTGGAGTCCATCGATGAAATAGTGATCGGAAAAGGGGAGACCACGCTTCATCTGCATAAAAAATCGAACGGATGGGTCATCACCGAAAAGAACGGGTTCCCTGCCAATACACAGAAACTGGTTGAACTCCTCGATACGGTCACCACCTACCGTCTCTCAGCATTGATCACAAAAGATGAAAGCCGTCTTGCCCATTTCAAACTGCAGTACCGGGCCGAGGCTAAAAGTTCAGATGAAACCTCAGGTACCGAGCTGACATTAAAAAGCAAAGGGAAGGCCGTGTTCAAGATGGTGGCTGGAAAAAACAGAGACTCCGTCTCCTCTAATCCAAATCTTGCTGCAAGGCCGGATGGCACATATGTGAGAATCGGAGAATCACCAGCCGTATATTTGATTAAAGAGAACTTCAGCCTCAATCCCCAGACGGACGAGTGGATTCGAAAAGCACTGATCACGATGAAAACGGACCAGATCAAAACCATCCGTTTTGAGAGTCCCAGTTCCCGTTTCCGGTTTGCCAGGAAAGACCCCTCTGAAAAACTGCTGCTCGAAGACCTGAAAAACAGCGAGACGATTGACGAGCAGGCGGTGAAGGACATGCTCACTGAACTGGAAACGTTCTCCATTGAAAATGCCATTTCACGTAGTGACAATCCGGAAAAACGGCTGGAACTTCAATCCGAAGTCTCTGTCATGCTTTTTGACAACACGACATTCAACTTTCAGATCCTGGTTAAGACAGAAAAAATCCCCCTTGAGAAAAAGCCGAACGATGAGAAAAAGACCTACTATGTTAACATATCAACTGTCGATACGGCCAGTGGCAAGTCTGACTGGTTGGAACTGAAGGAACTGGGAAAAACTTGGCTCTTCGAACTGGAAGCATGGCAGGCGAAAACCTGGTTGAAAACCAGAAAAGAGTTCATCAAATCCAAAGATAAAAACTAACCCTTTGGGCCGGTCGGTCGATTCAAGTCTATCCGCTGTCTGGCGGCTATATCCGATAGCCGCCGAATCAATAGCTCCGCTTCATCCTTGTAGTAGTGCAGGGCAACTGTGGCACAACTGTATGCATAGGCGATGACTTCCGGATCTAGACTGGAAGAGAGCATGGCCATCTCTTCCACCATCTGCGCAATTTTGACCAGGATTTTCGCTTCCACGGGAGAGGTCACGCTCTCAGAAAAATTAGTCCCGACAAAACCTTTCCCATAGTTGTAGACGGTGGTGATCATCCTCGGCAGGTCCATCGACTTGTTCAGCTTCGCAATCCTCATATTCATGATGGCATTCTCAATATTCACGTTGGCAATGAGAGCCCGGCTTTGTCGATTACCGGGCAGCACATCACACATTTTTTTGGCGATGGGCATCAGTGCTGGAATCTGAGAAAACACATTGAGATAGATTCGGATCAGGAACTTGTTCAACTTCACCGTTCCGGGACCAACACGGGTATCCCCTTCCTCGTTTGCAGCCTGGAAGGTTTTTGCGATGTGGAGGGGACTCATGGACTCATACGGGTATCCGAAACCGTCCAGTTTCTTGGCAATATTGGTTATCGTTTTTTTCAACCGTTTCTGCTCAAACAGCAAATTCAGGACGTGAATATCCCGTCTGATGGAATGAGTTTCAGATGCCGTCACCGTCTTTAGATTGGCTACCAGTTTGGGCCGTATCGCCTCCAGGTAGAGGAAATAGATATCACACAAGACATCCACCGAATAGGTTGTCATGTACTCATTCATGACAACCGCACCCGTCGCCTGCAGGGCTGAATACAATGAGTTGATCCGGTCGTTGACCGATCGATGCACCGATACACTGTCCTTACTGGTCATGATAGCACTGAGGATGGTCAGGTTGGGATCATTGGGATAGCTTTTTTTCAGCTTCTCCAGTTCAATCCGCATACCGACACTGGGACTGCTCTTTTTCTCGGTCCTGGACCGTTCATCCAGCACTTTTCTCTTTTCCTCGAGCAGCTCTCTTTTCGTTTTCGGACTGTTGGACTCACCCCCTCGAGGCGCTTTCTGACCATCCTTGTCGTCTATGGCTTCTGAAATGTTTTTTAAATCCCCAACCGCTTTTCTGAGCCTGACAATCTCCTCTTTACTCAGACCCTTGCCCGCCGAACCGTCAAAAAATCCCCGGACTTTTCTGATAAAGCCCTGCTCCTGCCCTGTGGCGCCGCCGACGGTAGGGCTGATATTGAGAAATGACCGTTTATAGGGAATAATCCGGTTGATCGGTTTCAGGTCATGTATGATGATGCCTGTCTGTCCCCTGGCTGGTGCCGATTTTTCAGTATTGGTCCGGCTGCCTGAACGGGGGTTACTGCTTTGTTTCTGAGTGGGCCTTACCTTTGTCTGCGGACGCCGGGGGGTTGTCTGGGGGGAACGTTTTTCTTTTGATTCTGGCATCGGTTATTCCAAAAAAATGCATCGGCAGGATGGTCTGTCCACTCTTTGGCGAACAGTTAAAGTCTCCTTAAGTTTATGGAAATTTGCAACCTCTTTTTTCCCGATAGAAAGACCGAAAAATCTGTATACTACCCTGTTCTCACTTTTTGCAAGAACGCCCCGGGAATCCTGCGCGAAGGGTTCGATGAGGAGCGTCATACCTGCCATTTGGAATCCCATCCATTGCGATTACTGGTCAATCCTGATATTTTATCAACTGTAAAACAGGGTCCAAACAGGAACCCGGTTTTAACAGTTGATCCGCAGCCTGTTTCATCGCGATCAGGGTTATGATTATTTCGCCTATCACTTACTGGTTTATGCAGAACATCCGTCGGTTCGTATTCTGGAAAAAAAAGTGTGATGCCGGGCTTGCCATGATTTCATTGATGGCCGGGCTTTGTCTTTTGCTTGTCTCTGTTTCGTCTTCCTATGGCGGGGAGATTAAGGAAACAACACCCATTGAAGTTGAGGATCGGGATTTTATCCACCATCTTCTACAGGATAAGTACTATATTTTTGCCCAGGAAGAGGCCAATGAATACCTGAAAAACTACCCGCAAGGGATATTCAGGGCTGAGATCATATTTGTTCAAGCAGAGATTGATGTTATTCAGAAGTCATATGACGCTGCACTTTTAAAATACGACAACATCCTGAACACCTATCCAAACTCAGAGCTGGTTGAAAATTCGCTCTATCTATCCGGCATCCTGCATCTTCAGCTGGGGCAGAATGATAAGGGACAGGATAAGTTACAACGGCTGATTCAAAAATACCCCCAGTCGCCATATTTATATAAGACCTATTTTCAACTCGGGCAGTTGGCGTTCAAACAGGAGAACTGGGAAACCGCAGAGGTCTATCTGGAAGGTACCGTCAAAAATGGAGACCTGAATCCGGATCAGCAGCTGGAAGCAAAAAACTACCTGGCCTGGACTTATTATTTTCAGAAAAAGGTGGATCAGGCCAATGAACTGTTTTTGCCCTTGCTGCAATCCGACCTGGCAAATATCCACAAGGCAAAAATAGCTTTTCAGTATGCCGTGGATGCCCAGAAAACCGGCAATTATCGTGAGTCTATCAAATGGCATGAGCAGTTAATCAACCAATGGCCGCACCCTGATTTTTTGAACAAGTCCAGATTTTGGGTGGCCGAATCCTTGTTTTTATTGAATCAAAATCCGGAAAGCCGGATATCCCCTGAGGAAAAGCAGAAAGCAATTCTTCTTTACAGCCAGAATCTGGCAACTCAGGATCCTGTTGAGCCTGAAAACAGCCGTTACCACAGGGGCTGGTTTCTGCTGGACCTTGAACAGGATACGCAGGCAGAGCAGGATTTTGAGTGGCTGCAGAAAAATAATACCCATTTTGCCAGTGATGTTGAACTAACATTAATCCGGGCGAACTATTTTGAGTCCCGTAAAAAATGGGACCAGGCCAACCAGATTTATACCCAATCCCTTAAACTTCAAGACCGCCCTGAAAACAGCAATCGACTGCTGATCGGGATCATCAGAAACGATTACCGTCAAAAGCAGTGCAAATCCCTGGTTAAAAACTATGCCAGGATCGATTTCGCAGCAGAAATGCCGGTCGCCGACGAAATGCACTACTATGCCGGCACCTGTTTTTACAACAGCGGACAATGGAATCCCGCCGGTGAGGCCTTTGCCAGAATCGATCTGTTATCCAGATTCGCCCCCCTGGTGTTTGAATCCTACCTGGAGGTTTTCCGTAAAACCAGGCAACTGGCAGATGGCATTGAATACCTGAATCGCACAGAACCCCTGTCCCATTTCAACGATAAGGAGCGCATCCTGCTCTATAAAACAGACTTTCACCTGGAATTGAAACAATGGGACAAGGCTCTGTCCGCGATGAAAGCGGTGGTTGCCATCTCACCGGAAAAGAAAAAGGACCCCTGGTTCCTGCTGAACGTTGCCCGAACGCTTGATCAGATCTCTATAGCCATGAAAAATAAGGCATGGCGGGCGCAAAGACCGGACTTGAGACCGGTGACATACTACCGGCGACAGGCCCTGATGTATTACCAGGCCTCTTATCAATACATGCCTCGGAAAGAAACGGCAGTGCGGCTGTCGATCCTTGAGATACTGATCAAACGATACGAACAGCGAAAACAGTGGAAAACATTGATTCCCCTTTATCAGACAGCCATTAAAACCGGTGGGGATGAAACAAAAAAAAGCCACTACACCTATCGCTTGGCAAATATTCTCATCCAGACAGGGGCCAAGAAGGAAACGGTGATCCCTCTTTTGGCCAGTCTGCATGGCAAAGCCAATCAGGATATCAACTACAAGGCTTCAGCGCTGCTGGCAGAGGTGTATATTGAAACAAAGAAATTTGCGGAAGCCATTGAAACATTAAGTGATCTTGCTCAGCAACCGATTGATGATACACCATGGTATATCAAGGTTCATTTCAGACTGGGGGAGCTCTATCAATCCCAGGAAAAATGGCTCACTGCGATCCGGCATTACTCATTTGTTGTGAATGCCAAGCAGCAAGGAACGGAGAAAAAAGAGGCGCACAATCGTCTTCTTAAAATAAAGAAGTTTATCGCACAGCACCCGGCGAAAGAAAAAACCGAATGAGCGCTTCAGGGCTCCATGTCAAAGATCTCAAGCCTGATGCATGTCGCACGGGCCTGGTTGAAACCCGTAAAAAGTCTTTGCCGCAAGCAGATCCATTCACCCGGAAATAATCAGTATGAGCAAATATCAAGAAGAGATCCTGGACAAAATCAGGGAACGGGTTTTGGAAAGAGAACGGGAACTGAGGCTGAAAGAAGATAAGGAGGCCTCTATTGAAGCAACATTGCAGGCCCTTGAGGAGATCACAGAGGTTCCACGGGAAGAGATGGACCGCATTGCCGAGGAGATCCGTGCATCGTATGAAACCCCTGAACAGACTGCCAGCGACTATCCTGCCCTTTTCAATGCGCAGTCCGACCATCTGCCTGCAACAATCCGGGAAGCGTTGTTAAAACTGCCAGCCGTTCTCAAGGATGAATTCTGGGAAGAGTATCGGATTCAATCCCGCAGTATTGCCATCGCCTACGTTCTCTGGCTGATACCCCCACCTTTTTCCTGCCACTATCTCTATTCCCGCCACTTGATCAAACAGTTTCTGTTTTTCCTCACCTGCGGGGGACTGTTTCTCTGGTGGTTTGTTGATCTCTTCCGCATGCCGCAGATCATAAAAGAGGAAAACAGGAAATCGGCTCGCAAAATACTGAGGAAAATGCTGAGACACTCACTACGTCGCAAAAAGAGTCGTGCCGAACATCAGAATGAAGCATAGCGAAGGACTTTTCAAAACGTCTTTAAGACCGACAGGAACCGTTCACCATAGCGGTTCAGTTTCATTTCCCCAACCCCTGAGATACCCCTCAATCCTTCCAGGGTCTGGGGCCTTTTATCAGCCATCTCCAGGAGCGTGCGATCATGGAAAATCAGATAGGGGGCTTTGTTCTGCTCCCTGGCAATCTCCCGGCGCAATTCCCGCAGGTTCTGCCAGATCTGCTGATCCTGGGGATTATCTGAAACAGCTGCCGGTTTCTTCTGTTTCTGTCGTTTTTCCGCGATGGGATCCCTGCGAAAAAAAACCCTCTCTTCGCCTTTTAAAACCGGCCGACTTTTGGTTGTGAGCCGAAAACCGCCGTATCCCGTAATGTCAACACTTAACAAATCGGCGGCGATGA
>Ga0180009_10006860_pt1 | contig 11817 bp, 7 predicted proteins | sample OS_PC_MetaG_FD_123537 | JGI IMG/M metagenome (GOLD analysis project Ga0180009, IMG submission 123537) | Groundwater microbial communities from the Aspo Hard Rock Laboratory (HRL) deep subsurface site, Sweden - OS_PC_MetaG | ecosystem: Environmental > Aquatic > Deep subsurface > Groundwater...
CTCCGACCTGGAGCGCGCCTGCGAACCCCACGGCGGTCCGGAGTGTGTCGAATACGTCTGCGATTGCAGCCTCGGGACCCAGCTTCGCGAGAGCTGTGGCGCACGCGCGTACGCGGCGGAGATCTTCGTTGCCGAGCGCGTCGCGTCCCGCGCGGGACTCTGCAAACCTCTCCAGATTGCGTCCCAGCGGCTCGTGCAGCCCGACATCGTCATGAAGACTTGGCCAGTTCGAACGATTCATACCCCCGTACCCGAGACCGATGGCTGAGATTCTAAACATCGAGTGTCAACGGGTCAAGAGCCCCTGCTGGAGGAATGCATCGAGGTGCTCCCGCACGATGGCGTGCAATACGGTGGCTCCCTTCGCTGGTAGGTGCGACTGGAGGTTGGTGAACTCGGTGGCGCCCATCCCCGTACGCATGGCCTGTTCCACGAAGTAGGAAACCACGTACGCCACACACGCGACACCCAGGAACGCCGCCATCCTCTTCCACGCCGCCGAGGCGAGGATCGGGTCGAGCTCTTCGACCGAAGCCGGGCGGGCGCCGGTCGGTGTCGGGTGGCGTAACAGCGTACCTTCGACTTTAACGGCAGAATCCACGGCGCGCAGTATGGGGGCTCATCAACCAAGCACAAGACGTGTTCCAGCGGCGGTGAATACGCCGCCGACCGCATGCGCTCCTTTCGATCCGTCGCGAGTGGGGCCCACGTCCCTGGTCGCGGGGCCGAACCAATACCTGGTAGCATGGGAGTTGGGGGCTGCTCGCGTCAATGGCGTCACCGGAGCGCTGCTCGACACGCCGATAATCCTGTCGATGAAGCGCACGACCGGGTGATTGCCGTTCCACTTCATCGATTGCGCGTGGTGCAGGGCCGCTGGGATGGTGTCGAGCAGGTCGCCGTTCCACGCGTTCTCAAGGGCACCCCACACCCGCTGCACAGGGTTGTACTTACTGTGGTACGGCGTGATGCCGGACGCTCTAGTCGTGCGCACGCTCGGCACGTTGCCAAATACGAACCGTCCCGATCCCGCTGGCTTCGCGAAGACGAAACAAGGACAGGTTGTCGTTGGGAGCCATCTTCACTTCGTCCTCCTGCACGGGCCCCTCCCAACCGACGGCCCGCACGCTACTTGAGAGGTCCCTGGCCCGCTCGAGGTAGGCCTCGCAGGCTGGCAAGTCCGACGCATCGAAGGGCTTGGGGACCATTCGTGCCAGCGTGCCGTCGTACCAGTAGACCGGTCCCTCGATCCCTTTGATGGCGCCAACCTTTTCCGCGGCCTTGTCGTCGGCAGGGTCGATGACCAGCCATCGCAAGTTCGGTCGTGACCGGGCCAGCAACAGAGAGGGTAGCGCCAGACAGCAATCGAGGTCCGAGACACCCGCGACGGACGGCCCCCAGAGGGCCACCATGGTTCCGTCCCGTGGCAGGGCGTCTTTGAGAAACAGGTATTCTTGCCCGTAGAGCGAAATCTCCCGGTAGCCCGGAATCGACGAACCCATACCCAGCAGCCAACAACAGGACCACCCCGCCCAGACGAAGCGCGGCCCCTTCGCGCGCGCGAGCCACCCCAACCCGGCTTCGATCGCGACGGCCACAGGTATCATCCAGACGACCGCGGTCAGGGACATGTACCGGCCGATCGCGAGATTCTCGACGGAGCCGCCGAAGTTCGTTGCAATCTCGGGCAGCGACATGACCAGGAGCGAGACGGCGAGCAAGCTCACGTTCCACTTCTCGCTTCGCAGCACGAGGACGAGCACCCCTGCTGCGTAACCGAGGCGAAAGACGAACGGCATCAGGGGCTCGGAGATGTCCGCAATCCACAGGGTCAGCACGCCAAAGCTCCGGGACGCGACGAGCCGGCTCATCGCCAGCGCTCCCACGTCGGGGAAGTTGAAACGCTGCCCGGCCCCTTCCTGCCCGACAAGGTGCAGGAACCAGGGCACACCTCCAACGATCGCGGCGAGTCCGAGAATGAGGACCACCAGACGATCGCGCTTCCAGAAGTTACGAAAGCTCCCCCTCGCCCAAAGCACCAACAGGGGCAGGGCCCAGAATCCCATGTAGGTATCGGGGCGGATGGGAGCGACCAGCAAGATGCTGGCTGCAGCCACGGCAACGCCGAGCCAACTTCGTTCGTGAATCCATGTAGCGGTGGCGAGCACCGCGAGGGAGAAGCAAGCGAGGATGAGCACGTGGGGAGCATCCGACGCCGATAGCCGCGCGAAGAACGGCACGACTGTGACCAGTCCGGCGAATGTCAACGCGGCGCGGAAGGACTTCGTGAGGCGTCGAGCCGCCAAGAACAGCATGGCAGGGACGGCCGAACCCAAGAGCACATTGGCGGCGAAAACGTACCGCTCACCACCCCACGAGAGAAGGGCGGCGAGCAATGACACCTGGAAGAACCCGCCCTTGCCGAACATGGCGAGCTCGCCTGGCGGAGCGGCGAAGTCCGTATACCAGTTGGCCGGAACCCATGGCACGGCCCATCGCAGTGCGGCAGCGGCAGCAAAGACGCCGGCGGATACGAGATAGTCTCTCCGTGCCCACGTCCGCGCACGACCGATGGCCCAAATCAGTACCAGCAGGGCGAGGCCGGCCCACGGAACGAGGCTCTTGGCTGCAACGGATTGCCACTGCCAAGTGAGACGCGGCGCGAGCTCCGGAGGTGGCCCCATGTTGTCGGCCCGTGATTGCTTCCACCGGAACACCGCCTCCTTCGCTTCGATGCTGTCTACCAAGGCAGTCATGAGCGCGGGAGGCGGCCGCGGCTGCCCTGGCTTCAACGCGAACGATTTCGTTCGGAGAACGCAGTCGGGACACTGACCTGCATGATGAAGCTCGACGACCGCACGCGGCTGGCCCGCGCACGAGAAAACGGCCTCAATATGATCTCCCTGGAGGCTCGTCGACGTGCGTTTGCACGCCGCACGAGCTGCTGCGGGGTCCAACATGGCAACCACGAGCGCCTCCTGACCGGGAGGGATGCTCCACCGTCCCGCCTCCGCGGCCAGGACGGGTGCCGCGACCAACACGAGCGAGACAAGCAGAAACAGCCAAGCCGCGATTGTCGCTTGCCGCGCGGGCGTTGTGATCGGCATTCCGCGCCTTTCACATGCTGTTTGCCGTCTTGCCAATTGCGTGATTCGCAATCTCCGGTGAGCCGCTCCCGCCGTCAAGGACTGTGTCCCGAGTCGGAACTTTCATCGGATCGCGATCCAAAGACCACCACGCTTGATGTCGAAGTGCAGGTGGCTCGCATGGGCAGCGTCGTAGTTCGGCGTAAGCATGTGGTGGAAGACCCCTGCCCTTGCGACGTCGCACACGACATTACGAAGCATGATCGCGTTGGGCGCGGGTTGGGTGAGCCAGGCTCCCGGACCACACGACGGCTTCCCGCGTTGTCCGTGGTAGTCATCCTCCACGCGCAGAATGGTCTTGTCGGCCAACTTGAACCAAACGATGTCCATCGCGAGGCCGTAGGCGTGCTGGCTCGCCTTGTGGCGTCGTCCCGGCAACCGCGCGCTCTTGCGGTAGGTGTTGCCGTAGAACACCTCGGTCACGCCGTGGCGGGAGAGCACCTCCGCGAACGCGTTGGCCGCAAGCACGAGGCGGCAATCCATGACGCTGTGGATGCTCTTCGGTCCCGGGCCGCGAAAGTTGACGCCGTGAAGTGGGCCCGTCAGCCGCATCGGCGTCGCAATGCCTCGGCCGCCTCTAGCCGCCTTGACGGGCAGACCGAGCTTTCGCACCCGCGTGCGGCATGCGCCCGGGGAGAGGTTCGCATGGTCCATCGCGGGGGCCGTGGTCCGCCCGGCCACGGGGGGCATCGGTTGATGATACGGGTGCGATTCGAATCCGGGGGTGGCGGCAGACGAGGACGCAGGCGCGAGCGTAGGCGGACGTTCGTCGGTGCCCTCTGGGAGGAGCCTCGGAGAACCTCCGGCGTTTTCCGCCACAAGCGAAGGGCGCGCCGGGACCTGTCGCTCCACCGCAGGCTCGGGCTGCGGGATGTAGCTAGCGCCACACGCCGTCGCAACCATCACGGTCCCGGACGTCAGCCACAGACGCCAGAAATAGGAGGGGTTGCAACGCATCGAACGCATGTCCACCAGGCCTAGCGCCTTCAACCGCGAACGTCGAGCCCGGCGACAGATGCTTTTTCTCGTCGCTGCCCCTACACTCCCCCACGTTCAAGCGCGGACGAAGCCCCCTTCGTCCTTGCTCATGCACCCGAGGAACGACGTTGGACTCCGGCGCGCGCATCAATGGTCTCCGCATTAAGCGGTCACGACTCACGCGAATGAGGACATGGGTCTGGCGCGAGTGGTGTTTCTGGCGCGCCGCGTGGAAGCGCGTGCGGCTCCAGGTTGTCATCCTCGTTGTGCTGCTGGCGGGTGGAGCGATGCTCTTCCGCGCGTACGAGCCGGAGAAGAGCCACTCGCTGCCCGAGGGGGCCTACTACACCTGGAGTCTCATTTTTGGCGAACCGCCCGAGGCATTTCCACGCGACAAGCCAGTGCTGCAGGCACTCTTCTTCGTGGTGCCCGTCATCGGCCTGCTCGTCATCCTGCAGGGGCTGCTCGAGCTGTCCGTGCTCGTCGGCGACCGCCGCCACAACGAACGTGCTTGGTGTACCGTCATGGCAAGACAGATGCGCAACCACATCATCCTGGTGGGGGTCGGCAAGCTCGGATACCGATCGTTCACCCTGTTGCGACGGCTCGGCGAGGAGGTCGTCGTCATCGAATCGGATTCGACCAACCAGTTTCTGGAGGATGTGAGGCGTGACGGTTCCCCGCTGCTGATCGGCGACGCGCGCCGCGAAGCGCTCCTCGACGACGCGAATGTCACCAGGGCCAAGAGCATCGTCATCGCGACCGACGATGACATCGCGAATCTTGAGATCGCCCTGGACGCCCGCAAGCTGAATCCGGATATCCATGTGATCCTCCGGCTGTTCGATCAGAACATGGCCGACAAGATCCGCGAGGGATTTGGCATTCGAGTCGCCATGAGCACATCGGCGATCTCGGCGCCAGGCTTCGCGCTTCGGGCGGTGGCCCCCGGCATCGTCGGTGGGACGATCGTCAACGACACGTTGCTCGTGACGCTCCGACATTCGGTCAAGGACGGCGATCCGCTCGCGGGGCTCACCGTCGCGGATGTGATGAGGAAGTACAGCGCGGGGATCGTGGAACGAAAGGTGAGCTCGGGGGCGCGGGCGCTGTACCCGCCGCCGGAGACGGTTCTGGGCCCCGGGGACGAAGTGCTCATGCAGGGGCCGTACGAGAACCTGTCTGGACTGGAGAAGCTGGGCCGCGGTTGAGGGCTCTGCTTCAGAACGCGGACAGGATCGGGGCGTTCTGGATCGGAGGAGCGGGCTCACCACCGGCCGAGAGATCGAAGTCGGCCAAGCTGTAGGTGGGGACGAAGTAGTAGCGCGGATGATCCCCGGCGAGCTGTAGCAAGTCGGCCAGACCATCTTCCAGGTCCGCAGCCGCCTCGTTGGCTGCGCTTTCGAGCGCGTCCTCCATTCTCGTACGGCAGCCCCAGGCGTCACCGATGCCGGTGTCCACATAGGTGGAGGTCACATACGCGTTGAAGGTCCCGTTTTGGTACATCTGCGCGCGAATTTCGAAGTGCGCTCCGCGCTCCTCACACTTCCAGTCGTCAATCTTGAGATTCTGCCGGATCTTGAAGCGCGTGCTGCTCTCGAGCTTGAGCTTGGGACCTCCGTCGGCCTGCGCGCCGCTTGGCAGATCCTCCAACGCGTTCTCCCAGGCGTTGGACACGAACATGGAGAATGCGATGCTCTTGGCTTCTCGGGCGTGGCGCACGAGATAGACCGAAGCCAGGTGATCCGCGTACTGGGACGCCTGGGTGTGGAGATTCACCGTCACGGTCGTTCCGGCCTCGCAATACACGGGTTTTCCAGGCGAAGTTTCACTCCAGCTCGAGATCGTCGTCCCCGTGTTGTAGGCATTGAACAAGACGATCTGCCCGTCACGACTCCCGCACTTGAGGCGAATCGAGCTGATTCGGTTGAGCAGGTTGGCGTTCTGAATGTCCGTCTTGGTAATCAACAGGATGCTCTCGTTGTCTCCGCTCGGCGCCAAGCTCCGGGTGAGCGAGTCTCCCCACAGCCCAGCTTCGGAATAGAGCGTGAGTTGCGTCGGCGATTCTCCGAACGGAGCCCGGAGAATCCCTTCCTCGGAGCTCTCGACGCCCTCGAATCCATCGGCCTCGGAAGCGTCCATCGCGCAGCCCCCAGCTGAGAGGGCGGAAACCAGAACGAGCGTACCCAAAAACAATTGTCGCATGATCGTCTCCCGAGTGGCGCACAGGGCGCATAGGCTCTGGGTTGTTGCTAACCCGTGTGACAGCCCATAGAGCAACGCTCATGCCATCCAGCAACGAAGCAATTCTCGGGGAATTTGGCGGTCTCTCGTCCCTTGCTACACGGTTGCACTGCAACGGCTGACCGCTCTTCGGCGTTGCAGGGGTTGCACCCTGGGCTCATTGGCGCCCACGGCCAAGCAGACGCTTGGCGTTGTTCAGAGGCTCGCTTGGCCGTGCCACCCGATCCCGATCGGTAGGCCGCCCGTATCGGGCGGCGTCCGCAATCCCACCGCTTCGGCGCCCCGTAGGGACGCCCTACCGATTGCTGGCCTTCGCGGCTGTCCGCCGACGGGAATACAGCAAGCCCAACAGCAACAATCCCCATGGCGCGGCTGCAGAACGCGAGGTGCCTCCTGCGGTACGACAACCGCATCCACCGTCGTCGTCGTTGTTCGCAGCCGCCCCGGGATCACTCGGTGCGCCGCCAGGCCCGACCTCGACGTCCGCGTCCGACGAGACGCCCGCCTCTTCCGATGGTTCAGCCCCTGCCGCATCTTCGGTCGATGCATCGGCGCCCGCATCAGGCTCACTGAGGTCCACGCACCGCCCCGTGGAAAGCTCGCAAGTGATGTTGTCCCACCCCGACGAATAGCCGCGGCACTGCTCATCGGAGTCGCACTTCTTGTAGCAGGTGCCCGCACGCGGCCCCGCCTGCTCGCAGACGTACTGCTGACGGCAATCGCCATCAAACGTGCACCCATTGAAGCAGTACGAGCCATTCATCGTCGGAATGCACTTTCCGGTGTCCTCACAGTCCCCGTTGTCCGAGCAAACGTGTGTGCAGTAGCCGCCCACGAATCCCATGCTCGAGCTGAGACACAGCGGTTGAGGGCCAAGACATTCGTCGAATGTGCAGGGCGAGCCCGGCAATCCATCCGTGTCGAGCAAGCAATACCCGAGTTGCGAATCGCAAACCTCGTTCGTGGGACAATCCGTGTCGGCCGCGCACCGACGCAAGCACTCCCCAAGCACATCATCCGTGCACACGGTATCCGTCTGAGGACAGGGGGTGTCGTCGTTGCAGGTCGGAGCACACCGTCCCTGCACGCAGACCGCGCCAGAGGGGCACGGCTCGTCGGTGCACGAGAACGTGCATATGCCGCGAACTTTCCCCGTATCCGGGCACTCCCAGAACGTCTCTGCTCCGCATTCCGAAGCGGCCGTACAGAGCAACCCGACGTTCGTCGGGGTGGAGCACCCCTCGTCCACGTACCCGTCGCAGTTCTCATCGAGGTGCACGCCGCAGTCATCGGTCGCGGCGGGTGAGGCGCAATTGGGGTCCGCGACGCCCTGCGTGGCGAGCAGCGCACGGTAGGCATTTACGCGTCCGTAGCCGTACTTGACGCTGAAACCGTTGGCATCGTAGAGGCCGCCGTCTGCATCGATCTTGTCCGCGGTCTGCGTGAGAATCTCTCGCACTTCCGCGGCGGTCTTGGTGGGGTCCTCGGAGAGGATGAGGCCGGCTACACCGCTGACGACCGGGGCGGCCGCCGACGTTCCGCCGAACTTTGATGTGTAGTCCTCGTCCATGTCTCCCGCCCCAACGATGGACAGGGAGATGATCGACGGCCAGAGGTAGTCGTCGTTCGTCGGCGCGGAGATGTCGAGATAGTCGCCGAAGTTCGAGTAGGTGGATCGAAAGTCGTGGTGATTGGAGGCGGCGATGGCCATGACGTTCGACTCGCCGGTCAGAAACTGACCAAGATACTGCGTGTCAGCGTCCTCGTTGCCGGCCGCGTAGACCACGAGCACACCGAGCCCGCCTCGTCCCTGGCCGGCATACTTGATGCCTTCGAGCTCGCCCTGGGACACGGGGATCAGGTATTCGCCGACAAGGGAGGGTCCCCACGAGTTGTTGATGACAGCCGCTCCGGCGTCCACGGCGTGCTGGAAGGCGCGGAGCATCATGGCTTCGGTCAGGAACATGCTCGACTCGATGAGCCGCACGGGAACGATCCGACAGTCGGGGCAAACCCCCACCATCCCTGCTCCATCCATGGGAGCGGCGACGATGCCGGCGACGGAAGTACCATGTCCGCCCGACGCGTCCTGGCTTGGCGTCGGCGGCTCCGAGCCCGCCGTGTTCGTGACGGCGTTGTACGGTTGCTCGCACTTACCGGCGAGCTCGGGGTGACTGCAATCCGTGCCCGAATCGATCACGCCGATCAGCGTGGAGGCCGATCCCGTGGTCATGTCCCAGGCGTCGGAGACGCGGGCGTCGGCGAACGCCTTGCCGGAAATCGGCGATAGGGAGCCAGCCTCGGTTACGTTGTCCCCCGTGTTGCGCAGCGACCACTGCGAATCGAAGTACGTATCCGTGGGGATCATGTGGTGCGCGTAGCGACCCATGAGCTCAGGCACGACGTCGTATCCGGCGGCCAAGAGCTCCTCGGTCGTCTCCTCGATGGAGAATGACCCCGTCGGCGTACCGACGGCGATGGTATCCACGACATCGAAGTAGTCGACGAGCTGCAGGCCCATGGCGGCGAGCTTGTTCTGGGCTTGGGCCTTCCCGATGCCCTTGGGCAAGTAGACCCACAGGTTGCCCGTTGCCACCTGCAGGCTGGCGTCGTCGAAGTAGACCGGCCCGGTGCCACGGACGTCGGAGCGCGAGCGAAGGGCGGAGCCGACCGCGTGCAGGTCTGCCGGGGTCAGTGCGCTGCGGGTCGCGTTCTCGAGCGACAGGACGATGGCATCTCGCGCCGGGATGGCCGAACGAACGTGAATGGAGGCGGATGCGAGGGCCTGACGAAGATCGGCTTCCTGCGCGGTCCCGTACACAGCAATCTTCGAGAGGTTCTTCAGATAGGCGACGTTTTGGCCGTGCCGCACTTGCGTGGCGGGCACCAAGGACCCATCCGCGCTCGCAAGCGATGTCAGCGTAAGACTGGCGAATAGAGTGGCGGTCAGAAGGGAAAAACGTCGCATGGGGCACCTCGGTTATCGCAGTTCATGCGATAGCGGAGGCGGGGAGTCGACACAAGTACGCCCATCAAGTCTGTGGACAGCTGTCACTCTGCGCCGTCGCAGCGTTGTTCGTCTCGATGCACTCGTTGTTGCCTCCGGAAAGACAGTCCACGCCGTCGTTGTCGACACAGACGCGCACCATGCTCGGCAACTGGTTCGGCCCAACGCAGACGACCGTCTCGCAGTCCCCCGGATTCAGCGTTTGCGTCGTCGACACCGGGGCATTGCTGCACGCAATCGCAGCCTGCGTGTCGTCATCGTAGAAAGCGACAGGCACGCCGGGACCGACCAGCAACTCGCCCTCGTTGCACACTTCCGCCACCAACCCCATGCCGGCCGGACACGACGCGTTGTCAAACGAGAGCGTCACCGACAGGTCCGGCGCCGACAACACATCGAACTCCGGAAGGTTCTGACGGAAGTTGTTCATCACTCCCGACACCGTCGACGACGACGGGTATTGCCAGTTCGGCGATTCTCCCATCGGAATGTCACCCGTCTCGGACACGTTCGTGACGTGGTAGGAGTGCTGGTTCCAGATGCGACGTGTGGCGACCCACGAATCGTTGGCATCCCCCCAAACACGAATCCCCTGCCCCGCTCCGCCCCACGCATTCTCGATGAATACGATCTCCGCATTACCATCGTTGTCCACATCCGCCACGATCGGCATCTCCAACCGCGTGTGCGAGTGGTTGCCAATGTCGACGAGGATCGCCCCGGTCGTCCCGTTGAAGATGCGGAAGCGCTGTTCGTCGTTGTAAATGACCTCCGCGTTGCCGTCGCCGTCGAAGTCGAAGACGCTCGAGCCGGTCACGCGCGAAGAGCAATCCGCATTGGTCACCTTCCAGAGAATGCCCGGACTGTCACAATTGGCAGGCAACGGCGTGTCGAGGCAGTCGAGGTCGGCCACGATGTAGTAATTCGCTCCGGCCGCACCGATCTCCGGACGCCCGTCGCCGTCGAAGTCCGCGATCGTGGGTGGCCCCCCCTCGTTGCGGGAACATGTGCTCACCGGAATGTTGATGATCACATCACTCCCGTTGTACTGCATCGGCGTCCCGTCGTGGTTCAACACGTAGACCTTCCCGATGCGGACGATCACGATCTCCCCCTCCGGGTCGGCGTCGAAGTTCCCGGTTGCCGTGTACCCGTCGCAGCTCGTGCCCGAGCCGCAATTCGCACTCGTTGACGCCTGGGCATAGGCGTACGTCCACATCGCGGCGCCGTTCTCGTCATACATCGTGTTGCCGGCGAGCACGTTCAGCTTCCCGTCGAGATCGGGATCCGCCACCGACGACACCGGGCCCATGAAGCCGTTGATGCCGATCCCAGCGGTTCCTTTCCAGACCAACGCGCCCGTCGGACCGTCGAGCACCACGCGCCCCTGAATGATCTCAGGCACGCCGTCCGCGTCCAAGTCGGCAATCGAGGGTTGGGTTCCCGCCAGGTGATCCGGTGACTTCGGGTAGTTGAGCTGGATCCACTTCAGCTTCCCGTCATTCTCGAAGGCCACCGTACCGCCGCCGTTGATCGTCCCGACGATCTCGGGCAACCCGTCGTTGTCGATGTCTCCCGTCGCCAGTCCGCCGGAGCTGTCCAACCAGATGCCCGACACGCCCGACTGCGCCTGGATCTCCGTCGCTCCCACGGAATAGTGCTGCGTCATCGTTCCATTCGCGTTGCAGCGTCCCGACACGACCCGCAAAACACCATTCGTGTTGCAGCAACCGTCTTCTTGGTACCGGTAGGCCACGAAGGCGATGTCGGGTACGTCGCTGATACCAACCTGCGTATCGCCATCGTCGTCGGTGAGATTGATGACCACCGGGGTCATCACCACGTCATTCCAGGCAGCGTAGGAATCACCCGCGGGAGGCCCGTTCCAAGCGCATTGCAGCTCGGGTTGAAAGTCCCCTGGAGGCGGTGCGAAGTAACACCCCGTGCCCTGCGTGGGCCCCGAATCCTCCGTGTTGTCACACGGGCCGAGGCATTGCGTGTCCTTGCCGTCGATGCCGCAGTCACCGTCGTTGTCGATGCAATCGCCGCACTCGTAGACGTTCCCGTTCGTGCACGCCTTGACCTGGCAGAAGTTGCCGCACCCGCCCTGGGTCGACAAGCACGTCTGCCCACAGGCGCAATGGCTGTCGTCCTCGACGTAGGTGCACTGATCCGTCGCCGTGTCGCAAATGTCATTCGTGCAGTTGATCCCGTCAGGCGGGCAGACGTGCGGCACCCCCGCCGTGCACCCCGTCAGCGTACACACCTCCACGCCGTTGCAGAGCACGCCATCGTCACACTGGTAGTTGAAGGGCTGATGACTGCACGAGCCCGACGGTTCCTGGCACGTATCGTAGGTGCACGCGACACCGTCATCACAGTCCACCAATACGCCTGCCTGGCAATCATTCGTCGCGTCGCAAGTCTCCGACCCGTTGCACA
>Ga0180009_10006861_pt1 | contig 11816 bp, 8 predicted proteins | sample OS_PC_MetaG_FD_123537 | JGI IMG/M metagenome (GOLD analysis project Ga0180009, IMG submission 123537) | Groundwater microbial communities from the Aspo Hard Rock Laboratory (HRL) deep subsurface site, Sweden - OS_PC_MetaG | ecosystem: Environmental > Aquatic > Deep subsurface > Groundwater...
AACCTTTTTAACCAGCTTAACCTCTTTCTCCATGGTGGGGGAACACTCCCCACCCCCAGAACAGCCTAACAGCTGTTCCGGGTTATAATTTTAACCATCAAAAAGGGATTCGGGACATAGCCTTCTTCATGTATGCGGCTATAAATAGAAAAAGAGGGGATATCTATCTCGCAGGGCAGGTTTGATGATACAATACAGCACATCATCCCGATAGCGCTGGTCCTGCTGCTCACCGCAAGCATCATCGAGATTTTCTATGATGTCTCTAAGTACTACCTGCTCATCGACATCTTTGATTTCTTCGTGATTCTCATATTTGTTTTTGACCTTTACTACCGCTGGAAGGAACTGCCGCACTTCTTCCCTTATGTGCGGAAGCACTGGCTTGACATCATCGCCACGATACCTTTCAACTTCATCTTCATCGGGGCAGACTACCTCATATTCACCCGTGCGCTTAGGGGTGTGAGGGCGGTCGCGCGCTACGCACGCTTCCTGCGTTTTGCGACGCGCTACACCAGGCTCTTCAGGCTGGTCAGGTTTGCAGCAAGAGGGCCGAGATTCCTGCGGATGAGGAAACACCTGAAGGAGACAGAGATACGTAAGGTCCAGCCTCACGAGAAGGAGATGAAAGGCGTGCTCAGCTTCAGGGTCATACTTCTCGTGACTATAAACTCGATCATGGGCACAGGCATATGGTTCCTCACAGCAGCAGGTGCGAAGCACGCAGGGCCCGCATCGCTCATATCATGGGGAATACTGTCACTTGTCGCGGTGTATATCGCGATGTGCTTCTCAGAACTCACCAGCATGTTCCCGAAAGCGGGCGGGGTGTACGAGTTCGCGAAACAGACATACGGAAGGTTCTGGTCTTTCATAATAGGATGGACGACATCGATAGCAGGATCGGTCACCATAGCGATGCTGCTCCTCGGGGCGCTGCAGTACATGATACCCATAAAGTACACTGGCTATTATATCCCTATAGCTATTGTGCTGATACTGCTGTTCAATTACATCGCGTACAGGGGGATGCAGACGAGCACTTACATGCTGGTCGGTTTTGCGTTGATAACCATTGTCACTATCACCGCAATAATAGTCCCGGGATTCTTCAGCTTCAATGCAGGCAATTTCACTCCATTCTTCGTGTTCCCGGCGATAAACATAATGCTGGCCATATTCTTCATAGCAGAGACGTTCTTCGGATGGGAGAGCGCGATATTCCTGTCAGCAGAGACCAAAGACCCTAAACGCATCATGCCCAAGGCGCTGATATACGGGACCATGGTCATAGCGGCTTTTGCACTGCTGCTTTCGCTCACGGCGCTGGGAGCAATGCCCTGGCAGCAGTATGCTGAGTCGGTCGCTCCGCTCCGTGACCTCGGGGCACAGTACTTCGGCAAAGCAGGTATTGCAATATTCACGATACTCGTCTCGACATCAATCATAGGGGCGGTGGCGAGCTGGATAGTGACCTCACCCCGCCTGCTGATGGCGCTCGCAGAGGATAAGCTTTTTTTCGTCCACTTCGCAAAGATACACCCGAAGCACAAGAGCCCGTATGTCTCTATTGTCTTCCAGGTGATTGTGCTCAGCATACTTGTCTACATCGGTTCAGGCTCGTACGAGACACTCCTCCATCTTCTCATACCTCTGATCCTTGTGCTCTACTCTGCAGTGCTTCTAAGCGTGGTCATACTCCGATACAAGAAGCCAGACCTGCCGCGGCCGTTCAGGACGCCGTTCGGCAAGGTGGGGCCGTTCATCACAGTGGTGTTCATGGCTTTCCTCATGTATATGTACCTGAAAGAGACCCACGGCGCGATAGATCTCATCAAGATATCCATGTCACTGATAGCGTTCGGCATACCTGCGTACTTCGCGATAGAGATATTCTATGAGCAGAGGTATATCAACATGAGGCGCAACCTGCACGCGTACACCCTGCACAACTACCACAAGATTCTGCTGCCAAGGCCGACATTCAACAGGATACACCGGCTGATCGGGGAGACTGACAAGGACACGATAATCCTGGACTATGACTGTGGGGTCGGCGGGTTCACGCGCAGCCTCATCAGGAGAGGGATGCCATTCAAGAAGATATACGCAGTCGACAAGGCGCACCACCAGGTGGCTGTTTTCAAGAAGAACATCCCTGACGCGTACAAGAGGAAGATAACAGTATACGAGAGGGAATCATGGAGGATTCCTAAGATGATCACTGATGTGGATGTGTTCGTGTCATTCGGCTCTCTCGGCTACGTGGACGACATCCCTGTGTTCCTTAAGCACCTGAAATCCGTGCTGAGCAGGAAAGGGAAGTTCTGCTTCTACATCAAGGACACATTCATCAACATGACGCCTAATGCGCTTGAGGTCGAGGACAAGGCAGGGATGTTGAAGCTCTTCTCGGATGCGGGCCTTCATGCTGAGTACTTTATCAGGAAGAGGCTGTTCACTGAGGAGATATTCCTCTATGGGGTAAGGCCATGAAGTCGTTCATAATCAGGTTCTTCGAGAGGACTGAGGTCATGCTGGCACTGTCGATAATCCTTCCTCTGCTTTTCGCTGTCGATGTCTCTGGTCTCAAGGTAGGGATAGAGCTGGGTCTGGGGGTTGTCATGTACTTCTCGATGCGGCCTTTCATGGGCCAGAAGTTCCACTTCCAGAAGAACCTGAAGGCGATGGTCTCTTTGATATTGGTGAATTATGTGCTGCTCTCCGGCGTCTATGTGCTGCTCGGTCTTGTATTCTTCGGTGTTTCGCATGATTTCTTCACAGGGTTCATCCTTATAGCATTGGTCCCGCCGGCTGTCTCCATAATTCCATTCTGCTATCTCTCTAAGTGCGACAGCGAGACTGCGGACGTGCCGGTGTTCATCTCTTTTGTCCTGTCATTGTTCATAATCCCTGTAACTCTTTTCTTGCTTTTCGGGAAGACTGTTGATTTCCAGGCGCTGGCCAGGATCCTTGTCATAATAATCCTTGTCCCGATGTACCTTGCTTACAGGACATACAGGTCTGACAGCAGGCTTTTCGATTATGAGAAGGCCCTCACCAACATCTGCCTGGGCATCGTCATCTTCATAAGCATGTCCATAAACAGGGGTGTTTTCTTTGATTTCGCTGCTGATGGTGTCTTGTATGTCTACTTGGTGAGTTTCTTGGCGATTTTCGGGACTGGCCTGGCGGTCTATTTCATCTCAAGGCGTCTTGCTCCTGGAAGCGCTGTGGCTTATTCGTTCTACGCGAGCCAGAAGAATGTTGGCACAGCCATAACCCTGGGGATATTCCTCTTCAACCCTGACACTGCTGTCCCTGCGATAATAGCCCTTGCGATGCAGTTCATATACTTCATCCTGTTCGAGGAGCTTTTCGTGAAGAGAAGAACCGAACACAAGCAGAAAAACTGATCTAAACACTGCCCTGCTGGACATGCAACCGCTCCTGCTCCTTCAGCTCAGCCTGCAGGAACGTCTTCTTGAGCTCAACGTACGCAAGGATGCTCGCCGACACGCACACGACAGGCACCCAGTCCATGAAGGTGAGACCGGTCGTGCCGAAGATGCGCTGCAATGGGGCCCAGTATATCACTATGATGGTGAGCAGCGCGGACAGGCCGATGCTCCCGATAAGGTAAATGTTGGAGAAGAAATTCTTTGAGAACACAGACCTGCTCCAGCTCCGGGCATTCAGCGCGTGGAACAGCTCAAAGAATATTATGGTCGCGAAAGCCACTGTCTGCGCCTTCTCGATGCTAGCACCCTTCACAACAATCTCCCATATGAAAAGGATGATGGTCCCAAGAACGACCATAGGAACAAGCTCAGCTATCCTGAACATGAGATACTCGCTGAGGATGCCTTCCTTCGGGCTCCTCGGCCTCTGCTTCATTATGTTAGGGGATGCGTTCTCGACACTAAGACCTAACGCCTGGAGGTCGCTCGTGACAAGATTAAGGAATAGTATCATCAACGCTGTCAGCGGCAGGCTTATGCCTACCATCACAGCTATCAGCAGCATGAGCACCTCGGAGAAGTTCCCGAGCAGCAGGTAAAATATGAATTTACGTATGTTCTCATATATCGTCCTGCCGCTCTCCACAGCACTGACTATGGTGGTGAAATTATCGTCCTTCAGGATAAGCTCGGCAGACTCCTTGGCGACATCAGTACCCCTCAACCCCATAGCAATGCCGATATTGGCCTTCTTCAGCGCAGGAGCATCATTCACACCATCGCCGGTCATGGCGACGATGTTGCCGGTATTCTGGAGGGTCTCCACTATCCTCAGCTTGTGCGCCGGCGTGACCCTTGCGTATACAGTGATCTTGTCTATCTTCTTGATGAATTCAGCCTCATCGAGCTGGTCCAGCTCAGCGCCAGACAATGCGTAATTATAATCAGTGAATATCCCGAGCTCACGGGCGATAGCCTTGGCAGTGATCTCATTGTCACCTGTTATCATCACCACCCTTATCCCTGCAGACTTGCACTGCTCTATCGACTCCTTGACACCATGAGCCGGAGGATCCCTGATGGAAACAAGCCCGACAAATATGAGGCCCGACTCCACATTCTTGATGTCGAAAGAGCCTTTGTGCGGCTTGAAAGCCAGGCTCAACACCCTCAGACCCTTTTCAGCATATTCCTTGTTCTTCTGGATGAATAGCTCCCTCGGCTTCTCAGTCATCTTCTTCACAGCGCCTTCATGCAGATAGAACGTAGACCTATTGAGTATGGACTCAGGAGCTCCCTTCGCGAAGACGAAATGCTTCCCCTCATACATGTGGACAGCGCTCATGCACTTCCTGTCAGGGTCAAAAGGATGCTCAGTCTTCCTAGGGAATTTCTGGTGATAATCAGCCCTGTGGATGTTAGCCTTCCTCGAAAGGGTTATCAAAGCGCCTTCTGTCGCTTCACCATCAACCTCCCAACCGCTATCCTGTTGCTTTATGTCAGAATTGTTGCACAGCACCCCTATCTCCAGCAGCCTATGCACAGTCTCATGCTTAGACACATCCACCTTCTTCTCATCCTTGAGGAACAGACCCTCAGGTGCGTAGCCCTCACCAGTCACCTTCAGTTCCACATCCGAAGTGAATATGTTCTCCACCACCATCTTGTTCTGCGTGAGGGTTCCTGTCTTGTCAGTGCATATCACAGTGCACGTGCCTAAGGTCTCAACAGCAGGGAGCCTCTTGACTATAGCATTCTTCCTGGCCATGTTCTTCATCCCTGTCGCCAACGTCACCGCAACAACAGTCGGCAGGCTCTCAGGGATGCCAGACACAAGCATAGCCATAGAGAATATCAGCATCACAGACCAAGGCTCTCCATGCCAAGTGCCTATGAAGAACACCGCTATCGCAAGGATGAACGCGAGGAACGAAAGCTGCTTGGAAAGCTTGTCAAGCCGCTTCTGCAGAGGGGTCTTCTCCTCCTTTATCCCCTTGATCATAGAAGATATCTTACCTATTTCAGTATCAGTACCAATGCTTACAACAACAGCAAGAGCATCACCATTAGTAACGCTCGTCCCAGAGAAGATCATATTCACCTGCTGCGCAAGAGGGACTGTCCCCTTCAGCTCAGCGACAGACTTCTGCACAGACAATGACTCGCCAGTCAATGCAGACTCATCAACCTTCAGGCCATTTGCCTCTATGATGCGGGCATCAGCACCCACTATCTGGCCCCTCTTCAGGACAAGAATGTCCCCTATCGTGATGTCTTTGGAAGTGACCTGGATGTGTTTACCATCCCTCAGCACAGTAGACTGGCTGGAAGTCATCTTTATCAGGGCATCCATATCCTTGGACGCCTTGAACTCCTCGAAAAAACTTATCAACACTATTATACATACAATAACTGATATGACATAGAACTCCAGGCTATGCCCAATGAACAATGATATGCCTGCAGCAGCAAGGAGGACCCAGACAATGAAAGCCTTGAACTGCCTTAGAAATATCTTCAGCGCAGTTTCCTTCTTGGCCTTCTTCAGCTCATTCGGACCGTGCTGCCTCAGCCTCTTCTCAGCCTCAGCAGGGTCAAGACCCTTCTCAGAGGACCCTAAATCCGACAGCACAGACTGTACATGCTTAGAATACCATACGACAGCGCCTTCTGGCATGTTCCACCTCTTTTCCTGCAAATAAGTTCATTATTTAATATATAAATGTATGGGCATCCGTAACTTGCAGAGTCCTATGACTTTTTTCCTGGTCAGGTGCTTGTCAATGATTTCATTACATCAGTTCTTGGCAGGGTCGCCGATTCTCCTTCTTGCTGATTTGATCAATTCCATGAAGATGACTGTTGAGAATGCTGCTGGCAGACAGATGATCCATTCTTTCATGCCAAGAGTTGTAAGCTCGAATATCCCCTGCAGGAAAGGGACGTACATGACGACCAAGGTCACAGCAGCTATGATCATCACGGCAAGCACCAATAGCTTGTTTGTCAGGATACCGACCTTGAGGATGGATTCGTCCAGTGACCTGAAAGCGAACGGAAGGAACAGTATCATACTTACAATAGTGGCGAAGACCATCGTCCTTGCTTTCTCAATGCCGACTGTCGGATGAGATAAGATGAATATGGTGAAAGCCACTGCTGCCATGAATGCTGCCATGGAAAAAACCAGGAATGCGTTTCTTCTGGTCAGGATGCGTTTCTCCCTCCTCGGGGGTCTCTGCATTATCCCTTTCCTGGCTGAATCCAGACCCAGGGCTATTGCAGGCATCTCCTCATCGAAGGTGTTTATGAACAGGATCTGCAATGCCAGCAAGGGCAAGAACTCAAAACCAAGCAGGAACGTACCTAAAGCTATGAGTATGACTTCTGTGAAGTTCCTTGATATCAGGTAGCATGTGAATTTCTCTATGTTCTCGTATATTGTCCTGCCCCCCTTCACTGCCTCTACTATTGTCGCGAAATTGTCGTCAAGCAGGACCATATCGCTCGCTTCCTTTGTCACATCAGTCCCTTTGATGCCCATCGCAATGCCTATATCGGCATTCTTCAAGGCAGGGGCGTCATTGACGCCGTCACCGGTCATCGCCACTATATGGCCTTTCTTCTTCAATGCCTTGACGATCCTGAGTTTCTGTTCAGGCATTGTCCTTGCATATATGACCACATCCTCGACAATGCTCTCGAACTCCTCCTCATCCAGCTCTTCCAGCTCGCTTCCAGTCACGACACCGTCCTCGACTATCTTCCTGAGCTTTTCGCTTTTTGCATGGATAGTCCTGTTCTCGTCGAACAACCCTATCTCTTTGGCTATCGCTCTCGCGGTCTCTTTGTTGTCTCCTGTCACCATCACGACTTTTATACCCGCTTTTCTGCACGTATCTACTGCCTCTTTCACCTCTTCTCTCGGAGGGTCCTTCATGGCGACCAATCCCAGAAAGACAAGGTCTTTCTCAAAGCCATCCTTATCTGAAGGTTCGGGTGATGTCTTGTAAGCGATGCCGAGGACACGGAAAGCAGAACCTGCAAGCCCATGATTGGTCTCCAATATTCTTTCTGATTCCTTTTTACTGAGCGTCACTATCTTGCCTTTTTTATTGATGAACCTGCATTTCTCAAGAAGGAACTCCGGCGCGCCTTTGGTGAATACCAGGCTCTCTTTGCCTTTTTTGTACAATGTTGTCATCAGCTTCCTTTCAGATGTGAATATTATCTCCTCTATCCTCTTGTACTCATCCTCCAGATCGTCTTTCCACAGGTCTGCTTTTGCGGCAGACACTATCAATGCAGCTTCTGTCGGGTCTCCTATTATCTCCCACTCTCCTCCCCTCTCTTGAAGGACTGCATTGTTGCACAGGGTGGCAGCCTTCAGCAACAGCTTCAGGTTTTCCTCATTTTCCAGATTGATTTTCTTATCATCAGCCATGAACTCCCCTTTAGGGTCATAGCCGACTCCTGTCACGTCAAAGAACTTGTCATCTACAAAGATCCTCTCCACAGTCATCTCGTTCTTTGTCAGGGTCCCTGTCTTGTCAGTGCATATCACAGTGGTCGAGCCAAGGGTCTCGACAGCAAGCATCTTCCTTATTATTGCATTATGTTTTGCCATCCTGTGCATCCCCATAGACAAGGTCAAGGTGAGTGTCAATGGAAGGCCTTCTGGGATTGCAGCGACTGCCAAGGCCAAAGCAACTATCAACATGCCTGCCAAGGGCGCTCCTTTGAAGATGCCTAAAGCAAATATGATCAAACAAGCAATCAGGGCGACCGACGCCAAGGTCTTTCCCAGCCTCTTGATCTTGATCTGCAGGGGCGTCTGTTCCTCCACATCCTGTATCATCTCTGCGATCTTCCCGAGTTTGGTGTGCATCCCTGTAGCGACAACCCGTGCATTACATCTTCCATGGACGATCTGCGTCCCTGCAAATATCATATCTTCTGTGGATTTCTCTACTGCCTCACTTTCACCGGTCAAGGCAGCTTCATCGACTCTTAGGCCTGCAAGCTCAATGATCTCGGCATCCGCGGGAATCTTGTCCCCTGTCTCCAAGACCAAAAGGTCCCCGGGCACGACCTCCCTGCTCAAGATCTTTCTTATTTTACCGTCCCTTATGACTTTGGTTGTTGGCTGGACGATTTTTTTCAGGGCTTCCATCGCCCTCTCTGCTTTATATTCCTGGATGAATCCGAGAATGATGATGAAGACTATGATGAATGATATGACCCAGAAATTGATCATCTCACCTATAAATGCGGATATGCCCGCAGCTGCAAGCAGGACCCAGACCATGAAGTTGACCAGCTGCCTGGACAGGACCTTCAACCAAGTCGTCTTCCTCTTTTCCTTGAGCTCATTATACCCATATTTCTCTATACGCTTCTCTGCTTCCCTCTCTGATAACCCCCTCTTTTCTGGTGACATGCTGTTGAATCCAGGATGTTTCAATATAAAAAGATATCTGAAAACAGGGCTGTCAAATTAAGTGTCATGCAGCCTAGTGAGCTAAATGCAAAATAGGCGCTAAATATCGCAGTTCAGCAGAAATAGGCAGCGAGAGAATCGCAGCGAGCGCGGCATGACACACTTCTTGACTTTACCCTGAAAACAGTGCTGTCAAGTTGAGTGTCGATGCAGTCAAGCGGGCTTGGAGGGAGAATGGGTGGAGGGCCCGCTGTTGGGCGCATTTGGATGAGTATTATGCACCGGATGCTGTCTTTCTTTTGTAAAACCCCTTTCCCAAACCTTTAAAAAGGCAGAATGGCTATTTTTGTGTGATGGGACTGCTGAGACATTGGGTTGTTGCACTCTCAGTCGCTTTAGGGGTGGGCGCTGCAGGCTGCCGTTATCAGAGCATGAACACTATGGGTAGGGTCAGTGCTGCGCCTTTTGAGCAGCTTGAGTGCGATGAGCCCGGCAATGAGGAAGGTTTTTCTTTCATGATACCTGCTTGCGAGTGCAGTGCAGGGATACGCATGCGCTATCGCGCCTCTTACCAGGATGGTGGCGGGATGCTTATACGCCTTGAGTACGAGGCTGGTGTCAATTCAGAGGAGGTGTGGGACGACACCAAGGTCATTCTCAGGACCAACGGTTCTGTTGAAGCTGTATACTCAGGAGGCAGGCAGCTTCCTCCGAGGGAGGAGTGCAGTCCTGCTGACCAGGCTTTCTGGGATTCCGCGAGTGATAGCGCGCGAATGATGTGGGACAATTACTTGCCTCTTTTTGACAGGATGACTACTACCTGCATCGAGGACAGGATTGAGCGGCAGGCAGAAGATATCATTGGGCTGCAATAGGTGTGAGGGGAGGGTATGAACAAGCTTGCTGCGATAATGCTTGCGTTGGGAATTGGCTGTTATTCTGCACGCCCTGCGGAATGTCCTGAGCTGCTGGACGACTCTGTATTACGGATATCCATTAATCTCCGCAACGGTGTCAATATACGTTATGTTGACGAGACAACCAAATCAGGGCTCAGGTGCCGTTATGAGTTTGAGTATGGCTTTCTCGATGACAAGCCTTCGAATGACATCCATGCTGTGATGAGCACTGCCGGCGAGCTGGAGCAGGTCATGATAGGTGGTGTAAGTCTGCCTCCTGACGGCGTGCGCACCACGGCGGAGCAGGAGCAATGGGTGGCTGTCCAAAATGCTTTCGTTGCAGTGATGGCGGAGTATGGTCCTGTGCTTTCTGTCTTCAACAGGTGTGATGACTGATCCCTCTGTGTAGAAAAAGTCAATAAGTGAAATCATGCCCTTTCATGAGCATGCTCTGGTCTTCAGGCATCTCTTCCCCTTTCTGCATGAACCCCATCTTCTTGAGCTTCTGCGCCATCTCGCACACGACTGTGGTGTGGTATGATGGGTGCTCGAACATGTCTGTCTCTGCGTTTATCGCCAGCTTGTGGTTGGGGTAGTCGTCGAAGAGCTTGTCATAGTTGTCGTTGAGCTTCTGGAGGTATTCTGTGGATATGACCTTCTCCTCTTCCCTCCCTCTCTTCATTATCCTCTCTTTCAGCACCCTGACATCCCTTATCTTGAGGTAGACCAGCAGTGTCGGCGGCTTGAAGTTCTCGCATATCTGCTTGAATGTCTTGTCATACACGTAGTATTCTAGCTCGTGCATGTTCCCGAGCTCGAACAGGCTCTGCCCGAAGACGTTCCGGTCCTCAAATATGGTCCTGTCCTCGACCGCAAGCCCTGTGAAGTCCTGTATCCTCTTGAGTATGCCGAGCCTGAGCGTGAAGTAGTACATCTGTGATGCGAATGCCCATCTCTTGTTGTCTTTGTAGAACTCTGTGAGCAGCCTTCTTTCAGGCACCTCCTGGAATGATTTTATGCCTTCGCCTTTCTTGAGGAAGCTCAGGAGCAGTGACCTGTTGGGCTCTTTGAGGATCTGCTGTGAGAACTCTGTCTTGCCTACGCCGATATTGCCGGCGAATGCTAAGTGTATTTCTGCCATATCAACCCCCTTAGAATGTGAAAAGGGGTGGTGCGGATTATATAAAGTTTTTGTTGGAAGTTTTCCACACATTTTAAATAGTAGTTGCCCTTTAAAAACCCCATTAATAAAATCAATCAAAAAAGGTGATCTCATGAGGAAACTTTTCACGATCTTGATTATTCTTGCTTTTGTGCTTGCATTGGGCTGTGCCAAGAAGGCAGAGCCTGCTCCTGCGCCAGTGCAGCCAGCTCCTGTCCCTGAGATGGGCCAGGTCCGGCCTGGTGCTGAGGAAGAGGTTGTAGCTCCGCCTGCCCCTGCTCCAGAGCCTGAGAGTGAGGCGCCTAAGACTTTAGGCACCAGGGTTGAAGGTACTGAGAAAGAGGCTGTTGAGGAGCAGCTCCCTGAGGAAGTTGAGGAGATACAGCTCACTGCAGAGAAGACCATGAGTTCCGGGAACCAGACAGTCAGTGTCGGTACGACTTTGTTCTGGAAGAACTATGATTCCTGGCCCCATCAGCTCGCTGTGGAGTCTGGCAAAGGATGGGATACCATCAGGCATGCAGAGTCTCCTAGGCTGCTTCCGGGCAACATCTGGAACTATACCTTCAGCGAGAAAGGGGAGTTTGTTGTCAGGGATATATTCTCAGGCGGCATGAGGATGTATGTGACTGTGGAATGAACATTTTTTATATTTTCTTTTCTTAATTTCTTCTTCAAATTTTGTCGCATCTTTTTCTTCGCGTTTTGCCAGCGACCTGTAGCGGTACAAAATTCGAGTATCTTTCTAAGCCGATGCAGTCACGAAGCCTATTTACTGAAGTAAAAGTCGCTGCAACAATGAGAACGACGACTTTAGTGACCAGTTCTTTCGCTAAAGCTGTCGCTTGAAG
>Ga0180009_10006862_pt1 | contig 11814 bp, 7 predicted proteins | sample OS_PC_MetaG_FD_123537 | JGI IMG/M metagenome (GOLD analysis project Ga0180009, IMG submission 123537) | Groundwater microbial communities from the Aspo Hard Rock Laboratory (HRL) deep subsurface site, Sweden - OS_PC_MetaG | ecosystem: Environmental > Aquatic > Deep subsurface > Groundwater...
AAAAAATTTGTTGAAAACCATTTTTCCAGTTTAGAGCATATTTCTTTTTCTCGTTTAACAACAAACCCTTATGATTATTTTATTAATAATATTCTGCAGTTAAGAACTGACTCTTTTGCATTAAACATTGGAAGTGAAGTTCATGACTTATTGCAGTGTTTTTTGGAAGGCCGTCCTGCAACTCCAAGCAAGGAAGCAAAACAGTTTTTTGATAATGGAATTGAATTAATTGAATTAATTAAAAAAGATTTTCCTGAGTTTGTTTTTGCTGAACACGAAGTTTATCTTCCTTTAAATAAAATTATTTCAACCAAAAATGACTTGAATTTTAAAGGGTTAATTGATGCAGTCTTTAAAAATAAAGAGAATTATTTGATTGTTGACTGGAAAACCAGTAGAAACACTTCTTCTGCAAGCACTTACAGAAGGCAGTTAGAATTATATAAAAGAGCTTTTGCTGAAGAAAAAAACATTCCTTTGGATAAAATCAAAGTTGCAATTGCTTTTGTTGGATTAAGAAAAATCATTAATGACGGAAACATTTACTCTGAATTTGACGAAAACCAACCAAGAAGCAGTGTATTTAACACAATCCAAAAACACTTAGAAAAATTCCTTGAATGGAAAGACAATCCAGAAAACTTCTTCAAAGACTTAAAAGAAGTCAAAACACAAGACCCTTTAATCAGAAGTATAATAGAACAATATGAAAAAGAATGAGTGGCTAAAAACACAAAATTAATTTCTCATCAATTAAATTTTAAAAATATCTTCAAAAGCCCATTAGCATAATATGTGTTTGTAGAGGGGCTAACTATATCAATATTTATCTTCCCTTCCAAAAAACCTTGTTAAAGTTCCCTTAACTTTTGATTTACTCATTAGGTTATATTCTAAAATTTCTTCAGTTGTTGCTCCTTTATCAGCCATAGAATAAAATGTTTTTTCCCCAAGTAAAACATATTTCCAAATACAAGCCATTCTTTTTTCTTCTTCTAAATCGTTTATTTTATTTATCCAATCAATTGTAGAGATTTGCTTTAATTTAACATTAGGGCTATTAACATCTTTTTCTGCTTTTGTTTCAACAACATATATAGCAGTACCAATTTTAACCATAAAATCAGGGAAGTAATGTGCCAATAAACCGTCTTCTCTAATATACAGGATATTTGCAAAATTATGAGCATACTCATTTATTTTCATGAATCTTTCAACTTTTGCATCACTATCAACAAACTCAATAAATGACCTTTCGAATCCTCCTTTGTTACTTGGGAAAGGCAGTTTTGGATAAATTGATTTTGAGACATTTACACAATATTCTTCTCTGCCTTTTAATCCATTAACTTCTGAGAAATATCTTTTCACAATTTTCGCTTCATTTATGTCTAATTTATTTTGTAAATCATAAATGCGTTTACTTATGTTTCTAATGATATGCTCTGTTATTTTTGATTCAGTTAATAACAATACCTTCCAATTATTGTCTTTTATTGGATCAAATTCTTCATTAAATAATTTATGTCGAATATATTTATCTGCAAGTTTTGCTATCTGTGCAGAATTTATTTGCATAATAGGAAAATACTTAATAGTTTTTTTTGAAATTTTAACAGGAACCGTAGAAACAACATTTACTAATTTAGAGATAAATAAATTGTAATTTTTTGCATTAAATAAATCAGCCGTAACAGTGTATTCCCCAAATCTTGTTTTAACAGTTATTTCTTCTCCATAAAAAACATCTCCTTCTTTCTTTGGGATTATTTGCTTTAACTTTTTTAAAGATGTTGGAAATGACTCTAAATCATCAACAGACAACTCTCCAATTTCAATAAACTCTTCTTTATCATGAATTATTATAGGCCAAAATAAATCATAATCTGCAAAATCTTTTTTTAATGGAATATTAATTAAATCCCCAACAACTCTTTCCCTTTTTGGGTCTTTTTCTACCTTTCCAATAGCATCCCCCAAAACTCTATCATAAAATTCAATAAATGCTGGATGTTCTACAATACTCAAAATATCTAAGTAATTATCTGGCTCCTGTTTTTTTACTAAGAGTTTTTCTCTATTTTCATCTTTTATTTCTGTATATTCAGGTTCTCTCCACATTAATCTTAACCCTCTTCCAATAACCTGCTCCAATAAAATATACGAAGTGCTTGATCTTAATGGAACAACCACACAAATATTATTTACATCAAAACCTTCTCTTAACATAAGAACTGAAACAATAACTTTGGGATTTTCATATTTATCAAGATTAAATAATTTTTGTTTTATTGATTCCCATTCAGCAGGTTTAACTTCTCCTTTTTTGTTAGAGTGAATTTCCATTATTTCATCATCAGATAACCCTTCTTGTTTCATAAATTTAGTAACATATGGAACAACCTTTGTATCTTCACAAACAATTAACATTTTTGGATGTTTATTTTTGTCAAAATCAGTAAATCCTTCTTCAAGAATTTTGAGTTTACTTAACCCCGCTCTAAGCATTACCCTTTGGCCGTTAGATAAACTTTTTATATCATTTCCTTCTCTTTCAGCTTTAAAATCCAAAGGTAAAGCTGCTAACTCTTTCCTTTTATCAATGGCAACAGTTTTAACTAAACCTGATTTTATTGCTTCTTTTAATTCAAAATTTGTAATGATGTGTGGGAAAAAATGTATTTGTCTTTTTTGGCCACTTCCGGTTACACTATAAGGAGTAGCAGAAAAATCAATCTGAATAAACTTATCTTTTTTAATCTTTTGAATATAATTAAGTGCTTTCTGCCATTTTTTTTCTAAAATTTCATCTTCTTTTTTCCATTCTCCTAGATGATGTGCTTCATCATTAAGTACAACAAGGTCATTTAAATTAGCAAGAAAATCTAATTGTTTTCCTTTGAAATATTGATTATCCAAAACATCTAAACTATGCCCTGCTGTTGTCCCAGGCCTTATTGGAAATTCTTTTTTTATCGCAATATTTGGATTTTCTAATGGGCTTATTTCTTCGTCTGACTCTTCTTCTTCAACTAATAAATGCCAATTAGTTATTGCAATTATTCCTTCGCCTGTAATTTTTTTTCCGATTTCTTCTTTTGTACACACTGCTGATTGAATAAAATTAAAGATTTCATCTCTATAGGGATCTGGAATAAAAATATCCTCAAACATTTTTAAATCTGAAGTTTCTAAATCCCTTTTGCCATTTTCTTGAGTTTTTCCAAAGTATGCATCTAATAATCTTTCATAAACAATCAATCCAGGAGCAATAAAAAGAAAATTTTTTGAAAAAGTTCCAGTTGCAGGTTCTTCATTTTTTGCATTTAAATATTGCCAAATTAATAGAGCGTGCATAACCCAAGTTTTTCCTGTCCCTGTTGCCATTTTGATGCAATATTGCGGGTAAGAATATTTGTCTTTTTGCATATCAATTAAATCCATTTCTGCAAGCAATTCAGGATTTATTGACAAGTAGATATCTTGAACATTTTTTAGCTTTAAAATTTCATGAATATAAATTGTATTTAGAATTGCTTGCCATTGCCCTTTATGAAAATTAAAATTTCTTAAATCTGAAAAACTTCCTTCAGGATCCCAAAATCTAAGCAAGTCTTTTGTTAAAGGAGTAACTTTCTCCAAAAACTCTCCACTTTTCCATTCAGATTTAACAACAGCAGTAATTGATTCAGCTAATTTTAAAGGAATGTTTCTTGTCCCTAGATTAATTGATTGAACCATTATTCAACCTCTTGAACAACAGCACTCTCAAAACCAAAGACATCAACTGCCTTAACACACACTTTTCGTTTTTCTTTAACTTTTGGGACTTCTAATTTTGTTTTTTTAATTACTCTATATGAATCATTGTTATCAATTGTATTTTGTCTATAATCTTGCCATTTACTTCTAAATGTTTTTCCATCATAATCAGGGTCAATACTCCAATATTCAATTAACGCAAGAGGATCATCGCCAATAATTTTTTCCAATTTTTCTTTATTATTTTGATCTAATGGCAAAGCATCTGGAGAAAGCAAAGTATAATTATCTAACTCAACTTCAATAACATCAGCATCTTTTCCTTGATTAACTTTAATTGGTTTAATTGTTAAATATTGAAGTGATGAAAACTTTAGTTTTCCCGTTTTTATTAGTGTATTATAACTTGCTTTTGTTTTTAGTTGGTCTAATAAATCAGGGGGGATAACCAATAATTCTAATTTATTATCATTAATATTTTCCAAGACTTTCCCTATATCTGTAACAAAATTCCAACCTAAAACAACAACTTTATTCCATCCGCCCATAAATCCTGCTCTTAATTCCTGAGCTTTCTTTAAAGTGTTATAACCTGTCATTTTTGAAGGAGAATCTACAAACACAAGAGTCTTAGATTGTTTAATATATCCTAAATTGTTTGGAACTCCCTCTTGGAAAGGAAAAGGCAATGCTCCATAAAGATTAATTATAACATGAGATAAATCTCCAATTGTTCTGAAAGCAGATTTTTCAAACTGTTCTTTTTGATAATCTCCAATTGATTGGTATAAAAATGGCTTAGCATCTTGGTCAACTAATCTCTTTCTCATAATCATACAGGCGGGTTTTCCCAAATCAGACATAATCCATTTTCTACCAAGCTTCTCCGCGACTGCCCCCGCCGTACCAGAACCAGCAAAAAAATCAGCAACAATGTTTCCTTCATTTGTCGAAGCCATAATAATCCTTTTTAATAATTCCTTTGGTTTTTGTGTTGAGTACTCAACTCTTTCTTTTGCCATTGGATTTACAGGGGGAATGTCATCCCACACTGAGTCAATTATATCTCCTTCTATTTCATCTAAGTATATTTTTCTTGTACCACCCCCCGTTGGATTTACATCCGATCTACATAGCCTTCCAGTTTCGTCAGGTTTAAATCTTTTAAGATACTCTTCACTGTGCGGTTTAAACTGAGTGTGGAATATTGCATCTTCTGATTTTTTATAACAAAAAATAGTATCATGTTTTTGTGGAAATTTACTTGCTGTTTTTCTTTTAAAACCAAAATAAGTCCAGATAATTTCGTTATTAAATTGGTGTTTACCAAAAATTTCATCTAAAATAACTTTTATATAATGTCCTACGTGCCAGTCAATGTGAACATAAATGTTCCCTTGTTCTGAAAGCAACTCCCTCATTAAAATTAATCTCGGGACCATCATTTCAAGATATGAAACGGTGCCGTTTTTCCAAGTATCTGAATAAGCATGCTGTTCTATAACTGTTGGCATTGCTTCAATGTCTGTTGCAGGAAGGTGAATTTTTGTTCTATAATCTGCTTTACTATCAAATGGTGGGTCAATATAAATTAAATCAATTTTTCCTCGCATTGAAGACGTTCCTGTTTGAGGGTCTCCTGCTAAAAGTGCTTGCATGGCTAAAAGATTATCCCCATAAATTATTCTGTTAAACCAGTCTCTTTGCACATCATCTTTAACTGTTTGTCCCCAACTTGAAAATAGGCCTCCTTTTGCTTTTGTTGGAAGAACCAACTCATTGGTCTGTAACGTTATTTTATTCTTTTTAGAGAGATTATCTAAAATTCTTTCAGCTTCTTTTTTGCCTCTTTCAACAATCTTTGGTAACTCTGTAACTAGTGATTTTTTTTCTGACATTTTATTCTTCAACACCCTTTTTTTAAATTTATTCTAAAATACTCAACAATTTCAACACAATCTCTGGTTCATTTTATCAACTTTTCTTAAAGAGCTCATAAATCATCGCCAGTAAACTTATAAGAACATTTTTTACAAGCTCCTACAACTTTCTCTTTTTTGTCGGAATGTACATAATTACCAGAGCCCCCAGTTGTTCCTTTCATTCTTATCACCATAAAGTTTTTTGGAAACCATAAAACTTCATTTTTAGTGCTACATTCTGGGCAAATAACATCCATTTTATGAGATTCTCTTCCAAGCACTAAAAACCACCAATAAATTATTGTACAAAATACTTAATTAATGTGCAGGATTCGTTTAACGCGCAAAGCCGGTTGAATTCAAATGAAAAAATAACTGGAATTTTTTTGTGTCTTCAGTCTGCCCATCTATAAAATAAGGGTATTAGATTTTTTGTAGGATTGCTCTTAATCCGTCTTGAAAGCCTTCTAAGTATTTTTCTTGTTCTTCTTCACTTAACTCTTGTATTTGTTCAGTTAACCATTCATTTTCTTCAAGGTTTCCAAGAGCTTTAGTGGAATATTCTTTTATGTCATTGTAGTCCATGCCTTTTGCCCATTCAGTGCTTTCTTTAAGACCATCATTATAAGTAAAATTTAAAGAATCTTCTTTTTGTTTTCTCCATTTAACTAAATTTTTTTCCATTCCTTTCACCTCCTTTATGTTTTTATAGAAAGTTATTTCTTCCTGTAGTGCTTTTTGGCACACTGCAGAAATGTTTATTTCCTTTCCAAGTTTTTTTAATTCATTGTTGAGTTGTTCTGAAACAAAAATTGTAATTCGCACACACTTCACCAGTAAATACTGTTGTACATACCATTTTTTAAATTAGTGTGTATCGGCATACATACTCTTTCTGGTTTAAATAAGCCATAATTATTATTGGAAAAACAAAAAGTCAATGCATGAATCCACAAGAAAGCAAAGGCAGAATTTATGAATTAACAGGAAAAGGAAAGAAGATAATAACGAAGATTTGAGTTTGAAGTGAAAAATTAACTTGCTCCTGCAGAACAAGTTGGTTCCCAATAATCTTTATACTGAATACAGTCTTGTTCACTTATTTCCCCTCTATCACACATTTGTTCAAATAATGGAAGGGTTAACTTTATAGGACTCCAGTCTTTGTATTCTTTGTTTATATCTTGAGGAGTTGAAATCGTTTTAGGAATTGTAGATACTGGTTCTTCAAATGGCAAGTAATTATAATCTAGATTTGGGTAAAGCCTGTATTCAAGAAAAGACGGATAAGGTAAAGTTGTAGGATAATAGTTATAGCTATCTGAAAAAAATAAATCTGATTCTAAGTTATTCCCTCTTATCTTTACAAACAAATTGCATTTACAACAGACATTTTCAATTGGACCAGATTCGATTTTATAGAAGTTATTTTCTTCATCAATAAAAATTCTATCTTCAAACCTTGGTTCAGCATCACAAGAATAATTTAAATCAGACAGAACCCAATACTCCTTCTGCTCATTAAACATTAAAGTCCTGTAATCTATTGGGAGTTTATAGTAATCATCCATATAACAATCAAATTTATACCACAGCCCTAATCCATTAAGATTCAAGCTAGACTTGTTTATTAATCTTAAACGAATAGATGTTTTTCCGTCTTTTTCTTCTGGGGTTTTCCCAAAGTCTAATACTACATCATTTTCTCCAATTAGATTACTATTTTCAGAAGAATCTGTAGATGGAGGAAAAAATCTTTCTTGTATGCCAAACAAGTTATTTAAACCAGTTAAAACAAAAAATAAAATGACAACTATCAAAATACCAACTGCAACATACTTTTTATGTTTTTCATTTTTTAAGAAGGGAATTTTCTTAGCGTATTCGTCAATTATGCTTTCTTTTAAAACTGGCTTTTCTTTAACTTTTAATTCTTTAGGCGAAGATTTTTCAGGCAAGAAATCTTTATTTGAATAATAAAAATCTATTGTTTTATTGTCTTTAAGTAAGCGAATTTCATATTTTCTAAAGTTTTTAGCCGCCTCGCAAAACATTTCTTTTTTAACTTCCTTAAACTCAGTTCTGTTACCTGTTTCAGAATCTCTGTTAAACAAAATTACTTTATAGTTATTTACTTCATTTTCATTAAATTTTATTTTCCAACAAAGTCCTGTGCCATACTTAGCTACATCATATATTTTTCCGTCTTCTTTTTCAAAATAAAAAGAAAGCGTATTTTTAAACCCTTCATGTTTTTTTAAATTTATTTTAAAAAGTTCATATATCATTGAATCTAAATCAACAAAATTTTGTAATCTTTTACTAGGAAAATTTTTTTCAGTTTTCATGGTTATTATTTCAGCAGGGTGCTCTATATTGTTTTGTTTTCCTTCTTGAAAATGAACTAAGCGGGGTTCTTCAATATACAAAAAACTTGAACTAATATCTAACTTATTAATATTTGTTGTTGAAATAAAGTAATTTTGTTTATCTTGTAATTGGAGTAAAAAATTCAATGCATTTTCTCTTGAACCCAAACTCCTTACAACTAAAACGTCATCATCTGGTTTAACAAACTCATCATCAGGATTAAGGTTTCTATTTGTTATAATAATTCTGCCATAATAAATATTCCAAAGATTTGTTTCAATGTCTTTCACAAAAGCAAATTCAAAAATAGCTTTTTTTAGATTATTATAATTATAAAACTTATTACGTAGATTATTAATTCCCTGCTTTTCCCCTTTAAACATTTCATCACTCTTGTACCTTATTTTGTTGGAAAAAAAGGTTAAAAATGGAATTTATTCCATCAACATTGCTATATCTTTTTCAGAAGGTAAATTTTTTCCTCCTCCTTTTTCTATCGATAAAGTCAAATCTAATGCAAGCTGTCTTACATCACAAACAATAATATTTTCAACAAAATTTTCTTTTTTCATTTTTTCAAATTCAGCGTGAATTTCATTAAGATACACAATGTTTTTAGCAAAATTAATTGCAAAATAAGCTTGTTTAAGTTTTAGTTCTTTTGCGACCTTTATCTCTTTCCAAATTTGACTTTTTTCTGTTGAATTAAAAATAGCATTCTTTACAAATATTCCTATTTTTTTTTCAATGACAATGTCAACATCAGGGTATTCTTCCATTCCTGGGACTTTAAAGTTTCTTATGATGTCATCTCTTGAAGGAGCTATTTTTATTTTTTGCATTAGTTCCTTAAAGTTTCCATTAAATTCAATATTTTCAACCTTTCCTATTCTTTTCACTTCTTGACATAATTCATAAATATAAAATTCTGTAAAGTCTCCAGAAAAATTTGTCGTAATAATTCTTAGTCTATGACTCTGAGGCAAAACAGAATCATATTTAAATAATTCTCTTATAGCTTTAAGCTTATTTTCAATTTCTGTAAACATTTTTTTCTGCCAGTCCTTAGACAGCAGTTCTTTGTTTTTGGTTGTTTCAGTTTCTAACAATAAAGATTTAGAAAAAATTTCTAATATAGCCCACTCTTCTGCAAAGTATTTAAGTTGTCCTACTTTTATTGCTACATTTTCATTAAAAATTTTGTTTATTAAAAATTGTCTTAACTCTTGAAGTTTCCAAACTGCTTTAAACACATTTTGATTGGAATAAAGCTCTTTTAAATAATGTGAAAAATATTCATCAAATGTTTTATCTACTTCCATTTCAACCCATTGGTTCTCTTTTTGTTTTTCTTCTGGTAATTGATTTATAAATTTTTTAAAATACTTTAAAGACTTATTTGCTGCGTCTTCTATCTCTTTTGGCATATCCCTTATTTTTTCTTCTATATCAGGAATAATTTCTTTAATATTTAGCATTTTTAAGTTTCTTATATACGTAAAAAGAAGTGCCTTTTTTGACATATAAGCAGTTTGATATCCTTTTGATAAACCTATGGCGTTTCTTTCTTTAGATATTTTTGCTAAAATTAAACAAGCTTTGTTTACATTATTTTGCACAAAAATTAATTTTTCTATATCATCTAAATTTCTTTCTGTCGCTCTTTGTAATTTTTCTAATGAGTTAATTACAAACTTTGCAATAATTTCATCAGCCCTATTGGATATTTTCTGTTCTTTTTTTTCATCAAAAAGCAATAATATCTCATTAAGATTTTCCTGATTCAAATCAAAATTTTCATCTTTAGCAAGAGTAATCAGTTCACGTTCTAAATGCCCCATTGTTGATTTTTTAGCATAATCCCTTAAATTATTCCAAATAAGATACACATTAAATGCTTTAATGCTGTACTCTAACGCTTTATTTTGGTCTTGCTTATAATACTGAATAAATTTCCTTGTGTAATAATTAAATTTATTGTAATTTAAATTAGGCTGATGTTTTTTCTGTGTGTAATAATCAATTACTTTCTTGTATTCTTGCTCTAGTTCTGTGAAGTATTCCATTGGGATTTTCTCTGGAGTTAAAAAATTATTGTTTATTTCTGTGCAGAGTTCTTTGAATCTTTTTTCAACTGATTTGTATTCCAATACATTATCTACTACTTCAAATTCAGTCATCTGTTAAAAATACTCTGTAAAATGGCTTTATTATTATCGCATTAAAAAACAGGCCTTTTTTAAGACCCTTTTACTCTTAACCCATGTTTTGCTTCCACTTCCACTAGCATTTTCTTGTATTGTGTTTCATTCATTTCATTGATTTTTTTGTTTGCCATGGTTAAAGCATACTGATTCAATTGCTCTAATTTGTCCATTCTGTCTATCATTGCTTTTATTTCAGGTATTTCGCTTTTAGGTTTAGCAAACTCTAATTCTAGCGAGCAAGTCTGACAGTAGTTTCTTCCTGCGTCGTTTATGGTGTGACAGTTTTCGCATACTTTGAATTGTTGAGTTAATTCTTTTTTTTGTTCTCTGTTTATTCCGGCTAAAGCAAACACTGCATTAACTTTTGTTTCAGGGTTGCCTGAACCATAATGAGAAAACATTTTACTGTTATTACTCCAACCCATTAATTCGTTTGCCACTGGTTCAGTTAAATTATTGTTCTTCATTTCAAGAGCTTTTAAGTGCCTGAATAAATGAGGTCTGATAAAACGCTGTATTCCCAGATTTTTTGCTGTTTTTTTTAGTCTGTGAGCAAAGTAAGCCGTTGAAATTTGTTCATTGCACTTGAATGTTCTTTTGTGATTGTGTCTGTCATAAACATATTTAGGAAAAACAAAGGCATTCAAATTGTTTTTTTCTGGGTGCAATTCAATCCATTTCCTTAATGGTTTTGCTGAAGTTAAAATAGGAATAATTCTTTCTCCTGTTTTTCCGTTTAAGGTTATTTCAGCATAAGCTTGTGGGTCAAGAAAAGAAACCATGCCTATTCTAAGGTTTTTTATTTCGCCTATTCGTGCGCCTGTTTCCCTTAACAAAGACAGCCAAGCGAACTCAAAAGGCTTTCTTGATTGACTAAAAACAATGGCATCACGGTCTTTCAAGTTAATGTCTGTTAAGTGGTTATATCTAGGTTTGTCAATAGAGCTAACCTGAAAAATTCTTTTTTTCTTTAATTTTATTGTAAATGTTTCATCAATTATTTCGTTGTCTGCAAGGTAATTCAGAAACGTTTTTATTGCAGACACATATTTTTTTATTGTGGCTTTAGAAATTTTTATTCCTGTTTCTTTTCTTATAATGCTTTTGCCTTGCCTTACAGACTGAATTTTCATTTTGCTGTTAATGTAAATCTCATAGTCTTCACAGAATTCAATCAATTCTTCTGTTGTATATTCTGTTATTGGTTTTTTTAGTTTCGATAAAAAATTGTAACAGCAAGTAGTAGTTTTTTCTATTTGGCATAATGAAATGTCTTTTCCTGTTTTATTAGAAAAATTTATTTCATAGTGTTTTACAAAAAACTTTTTGTATATTTCACAATTAGTTTCGGGGAGTTTATTTATTAACTCCAGATAATCTTTTTTATTTTTCATGGTGCAAAACCTCCTTTGTTTTGCACACTGCGCCACTAATATTAAGCAACAAAACTTAATTAAATTAAACGTTATTGCTTTACGCCCTGGCCGGGAATCGAACCCGAGTCACAGCCTTTCTCCCCCTTTCTTTCTTTTCGGAAAGAAAGAAAGTGCTAA
>Ga0180009_10006863_pt1 | contig 11814 bp, 10 predicted proteins | sample OS_PC_MetaG_FD_123537 | JGI IMG/M metagenome (GOLD analysis project Ga0180009, IMG submission 123537) | Groundwater microbial communities from the Aspo Hard Rock Laboratory (HRL) deep subsurface site, Sweden - OS_PC_MetaG | ecosystem: Environmental > Aquatic > Deep subsurface > Groundwater...
CATGAAGCCGCAAGGTCTCAGCTCGATCTTGGCTCTAAGTGATCGTAACTAGATCAGAATCTGCAACGAGGCCGCCGAGACTGGCGGCCGAAAGAACGCGGGCTCAGTAAACTCACGCTAGCTAGCAGGCACCAGTCGGTCGAGGTGGCCGTGCAGCAGGGCCTTGATCACCGCGATCCCGGCAGGCAGCGCTTTTATGTTACCTCTCCATAGCTTCGCTTAGCGCAGCCGTGAGGTTGCGAGCCACCACCCCGATGTCCAGTGCGTCCCACGCCGTCTGTCGGCCGTTATGACCCAGGCGCACCGCTTCCTCCGGATCCTGCAGCACGCGCTCGATGGCCCCACGCATCGCCACGATATCACCCGGCTGGCATAGCAAGCCGTTCTCGCCGTGGCGCAGCCTTTCAACAATCCCACCCACTGCCGCACTGACCACTGGCCGCCCCGAGGCCAGATACTCGCCGAGCTTGATCGGCATGGCGGCACGATTGGCTGGGTGATCGGTCTTAGGCAGCACGATCACAGTGGATGTGGCCAGCAGTTGGGTCACCTCCCGCAACTCGAGCATTCCCGGGAACCACACCTGCTCAGCGCCGCGCCTCCTGGCGGCGTAAGCCTGGACCCGGCTCAGATCCTGCGGCACGCCGCCACCACCGGCGAGCACCAGCCTCAGTGAGGAATCGTCGCGCAGCAGTGGCACCGCTGCGTCGATCAGATCCTCGAGGCCCTCGAAGGACTTGAATCCTCCCAGGTATGTGATCAGTCGCTCGCCCGCCAGGCCGTGCCGCGCGCGGAAGGTCTCCCCATCAGCGCTAGCGAAAAGCTCGACATCCACAGGGGGCGGGACGGGTACCACGTTGGCCCCACCCCAAAGTTGCCTCATCTGCTGTCCCAGCTGCTCACTCCCGCTGTTGAGGACCAGACTGCAGAAGGGCAAGCCGATCCGTAGTGAAGCGACTAAATTTAGCTCCTGGATCGTGCTACCCCATGTCGCTGCGTCAAAGATGTCACCGTGCTGCAACGCGAAGCGCACCTTGTGCCGCAGGCGCTGAAAGAGGCAAGGCAGCACTGCTTCCAGCCCTGTGCTGTAAACGATGATCCAATCAGGCTGATTGGCGCCGACTAGCCGACCGATGGTGCGCACAAAGTTGTAGCGCGACATCATGAACCGCTTCACTCGCCTGAGGGTGCTCAGTGGGTATCCCGGGGGCAGGACGTTGCTCCAGTGAACACTAATGCCATCTACGCAGTCAGATGGCGGCCCACTGGTCCCCCTGTTGATCATCGCCACCGTTACCTGGTGCCCCTCGCGAACCAGTCCCTTGGCGATCATGTGCATGCAGCGCCCCACAGCGCCGCCGCCGCCGCCATCCCGCCCCGGGAACCCTGTTGGTCCAATGTAGAGGATTCTCATCGCTCACTTTCTGTCCTCGGGAGACCTCGGGGGATGAAGGTACCCAAGGAGAATCTTGAGCACGGTATCACTGACATTCCGCACCAGGTATTCCGGCGGCGCGATCCATGCGGCGGCGAGATGATCTAACGTTTGCACGCACCGGACGATCGTCTCCGCATCGCCGCCGGCGAGGATGTTGCTACCGCACTCAAGCGTCTCTGGCCGTTCAGTCACGTCTCGAATAGTGACATTGGCAACCCCGAAGATGGCGCACTCCTCCTGTACTGTCCCACTATCACTGATCACACAGCGCGCGCGTTGCTCGAGATGCACGAAGTCGAAGAACCCAAAAGGCTCGTTGAATACCACCCCGTTCCCTTCAGAGAGGATGCCGAATGTTTGCATCTTGGATCGCGTGCGGGGGTGGGTGCTCACGATGACCGGTATTTCATATTTCTGGACCAGACGGGCCAAGGCGTCGGTGAGAGAGCGAAGCCTCGGCTCCAAGTCGACGTTCTCGGCCCGATGCATGGTCACGAGAAAGTACCGGTTCTCCTCAAGTCGTAGCCCCTGCAAGACTTGGGAGGCACGGATGCGGTCACGATAGTACTCTAGCACCTCAAGGATCGGGTTCCCGGTCACAAAAATGCGTTCCCCTGGAATCCCCTCGCGTAGGAGATTCTGGCGGCTCCTCTCTGAATAGGGCATAAGCACGTCACTTGAGTGATCGATGATCCGCCGGTTTACCTCCTCAGGAACACGATCGTCGTAGCAGCGGTTTCCCGCCTCCATGTGATAAACAGGAATTCCCATACGCTTGGCAACAAACGCGCAGAGCCCGCTGTTGGTATCCCCCAGAATCAGAAGCTTGTCCGGCCGCTCGTGTTGGAGCAGCCTCTCGATTGCCTCCAGCATCTGCCCTGCCTGAGCGCCGAAAGTGTTGGCCTTGACGCCGAGGTCATGATCCGGAGCTCGCATGCCAAGCTCCGCGAAGAAGACGTCCTTTAGACCACTGTCGTAGTTCTGACCGGTGTGGACGAGGGATAGGTCGCAAAGCTGGTCGAGCTTCTCCACAACCCGACAGAGGCGAATGATCTCAGGGCGCGTGCCCATCACGATCATGACTCTCATCTCAGCAGCTCTTCTTCTGCCGCTGCGTTCTGATCCATGAGCAAGCCGTGCTCTCGGAGCAGATCCCGCAGTTCCTCCTTGTTCATGAGGTCGCGGGATGAGCTGTACTCCTCGTCAAGACAGATCCTGGGGTCTGCCTCGGTGCGCAACTCAGGGAGAATGGGCATGATCGCATAGTAGCTCCCCCGGTCGACAGTGCGGTGTCGCTCCTCATCGGAGACTAGCACCTCGTGAACCTTTTCCCCCGGTCGTATCCCGGTCGCCACGGTCTGGATCGGCCGGTCCCCGATGAGCGCCTCGGCGACGTCGACGACCCGCGTTGCCGGCACTCGCGGGATATAGGTCTCGCCCGGCTTGGCGTCGCGTACGGCCGCAAACACCGTGTCTACGGCATGGTCCAGGCTCAGCAAGAATCGCGTCATCTCCGGGGTCGTGATCGTCAGCGGACCGCCATTTCGGATTTGCTCGTGGAACAGCGGTATCACCGAGCCTCTTGAGGCGAGCACGTTGCCATAGCGGACGCAGACGAACCGAGTGTGCTGGCATTGCAGGTTCGCCGTGATAAAGATCCGTTCCTGGATAGACTTGGTCATGCCCATTACGTTGACAGGCTTGCAGGCCTTGTCCGTCGAGATGCCTACCACTACCTCCACCGGCAAACCCTGTTCTGTGATGCTCCGAACGATGTTCTGCGGGCCCACGATGTTTGTCAGTACCGCTTGGTAGGGGAAGTACTCACAAGTTGGCACCTGCTTCAGAGCGGCGGCGTTGAATACCACGTCCGCATCGCGGAGCGCCGAGGAGATGCTACTGTAGTCGCGCACGTCTCCTATCTGGAACTGTAGCGTCTCAACGACTTTCCTGTAGATCACATCGTCGGTTGCCGCGCGCTTGTTCAAGTAGCGCATCCGCATTTCGTGCTGTTTCGCCTCGTCACGGGAAAAAACTATGACCTTCTTCGGTCGTCCCAGCTCCCCTTTGAGAATTCGCCGGACCAAAGTCTGTCCCAGCGATCCGGTGCCGCCCGTAATGAGGATCCTCTTTCCCTCAAGTAGCATTCTTCTCTCTCCAATCATCATACGGTGTCGGGTCTGCGGCGAGACCCACAATCATCTCGTCCCAGGTTGGCAGCCGGCAACCCGTATCGGCCACTAACCGCGCCGGGCTGAGGCTCCGGTCGCAGGGTGGGTCGTCGTATGGCTCGACCGCGACCGCAAGATCCATGGCAAGCTTGATTCGGCAGAGCAGCTCATACTTGCTGATCGGTTCACTGGCGACCTGGTAAACCCCCGAAAGCTGCGGGTGCTCCTCGATGATGTCCCCAACTATCCGCGCCAATGCATTCGTGGTGAAGCCGCTCCAGATCGCGTTCTTGAACCCATTAACCCTGCCCTCGCGATGACTCAGGAACCATTCGAGCAGTCCGGTCTGTTTGAAAAAATCGCGGCCGATGATCGATGTCCGGAGCGTGACGCAGCCTGGTCGATCAACTTCGCCTAGCATCTTGGTCCGTCCATAGAGGTCGCGGGCATCTGGAGGGTCCGCTTCTGTGTACTTCCCCTTGGTCCCGGTGAATACACAGTCCGTGCTGAAATGGAACATCCGGGCGCGGGCGGCCGCGCAGAGTTCGGCGAGCTGGTGGGGGAAGAGGGAGTTTACTCGGATGGTGAGAATCGCATCTTGCGCCTCCTCGAGTTGCTTGACGATCCCGATGCAGTTCACCACCACATCCGGCTTCACTTTGGCGAACGCACGAACCATGGACTGCAGATCGAGCGCGTTCACCCCGGGCACGGTCCTCCCGCTGCCAGCGTACATTGGGAGCTCAGCCCATGGCCCCTGGCTACTGACGAAGGTGGCGAAAGTCTCAAACCGCTCCCCCAACACCTGATACACCTTGTGCCCCAGCATCCCTTCTCCGCCCAGGACCAGAACTCTCATTCACTCCTCCATTGCTTCGACGAGGCCGCCGCCCAGCTCGCCCACCGGGGACGCTTGAGCCTGCCATGAGTTCGGCAACGTACCGCAGTTCGAGTATCCCGGACAACCACACCTGATCGGTGCAGCGTTTTTCGGAGATGTGGGTTCAAACCCGGCGCAAGTCCTGCTGCAGCACAGCACCGCCCGCGAGCATGAGCGCCGACCAAGATGTTGAAAATGTCACCATACTGGAGTACGAGCACTCCAGGGATCCCCCTTGTTGATACCACCGTCATCTGGTGGCCCTTGGCGACGAGCCCTTGCCAACCCGTCCTGTCCTCTCGCTGCCAAACGCGGCATCGAATGCCGCGAGAATAGCGGCGTCGTGTCCCACGCACGAAAACCGCTCGAGGGCAATCTCCTTCGCCCGCTTTCCCATGCAAACGAGCTTTTCAGGACAGGCTGCGGCATGAAGCATTCTTTCGGCCAACGCAGCTGCATCGCCACTCGGCACGAGCCAGCCCGTCAAGCCGTCGAGCACCAATTCGGGCAGCGCCCCGGTATTCGTGGCGATACATGCTCTGGCTGCCAGCGCCGCCTCGGCAGCGGGTCTGCCGAACCCCTCCGCAATCGTGGGTGGGAAGATCACGACGTCGGCAGCGTGAAGGCGAAGTGCGACTTCCTCATCCGTGCGCCAGCCATCGAAGCGTATGGCCGCTTCCAGCCCCAACTTGTTGGTGAGTCTTTTCAAGTACTCCTCCGGATCGGTTCTACGACTGACAGCCCGTTTCAGTCTGAAGCGCCAGCTCTGCCGGTGAGCACCGCTCATCATGCTCCCGCCCACGAAGATCAGCCGCACCCGACGATTCACACATGCCACTCTACGCATGGCCTGCAGAGCCACCTCGTGCCCTTTCTTCCAGGTCATTGGGGCGACGAGCACTACCACGAAGTCATCGGACTCGCAGCCCCAGCCCTCGCGAACTTCCTCGACACGGGCCGGGGCCTGAGACCGAGCAAAAACGTCCGAGATACAGTCGTAGACGATGCTTACCCCGCAGCCCCTGCCGACCGCGGCCGCGGACCGCGCGGAGTTGGCGAAAACTCTTGTCGAGATCGCGCCGATCAGCCTGGTGAGGGATCGTCCGAGTAATGTCTGCCGGTCCAGTACCTCGCGCACATGCCAAAAAACCGGCAACTTCAGCCGGTAAGCAGCGAGCGCCGCCATGGCTAACACTCCACTGTTCAGGTAGACACCATCTGCCCCGTATGCCACGATAGCCTGCTTCAGCCGCACCATGGCACGTGCTGCCTGGAAGCCACAACCCACCACTTCTCGCATTGTCACCGGTCGCTCACCCGCGGCGCCGAAGATCGGAAACGGTGCAACAATCACCTCGTACCCCAGTTCAACAAAGCGGCTGGCAACCTCGCTATCAGCCGGCAAAAGCACAGCGCTTTCATACCGGCCCGACTGCGTCAGCGCCCGCATGACGTGTAGCATGGCGACGGGTCCGCCTCCCCATGCCAAAGTATGATGCACGAACAAGATCCGTTTCATCGCGTCACTACCCGTTGCAGCCCGTGCAGACCTTGGCACTCGAGGCGACCGGTCCTAAACGGCCGGGCGGGCAACGACGCCGACGAACTGCGCCAGCCTGAACGCCCGCACACGGGCCGACTGCTCCTGCCGATAGGCCAACCGCGCCAGGATCTGCCGCCGCGAGGGGCACTGCACATCGTAGCCCCATTTCGCCCGTACCTGCCGGTCCTCCTCGTAGTTCACCGGGGCCAAGACCTGCGTCTTGGCCTCTGGGTGCACGCGAAACGCGGCGAGGTAGCGCCGAATCCTCCCCGCTCGTCCGCGCCGCAGCATACGCAGTAGCAGATCATAGTCGAAGCTGAACCGCATGCTCATATCCAGGCCACCCGCTCGAAAGTACGCCTCGCGCCGAAAGAAAACAGCCGGTTGGCAGATGGAGACCATCCCAACGTACAGGAGTCGGTGGAACGAAAGCGGCGCACCGAGGTTGCACAAGGGCAGGCCGAGTCGATCGTGCACCGCATCCCCACGCTTGTCGACAAAGACGCAGCCCCCCACGGCCACATCCACCTCCTGGTGCGAACAGAAGTAGCGCTCGACCGCCGCTAACGCTCCGGGAAGCAGGATGTCATCTGAGTTGAGCCAACCCAATACCTGCCCCGTGCTACGGCGAAACCCTTCGTCAATCGCGGCCGCCTGGCCTCCGTCGCTAGCGCAGCGCGAAAAAGCCAGGCAAGAGCTGTAACGCGCGATGATCTCAGCGCTCCCGTCCGTGGAGCCGCCGTCCAGGACCATGTGTTCTACCGCGGTCTCTGCTTGGTGGAGCACCGACGAGATGGTCGCCTCTAGGAAGGCCCCCTGGTTGTAGCTGGGCGTAACGATACTGATGTATGCCGCCTCGGCCACAAATCACACGTCTGGGTTGGCTGCCTTCGCGCCGCGTTCTGACGCGACCTTGTCGATCCAGCTGGCCTGAATCGCCATTAGCGCCACAGGCAGGTAGATGTTGACGTTGCCAGCAGTGATCATCACCACGAGATCGAACACGAAAAGGCCACGCGCCAAGTCGGTTACAGGATAGCCGGTCGGAAGGTCGCGCCGCCACACGCGGGAGAAGAACAGCCCCACGCCGATCAGGATGGTGGCGATCATGGGCAGAGTGCCGACAATGCCCTGCTCCGCGAGGATCTCGACGTACTGGTTATGAACCCCGACGCGCTGCAGACTCATCCCACCCCCATCCGCAGATCGGAGCTGAAGCGGGCTGCTCTCCCCCAGCCGCACACCCCAGATAGGGTTCTCGGCGAACCGATCGATGGCGTACGACAGCAGTTCGCTCCGGCCCGAAGAGACCTCCTCCAGGTCACGCGCCGCCATGGTCGATTCCATCCGCGCCGAGAACTCCGCACCCACTGTCTCCACGAACTTCGAGCCGGACATCACTATCAGCAGGCCCCCGATACAAGTGACGAAGACCGCACCAAGCCATGCGCGGACCCGCCACCTGTGCGCCGCGATCAAGAGGATCGAGAGTGGTGCGGCAGCCCACAGAACCCGGGTTCCGCTCACCACAACAAGCAGGAGTCCCACTCCCATTACGGGGACGGCCCACATGCGCCGACTCTTCCCCTGCACGATGAAGCTCACCGCCCAGAGCACAGAGAAAACGGTGCAGGTGGCTATGGCGAAGATGCCAACTCCCAGCACCCGTGTGTGGCGGAGACGTCCGAACGACGCGCCCGCCATCGCCACCGCAGCCAACCGGATCAGAATCAGAGCCTGGTAGCCCAGAGTGACGTGGGTCAGGCTCGTCACCGCACGGCGCAGACTTCCTTCGCGGCTCTCCAGAACCACTGCCCCCCAAACTGGGATCACGCCAAAGGCGAGGAACCACACCAGCTTGGTGTCGTAGAGATCGCGAATCACCTCGGTGTGCGCCAGTACCTTGGCCACAAGGTACGCTGCGTTGACGAGGGCGAGCCGCAGGACGATCCGCGATCGTTGGGCTACCAGCTGCCGACCGGAACGTGTGGCGTGCCAGTACAAGATGGCGGCCATGATCACCGCGGTGGCTCCCATGATGCGGTGGATCGGTGCGTTGGCAACCAAGACCCCGTTTGTGATGAAGTACGGCAGGACCATCAAAGCCAGCCCGTAGCGCGGATAGCGCCAGAAAAGGCCCGCCATGACCCCTAGCAACGCAGCGGCTGGCACCGCGCCGTGCAGGAGCAGCCCTTCCTCTAGCGAGAACTCCATTCTATCCTTGGGGAGGGTGCCTTCACCTGCTGCAAAGTCTCATGGCCCGTCGTCTGACTCGACTCTTATCTGACTCAACTCTACTCTGATCTCACCCCTTTCGCCGGGAGCGCTAACTCGATGAGGAGAGGAGAACCAGAGCCCCGCCGAAAGCCGAAGGGGGGCCAGGGCCGAGGTGCGATTCGATTCCGGCCAAGCCCTGCTTGACCTTCCGTGACCCGGTGAAAACCTTATTACGATGGAATCAACCTACCTTGGTGCCGATGGGACGAAAGACGGTGGCTCAGCGAATCGAGCGAGGCAGCTGGCGTCGCTTCCCGACCCGCAGCGCCGGCAAGGGATCAGGTACCCACCCGCGCCTTTCGCGTTCGCCGTGGTCAAAAGGCTGCAGATCCTCTGAGTTCATCAGTTGATTCCGAGCGTTGGGAGCGGTTCTGGGGTGTCTTGGAGAAGTCGTATCTGACGACGTGATTGGCGCTGTTTGGGCATATCCGGTGATGCGCGAACGCAATAAACTCATCCCACTCCCCATTGGTCTCTTCAGCAGAATCTGTGGGGCCGCTTCGGCTCGGGAAGCGCGCCCATCGTGTAGTACAGGGCGATCTCCGCTGCTTCGTAGGTCCGAAAGCCGTAGGCTTTTCTGACGATCAGTTTTTCTTTGTTGTTTAACCCCTCGACAGCACCCAGAGAAATCAGGCTCTCCTAAGGCCTCGGGCAGAAACAAGTCGATCGTGTTGAACCAACATACCGTGGTCTCTACGCATAACGGGGCGATATTGTGTAATTCCATTCAGGGTGAAATCTGTGCTCCTTGATGTTGATGGTCTTCAACTCATCGTCCGTCACTTTCCGCCCTTTCTGGTAGCTCGAGTCGTCGAGTTCGCATCGTACCTCCAGGCCGGTTTCGGTAGTCGTCGCCGCGATGAGACTGACGATGGTCTGATAGGTGCGCAGGGACTTCCCCCGCCAATTCAGCGTGATGAAGGAGAAGAGACGGTGCTCGATCTTGTTCCACTTGCTTGTACCAGGCGGGTAGTGGCACACGGTGACAGGGACGCCGAGTTCGTCGACGAGTTGCTGGAGTTCGAATTTCCACAGGCGCGTACGATAGGCGTTGCTGCCACCTCCGTCGGCGGTAATGAGAAGTTGGTCGAGGTCGGGGTAGCGATCGTAGCCCATCTCGTTCCACCACCGACGGATCGTCTCCACCGCGAACTCCGCTGTGTCGCTGCTGATCCCGACGCTGACCCATGCAGAGTTGTCACCGATGTCGTAAACGCCGTACGGGCTTGCCCGCCCGAGGTCTCCGACGAAATCGTGGACCTTGACCGTTTCCGGTTCGCCCTGCGGCCTCAGTTCGCGGCCACCGTTCTTGTAGTCGCCCACAAGCTCCTTCTTCTTGGTGTCGACCGAAACCACTGGGTTGCCCGACGAAAATTGCTGCTTCGTTTTCTTGTTGATGTACTCGAACTGCGCGTCTCGGTCGGGATGCTGCCTACCTTCCATCCCCTTCCGGTTGCCGTGAAGCTGGTACCCGAGTTTCTTCAGAAGTCGGCTCACCGTCCTGTAGCCGATGCGGAACCCCTTCGCGCACAGTTCCTTGGCCAATCGACGACGAGCCTTTGCTACCCATCGAAGTGGCGACTCGGGGTCGCCTCGCGTCACTGGCGCGACCAATCGATCCAACTCCACCAAGATCGCCGGGTTCTCCTCTTCCTTCAGCTTGCGGCCGCCCCCGGGCCGGCGTACACGTCGTTGGCCGTCCGCCTCGATCGCCCCACCCTCTCGTGCTTTCAGCTCGCGGATTCCCTTGCCTATCGTCGACGGTACGATCCCCGTTGCGCGATGCACTGTCGCAATCCCACCGTACCCAAGAGCCAGCGCTTCCGACGCCGCCCATTCTCGCCGCGCACGCTCGTCAAGACAATCGCGCAACTGGCCAAATTGCAGCCTGATTTCGCCCTCGGTTTTCACCACGTAGAGCACGGTGATCCTCTATACCGAGATCGTCAAGTTGATTTTGCCCGAAGCCTAACATGAGTGTGGAGGCTGATCAAAATTACCTTGCCAACTTCTTCCGTGGTCGAAACTCGTAGTTCCAGTCACCTTGAAACTTATGTCTAACCATATTCAAACTACTCATCTGGTCTTTGGTGATATCGACCCCTGTCGGGTATTTCCTGCGGTCGAGCTTCGCTTTGACCCGAAGACCGGTTGCAGTGCGCGTTTGGCCGATCAGTTGGACTACGGTTTCCCACGTGCGGAGTGGTTTGCCTCGCCAGTTTTCGGTTATGTGGCAGAAAAGCCGGTGTTCGATCTTGTTCCACTTGCTTGTACCGGGCGGGAAGTGCGAGACGACGATGCGCATCCTGAGTTCATCGGCGAGGTTCTGCAATCCCACCTTCCATGCTCGCGCCCGGTAGCCGTTGCTGCCACCGGCGTCGGCGGTGATAAAGAGTGCATTGGCGCCCGGGTATGCGGGCTTGCCCATCATCTTCCACCATTGCCGAATGGACGCGACGGCGAAGGCTGGGGTGTCATGGTCTCTCCCGACGTTCACCCACGCTTCGTTGCGCGCCATGTCATAGACGCCGTAGGGGATCGCCTTGCCGATGGAGTTGTCTGGGAAATCGTGCACAAGTACTTCCTCGGGCGCACCCTTCGGTTGCCACTCCCTGCCGGCGTTCTTGAAGTCTCCGACCAACTCCTTCTTCTTCGTGTCGACGGAAATGACTGGCTGCCTGCGCTTGAGGAAGTTCTTCGCGGTGGCATTGATGTGCTCGAACTGCGCATCGCGGTCCGGGTGGGAGACCCCTTCGTTGCTCTTCCGTACCGACTGAAGGCTGTAGTCGAGTTCGTGCAACAGGTGGCTCACCTTCGTCGAACTGATCGTCCAACCCATCTTGGACAGTGCCGCGGCCAATTTCGCCCTGCTCTTGCACGTCCAACGCAGCGGCGATGTAGGGTCGCCGCGAGTGAGCGGTTCGACCAACTCTTCCAGGGCTTCCTTGATGCCCGGCTGCGTCACCTCAAGGCTCGGGCGACCAGCACCTGGACGCCTCACCCGACCGTCCGCCACGACGCCTTGGTCGAGTTCCCGCCGACCCCCACGAATCGTCGCCCGCGCCAAACCTGTCGCTGCCGAAACCACTGCATCCCCTCCGTATCCAATCGCGCGCGATTCGGTCGCTGCCCACAATCGCCTTGCACGCTCGTCGAGAAGCGGTGCAATGACCGCGTACTTCTCGACCAGCATTGTCTCCAGATCGGTATCTCGCTTCACATCAACGTTAGATCACATATGGATCAAGCTGGCAATGTAATTTGTGCTAGCCCCCTCGGCGGCCGATGACGGATTTGCACGCGCCTTCGGTGATGCCGCTGCCGACGGGAAGTCCTTGGCGGTGCAGTCGCGCGTAGCGCATTCGGTCCTTGTTGTTGCGGACCCGGCGGATCCATTCCTGAGCCAATAGGGGGCCCGCGCGACGGTGGGCTTGCGCTTGGTCGCCGTGAGGATCAGGCTGGTGATGGAGGCGACCGAGGCGACTATGCGAGCAAATCGGCGTAA
>Ga0180009_10006864_pt1 | contig 11812 bp, 9 predicted proteins | sample OS_PC_MetaG_FD_123537 | JGI IMG/M metagenome (GOLD analysis project Ga0180009, IMG submission 123537) | Groundwater microbial communities from the Aspo Hard Rock Laboratory (HRL) deep subsurface site, Sweden - OS_PC_MetaG | ecosystem: Environmental > Aquatic > Deep subsurface > Groundwater...
CACCTGCGCCACATGCATACACTCGGATCAGGGCCCCGTGGCGCGGGGCACAAGGAGCCTCCCGATGGTGATGAAGCACAACCCGGACCTACAATGGCAACGCGCACCGCTCTGCTTCTCCTGCGGTAAGGAGATGGGCAGCGACCCCGAGGCCGTGATCTACCTGGGCTACGGCCGCCGCGCCGACGGTCAGGGCCCGGGCTGGGTGGCCAGCCTCTGCTCCTGCAATGCCGCGGACGCAGACCTCGGCGATCTGTCGCCCTGCGTGGAGGCCGCCCGTGCTTTCGCCGCGGAAGACGGCGCGCCCCTCAGCCCCGAGGAGTACCAACGATGGCTCACGGGGGCCTGACCCCAAAGCGCTGGCCTCCATAAACCACGTCATCCCGGCTCCTCCACGTCGCCGCCATCGTCCGCTCCGGGGTTAGCCTGGAAAGGCCGCCCGGGAGCCCGGATCCACGCCCCCGACAAAGGTCATCCCAACACACTTGAACTACAGCGCGTTTTCCCTCAATATCCGCACTACGCATCTGCCAGTCTGCGAAACGAGAGGATGACCAACATGAACAATCCCTATGATCAACCGCCGGGAGGACAACCGCCCGGAGGACAACCGCCCCCCGGATCCTATCCGCCCCAGGGACCGCCCCCCGGATCCTATCCGCCTCAGGGTGCGCCGCCTCCAGGCTATCCGCCCCAGCAACAGTACGGTCAGATGCCCACGGGACCGCAGCCCAACGCGCCCTATGGGATCGACCCGAAATCGGGGCTTCCATTTTCCGACAAGCAGAAGATCGTCGCGGGCCTGCTCCAGATCTTTCTCGGCGTCTTCGGTGTGGGGCGCTTCTATACGGGCCACATCGGCCTCGGCGTGGCGCAACTGGTGGTGTGCGTGCTGACCTGCGGCATCGCCGGCATCTGGCCGCTCATCGACGGCATCATGATGCTCACCGGCAGCGTGACAGACTCCAACGGGCTACCCCTGAGAGACTGACCGGGCCTTGGGGCCACCGTGGCGACACGGCGGCCGGAGGGACACGCGCCGGGTCAACCGCCTGAAGTTCTCCGCACGGCATGTCTCCATCATCGGCGCCTGCGCCTGCTCTCTGCGTCGAAAAAGCACGGCCAGGTGGGCCTATAAGATCCTCCGCGGCGGACAACGCAATATGCTACTACAGATCTGCCGCTCCAAAGGCATCGAGCTGCCCTGAGCCCCAATACGCGGCTGGACTTCTCCTGGTGAGCTTTTTGGGACCCGCTCCAGGCAAGAGGGGTGAGCAATATGTGTGGAATCCTCAGCATCCTCGACATCCGCCGGGATGCCGCCTCGCTGCGGGACCGGGCTTTGACACTTTCGGGGCGCCTTCGTCATCGCGGACCGGATTGGAGCGGCATCTGGTCGGACGACCGGGCCATCCTGGCCCATGAGCGGCTCGCCATCGTGGACCCCGACAGTGGCGGCCAACCCCTGGTGCACCCCTCGGGCGACCTGATCCTCGCGGTCAACGGCGAGATCTACAATCACTTGGAGCTGCGAGATTCCCTCACGGCGGAATACGAATTCCAGACCGGTTCGGACTGCGAGGTGCTGCTGCCCCTGTACGAGCAGCGCGGCCCGGACTTTCTGCACGACGTCAACGGCATCTTCGCCTTTGTGCTGTACGACCGGCGCACCCGACAGTATCTCATCGCGCGGGATCCCCTGGGCGTGGTGCCCCTGTACACCGGCACCGACGAGGCTGGCCGGCGCTACGTCTCTTCGGAGCTCAAGGGACTGGCTGACGTATGCACGTCCCTCGCGCCCTTCCCGCCGGGGCACTATCTCACCGAAACCGACGACGCCCCCGTGGGCTACTATCACCCGGCCTGGCGGCGCTACGACCAGGTGGCCCGGACGCCGCTGGACCTCGACATGCTGCGCGCCTCCCTCGAAGCCGCCGTCAAGCGGCAGCTCATGTGCGACGTGCCCTTCGGGGTTCTGCTCTCGGGCGGGCTGGACTCCAGCATCATCGCCGCCGTGGCCCAGAAGTTCGCCGCGCGTCGCGTGGAGTCCGGCGACACCGAGCCCGCCTGGTGGCCCCAGCTCCACTCCTTCTCCATCGGCCTCAAAGGCTCCCCGGACCTGGACGCCGCCCGCATCGCGGCCAAAGCCATCGGCACCGTGCACCACGAGCTCCGGTTCACTCTCCAAGAGGGAATCGACGCCCTGCGCGACGTCATCTATCACGTCGAAACCTACGACGTGACCACCATCCGGGCGTCCACGCCCATGTACCTCATGGCGCGCAAAATCAAGGCCATGGGCATCAAGATGGTGCTATCCGGCGAGGGGGCTGACGAGATCTTCGCCGGATACCTGTACTTCCACAAGGCGCCGGACGCCGCCGAGCTGCACGCCGAGACCGTGCGCAAGCTCGACGCGTTGCACCTGTACGACTGCCTGCGCGCCAACAAATCCACCGCCGCCTGGGGCGTGGAAGCCCGGGTGCCCTTTCTGGACCGGGAGTTCCTGGACGTGGCCATGGCCTTCGACCCCGGCGAAAAGCTCATCGGCCCCGCGCGCATGGAGAAACACGTCCTGCGCCAGGCCTTTGAGTCCTACCTGCCGCCCGAGATCCTCTGGCGCCAGAAGGAGCAGTTCTCCGACGGCGTGGGCTACGCGTGGATCGACACCCTGCAGGCCCACGCGGAGGCCCGCGTCACCGACGCCCAGCTCGATGAGGCCCCCCACCGCTTCGGGGTCAATCCGCCCCACACCAAAGAGGCGTACCTCTACCGGGAGCTCTTTGAATCCCACTTCCCGCAACCGGACGCCGTCGCCACCGTGCCGGGGGGCCCAAGCATCGCCTGCTCCACCCCCACTGCCATCGCCTGGGACGCGAGCTTCGCCGCCAACGCCGACCCCTCCGGCCGCGCCGTGGCCTCGGTGCACCAACAACCGAAAGAGTCGACCGCACAAAAACGGAGTGACACATGAGCGACGCCGCGACCATCCTCACCGAACGACAGGGCCACGTGTTCCGCATCGGGCTGAACCGGGCGCAGAAGCGCAACGCCTTTGACATGGAGATGCTGCACGGGCTGGCGCGGGCTTACGCCGCCTACGAGGCAGACGGCGAGGCGTGGTGTGCGCTGCTGTACGCCGAGGGCGATCACTTCACCGCCGGGCTGGACCTGGCGGACGTGGGACCGCGGGTGGCCGCGGGGGAAGAGCTCATCCCGGACGACGGCCTGGACTTCATGGGACTGCACACGCCCAAGCGGCGCAAGCCCGTGGTGTGCGCCGTGCAGGGGTGGTGTTTGACCATCGGCGTGGAGCTGCTCCTGGCGTCGGACATCCGCTTGGCCGCCGAAAGCACACGCTTTTCCCAGCTCGAGGTCAAACGCGGCATCATGCCCTTTGGTGGGGCCACCCTGCGACTGCCGCAGATCGCCGGCTGGGGCAACGCCATGCGATACCTGCTCACCGGTGACGAGTTCGACGCCGCCGAAGCCTATCGCATCGGGCTCATCCAGCAAGTGGTCGATCCCGCAAAGCTGCACGACACGGCCATGGCCCTCGCGCAACGAGTGGCCGCCCAGGCGCCCCTGGCGGTGCAGGCCTCGCTGCAATCGGCGCGCACGGCCCTGGAGGACGGCCAGGCGGCGGCGGTCAAAGACCTGCACCAGCAGACCCGCCGGCTCATGGCCAGCGAAGACGCCATGGAGGGCATGATGTCCTTCATCGAGCGCCGCGACGCAAAATTCAAAGGCCGGTAGCCTGAGCCAGGGCGTGAACGCCCACGAGAAGTGCCATATCGGCACCACCTTCCGTCGAAGGTCCCCCAGACTTGGCAGAGGTCTATACCATCGAAGCCGGCGTGGCGCTGGCCGTTGTCCACAGTCGACGCGACAGGGCCCCCCAAAGGAGGTAGCAGCGGTCGGTGCGCACCTGGCCACAGCTCCCAACTTCGAGTTACCCCCCGCGACAGGGATACGAAGGGTTTAGTCGGTCGCTTTGCGGCCGACCGGAGCGATAGCGGAGCCCGTAGTAGCCCGGTCGGCGCCCGCAGGGCGCCGAGTCGCCCAGAGCACCCTCATGCAGACACAACGGCGCCGGCATGCACATCACACGGCGGAGAACTCGATCGAACTGTCGGCAGAGGGGGCCCCTTGACGGAGTCGCCCGGATGGGGGATTCTTTCCGGCCTTGAGAGGGACGGTATGACTGACTCTGAAAACGGCATGGACCAGATCTCGGCGCACCTGGACCGCGGCTGGGCGCTCATCGAGCAGAAGTCCTTTCGCAAAGCGGCTTTTTCGGCGCGGCAGGTGTTGGAGCTGGATCCGGAGAACTCCGACGCCTACACCCTCATCGGGTTGGCGGCCCTGGGCGAGCACGACACGGAGGACGCCCTGGAGGCCCTGGATCGAGCCCGGGAGCTGGATCCCGACTTCCTGGCGCCCATCGTCTACTCGGCCGAGGCCCTGGGCGAGGATCCGGAGCGGGTGGGCGAAGCCATCGCGCGCCTCGAGGAGGCCTACGAGTTGGTGGATCCGGGATCCGCCGAGTGGGTGGACGCGGTGCTCCTGCACGTGGACCTGCTCCTGACCGCCGAGGACGAGGAGACCGCCGCGACCCGGTTGGGCATGCTCCGCCCCGAGATGCTCACCCTGCCCGACCAGCAGGTGCAGGCCGGCAAGCTGGCCGTGCGGCTCGACGATCTGGAGCTGGCCGAGCTGGCCCTGGCGCCGGTGATCAAGCGCGGCAACCCGCCGCCGGACGCTCTGTACAGCCTGGCGCAGATTGCGGAGCGGCGCGGGGAGGGCCGAAAGGCCATCGGGCTCTCTCTACAGGTGCGCAGCGCCGACCTCGCCCTGGCCGACAGCGCGGACGCGCCCGAGGCGCAGCTCCTGGCCGAGGTGTGCCAGGCAGTGATCTACGCCTTGGAGCAACGGTTCCTGGACGTGGTGGATGAGGCGGACGTCGTGGTGCGCGAGGTGCCCCCCGAAGAGCTGGTGGCCGACGGAGTGGATCCCTGGATCCCGTTGTTGCTCACCGGTCCACCCCCTGACGTGCGCCAAAAGAGCGACACGACCCCTCGGGCCACGCACGTCTTTGTGTACCGGCTCAACATGCGCTTCGGCTCCCCGCACCAGGACCAGTGGAGGGCTCGCCTACAGGAATACCTCGAAGAGGCCATCGAGCGGTTCGTCGAGCTTAGCAGCTAGAAATCCCCACCATTCCGGCGCATCATCATGGTTTGGCGGTCGGGCAGCTCCCAGAGGACAGATCCATGAAAAAAGCAATCGTCACCTGTGCTTTGACGGAGGGTTTCTACAGCCGTCCCGGGTTGGGGCCCGTGCCTCGGACGCCGGAGGAGATCGCCGACGAGGCCGAAGCCGCCGTGCACGCCGGGGCCGCCGTGGTGCGACTGCACGCCCTGGACGACAAGGGACGGCCGACCCTCGACGTGAACTTTCTGCGACAGATGATCCGCCATGTGCAGGAGCGGGTGAACCCGGTGATTGAAGTGTCCACCGTGGTGACCCGGGACGCCTCCACCACCGAGCGCGTAGCAGTGCTGTCGGTAAAGCCGGAGATCGCCTCCATCGTCTGCGGATCCATCAACCTCGGCGGCGACGTCCTGATCCAGCCGGGCGATACGATTCGAAGCCTGGCCAAGGCCGTCAAAGAGCAGCAGATTGTGACGAACCTCGTCTGCTTTGATCTCTCGCAGATCCACACCGCCCGTAGACTCCTGGAGGCGGATCTGGTGGGGCCCTGGTTCTGGTTCACCCTGGTGTTGGGGGCCGAGGGCGGAGTGCAAGGCGACCTGCGAACGCTGCTGCACCTGGTGGACGCCCTGCCCCGGGGGGCCCAATGGAGCGCCTCGGGCATCGGAATGGCCTCGCGGCTGGTGGTGCCGGGTGCCCTGCTCATGGGCGGCCACGCTCGAGTGGGCTTCGAGGATAACCACCTATTGCGATCCCAACTGGCCGCGGGGCGTAACGCCGAGCTCGTGGAAGCGGCCGTCACCGTAGCCAGGGCCATTGGTAGAGACGTGGCCTCAAGCGACCAGGCGAGGGCCCTTCTGACCCTCACCTGAACCCGCTCGGATCTCGGCGCGGCACGACCACTATACGCTTTTATTTCAACAACATGAACCCTGAATGGTCCCGCGATGGAAACCCCATCCGGGGTGTCCAAGGAAAGGGTTGACCGTCAGAGGCTTAACTGCTACACGTTGCCATCCTGTTTAGACTGGACTATGGCCTAACCCCTTAGCCCAACTCACCTCACGGAGGCCTAGGCATTGAGACGCATCGACATTGGAGATCTGTTCTTGGCGCAGGAAATGCCCGGCATGGCCGGCGCGACCATGGGTGCCCCGGCCACGGGCAGCGGACCGGCCGCGGGCGGCGCGGCCATGGGTGCAACCGACGCCAAGGGCATGGAGACCGGCACCACCCAGCCGGCCGGCCCCAAGAAAAAGGGCAAGGACGGTTGCTTTGGCGGCAGCCCCCTCACGACCCTGCTCCCACTCGTACTCATGTTCGTGGTGTTTTACTTTTTCCTCATTCGACCCCAGCAAAAGAAGCAAAAGGAGCATCAGACGCTCCTGGGTGCCCTGCGCAAAGGTGACCAGGTCGTCACCACGGGTGGCATCCTGGGCAAAATCACGGGACTGACGGATCAGTATGCCGTGATCGAAGTTCAAGAAAAAGTTCGGATGAAAGTCATGCGCAGCCACATCGCCGGCAAGCAGGCGAGCGGCGTGAGCGACTCCAAGAAATAGGACGACAAGGCGATGGAAAAGAAGCTATGGCCAAGGCTCCTGCTGCTCGGTTTCCTGTTGGTGACCGCGGCGGCGTACCTGCTGCCCTCGATAGTCAGCAAAGAGAGCCTGCCGACTTGGTTCACCCGTTCCTTCAACAAGCAGATCCTCAAGGGGCTGGACCTCGCGGGAGGCGTGTACCTCGAGTACCACGTGGATCTCGACGTGGCCATCGAGGAGAAGATGGAGCGCATCGGCGCCGACATCCGCTCCCGCATGCTCGAGAAGATGCGCAAGCCCCTGGGCCGGTCCAAGGACGACGCCATGGAGGACCTGCTCTCCGTGGAGGCCGACGGCTCCCAGGTGACGGTCATCTGCCGCGACAAGGCAAAGAAGTACATCACCTATTCCAAGACCGCGGCCAAGGACGGCGGCTATATGGAAACCAAGACCCCGGTGGTCACGGTGGTTTCCATGTCCACCTCCAGCGGCCGGGCTGTGTTCCGCATGGACCCCGATCAGTCCAAGAAGATCGAGGACGACGCCTTGCGCCAGGCCCGGGAGACCATCCAGACCCGCGTGGATGAGTTCGGCGTCGCCGGCGCGGACGTCATGCGCCGGGAGGACAGCATCATCGTGGAGTTGCCCGGTCTGTCGGCCGACTACATCAAACGCGTGAAGGACCGCCTCGGCCAGGCCGCCCGGCTGGAGTTCAAAATCGAGGACGATGGCGCGGAGAAATTCGAGAAGCTCGCCACGCTGATGGTCGGGCTCCAGGAGGACAAGCGTCGGGCCCAACTCCCGCCGGAGGTGGTGGGCGTGTTCATGGAGAACCCCACTGGCAAAGAGTGGCGTTGGCGCCCGGCCTACCGGAACCTGGCCAAGATCAAAGCCAAGGTGGGCGACGTGGTGACCCGCGGGGGCCGGCGTCGCTACGACATCTACTTCCAGTTCCCCACCTCCATCAAGCCGACGGTGGAGAACATGATTCGGAAGCTCAACGAGACACCGGCCCTGGCGGCGTACAAAATCCCCAGTGACCGTGAGGTGGGCTTCGGTCCGCCCGATCAGCAGGGCAAGCAAAAATCCACGGACAAAAAGGCCAAGGTGCTACGCACCTACTACCTGCACCGGGTCGCGGGCGTCACCGGGGAGTACCTCGACGACGCCGGCGTGACCTACGACGAGAAGGGCCAGGCCATCGTCACCTTCCGGTTCGGCCGGGCGGGTGAGAAGAAGTTCCGCGCCCTGACCAAAGCCAACATCGGGCGCAAGATGGCCATCATCCTGGACAAGCTGGTCAAGTCCGCGCCGGTCATCCAGTCCGAAATCGGCGCCCGGGGCCAGATCACCCTCGGCGGCATGAAGTCGGCGCAGGAGCGCCAGCAAGAGGCCAAGGACATCTCGTCCATCCTCAAGGCGGGCTCCCTCCCGGCTCCCATGAGCCTGGAGTTCGAACAGCAGGTAGGGCCGAAGCTCGGGCACGATGCCATCGCCAAAGGCACCTGGGCCCTGACCATCGGGTCGGTGCTGGTGGTGTTGTTCATGCTCGTGTACTACCGCGGCTCGGGGCTCATCGCGGTCATCTGCCTGATCTTGAACCTGGTGTTCGTGCTGGCGATCCTCGCGGCCTACCAGGCGCGCCTGACCCTGCCGGGCATTGCGGGCATTGTGCTCACAGTCGGTATGGCCGTGGACGCCAACGTGATCATCTTCGAGCGCATCCGGGAGGAGCTACGACTGGGCAAAACCCCACGGGCCGCCATCGACGCGGGCTACGCGCGCGCCTTCTGGACCATCATCGACGCCCAGGTCACCACCGCCATCGCCGGATTTGTCCTGGCGCAGTACGGCTCGGGACCCATCAAGGGCTTCGCAGTAACCCTGCTCATCGGCATCATCTGCTCGGTGTACACCGGCGTCTTCGTCAGTCGAATCTTTTTCGATTTCCTGACCAAGAAGACGAAGATGGAAGACCTCAGCATCTAAGAAAATCAAAGGCGAGCGGACGATGAAACAGTTTCAGATTGTACAGCCCGGCACCAACTACGGCTTCATGGGTGCCCGCCGAAAGTTCGGCCTCATCTCGGGCCTCATGGTGCTCGGTTCAGTCATCCTGCTGATCGTGAACGTGTTCGTACGCGGATCTGCGCTGAACTACGGCATTGACTTCCGGGGCGGCACGCAGGTTCAAATCGAGTTCCAGAACAAGCCTGGGCTGGATACCTCCGCGGTGCGCGGCGCCCTGGACCGGCTGGACTACAAGCGTCTCGAGGTCATCAAGGCCGGCATCGACGGAAACGCCTATGTGATCCGCATGGAGAACCCGAAGATCATCGGGGGCTCCGCCAAGGGCGGCCAGGACCTCGAGTCCGTTTTGAGAAAGCGCTTCGAGCGCACCTCCATCCGGGTGGAGCTGCCTAGCAAGGACGCGGCCAAGCCGGCGGACCTCATCGCCACGACGCGTGAGCAGGGCGTTAAGCACGTGATTCAGGCGTCGCCCTTGATCCCCACCAAGAAGCCGGTGGTCCGACTGCTCACCAGGACCGCCCTGAGCGCCCAGAAGCGGGCTCAGGTCGCGGCGGCCCTCAAGGTCAAGTACAAGGCCAAGGTGGGCTCGGACAACGTCCAGACCCTGCGGCGGTTCAAGCCCTCCAAGTCCGGGGACCAGATCCGGCTCGTATTCTCCGAGGACGTCAGCGAGGCCGACATCCGCGACGCTTTCTCAGCGGCCAAGGTGGACATCGCCCCCGCGGCAGGCTCCGTGGCCCGGCGCGGTCGCCAGGAGAAGCACAAGATCAAGTGGGTGGTCCAGCTGGTGGGACTTTCCGACAAGCTGACGCGGCAACTCAACAAGGAGCTGGCCAGGTTCGTCAAATCCACCGGCGTGCTGCAGAACCTGCAATTCGCCCTGGACATCCCCCCGCAGAACGACGCCGTGCAGGCCGCCCTGCGCCGGGCCCGCTACCGCCAGGGGCAGCCCTACACGCTGCGCATCACCTTCACGCACAAAGAGATGCGCAAGCCCGCGGACGTGCGCAAGGAGCTCATCGATGCCGGCCTGAAGCTGCAGCAGGGGGCCGCGATCCAACGGGTGGGCCCCGCCGCCCTCAAGCGCTGGTACGCCGACCTGGCCTTTGCGAAGTACACCCCCGTGCCGACCCTCACCGCGGCCTTCACCAAGTTCGGCGGCAAGATGGAGAAGCTCTCCGTGCGTCTGTCTGAGAGGCGCTATCGGCAGTCCATCGGGGCCGCGGGCTATGCGGCCGACGACGCGTTGATCCTGCGGGTGTTTTTCAAGATGAGCCGCGCCTCCACGCCCGAAGAGCTCAAGACGGCCCTGACGGACAGGAAGGTGAACCTGCCCATCGCCAAGCACCGCGACACCCTCGCCCGGGTGGGCGAAGCCCAGGAGAACAAGTGGCTGGTGGTGCTCGACGTCAAGGGCAATGCCTCCGGCATGGACATCGAGCGCAAGCTGGCCACCATCGGCGCCGTGGGCATCACCGCCGTGGAGATTCCTCCGCACGGCGCGGTAAAGTCCATTCAATCCGTGGTCCGGGTGGGCTCCAAGGTCGGTAAGAAGCTGCGCATCGACGGCATCCTGTCGGTGGTGTACACGCTGTTCTTTATCCTGCTGTACATCGCCCTGCGCTTCGACCTGAAATTTGCGCCGGGCGCCGTCGTGGCCCTGATCCACGACGTGATGATCACCGTGGGAATCTGGGCGATCTTCTGGCTGGAGTTCAACCTCTCCACCATTGCGGCCCTGCTGACCATTGTCGGGTATTCACTCAATGACACCATCGTGGTGTTCGACCGGATCCGGGAGAATCTCTCCCGCCTGCGGGACGCCAAGCTCGAGAAGGTGATCAACACCTCGCTCAACGAGACCCTGAGCCGCACGATCCTGACCTCCGTCACGACCCTGGCGGCCATCGCGGCCATCCTGTTTTTGGCCTCGGGTGACCTGTGGGTCTTCGCCTTGGCGCTGACCATCGGCATCGTGGTCGGAACTTATTCTTCAATCTTCATTGCCAGCCCGGTGGTGCTCTTCCTGGACGCCTGGTTCGCCAAGCGGAGCACCGTAACCCGCGCCACCCGTGACCCGGGAGGCCGGGGTGGTGGTGGTGAAGGCGGCGGTGGCGGCGGCAAGCGCACCCGCGCAAAATACGTCAAACGCGAGAAGAAGGACGGCAGCAGTTTGAAGGACGCTGAGGCCAGGAGCTAAACCATGGCTGAAGGCGGCGCCGACACTGCCCCGGCGCCTCCTACCCTTCGCTACGTCCAGGACGGAGACGAGGAGCTGGAGCGCCGGAGTGAGACTCTGGCCCGGGAGCTGGGGTTGCGGCGCACCACCACCCGGGTGCTCGTCCGCCGCGGTGTGCTCGACGTCGACGCCGCCCAATCCTACCTCAAACCCCACCTGCGGGACCTGCTTGACCCCGCGGAGATGGCCGACTTCCCGCGCGCCGTGAAACGCCTGGCAGACGCCGTATCCCGGAACGAGCGCTGCGGTGTGTTCGGCGACTACGACGTGGACGGCATCACCGCCGCGGCGGTGATCACCGAGACCTTGCAGAACCTCGGCCAGACCCCCAAGGTACGCCTGGCGAGCCGGGATCTCGGGTATGGCCTCACGTCCACGGACATCAAGGCTTTCGCCGATGCCGGCTGCACCCTGGTGGTGGCCTGTGACGTCGGCTCAGGGGACCACCCCGCCCTCAGGGCCGCGCTGAAATTTGGCATCGACGTCGTCGTGTTGGATCACCATCAGATGCCCGAAGATGCGCCGCCGGCGTACGCCCTGGTGAACCCGGGCCGCCCCGGTTGCCCCTTCCCGTTCCCCCACATGGCCTCGGTGGGCGTGTGCTTTTATGTGGCCGCGGCCCTGCGCACCGAGCTCAAGCATCGCAAGTTTTTCACGGGTCGCCCCATCCCGGACGTCACCGAGCTGCTGGACCTGGTGGCCGTGGGCACCGTCGCGGACGTGGTGCCCCTGTCGGGCGTGAACCGGATCCTGGTGCGCGCCGGCCTCGACCGCATCAACGAGCTGC
>Ga0180009_10006865_pt1 | contig 11812 bp, 13 predicted proteins | sample OS_PC_MetaG_FD_123537 | JGI IMG/M metagenome (GOLD analysis project Ga0180009, IMG submission 123537) | Groundwater microbial communities from the Aspo Hard Rock Laboratory (HRL) deep subsurface site, Sweden - OS_PC_MetaG | ecosystem: Environmental > Aquatic > Deep subsurface > Groundwater...
ATGCACGCTATGTGACCGGGCAGTTTATCCATGTCAATGGCGGCATGTTCATGTAATATAGTGTACGAGTAAATTGTGCTGTTTTTGTAAAAGGGAAGGATGATACCGGTCCGTAACATACATAAAGGGTTACAAGGTGACCACTGTTGTTTCACAGCGCGTCGCAGTTTTCGCCTCTCTGTGATTGCAGCAAATCCTGGTAAGATGTTACCGTAAACAAGGAAGGAGAAAAGATCATGTCTGTACAGGAAAAACTCATTGATATCATTGCCGAGCAGTTGAGTGTGGATAAAGATAAGGTTGTCCCCGGAGCATCTTTTATTGATGATTTGGGCGCTGACTCTCTCGACCTGGTTGAGCTTATCATGGCCATGGAAGAGGCTTTTGATATCGAGATTGCCGATGACGTCGCAGAAAAAATCACCACCGTTCAGCACGCCATCGATCATGTCAACAAGGTTGCCGGTTGATCCGGACTTCTGTGTTGTCAGCAGGTCTTTGAGGGAACAATTGAGGACTGACCTTGGTGGGGGCGTAACCCATCAAGGCCATTCTTGCTCTGCAAACAGATTGTGAGGATCAACGTGGGCAGAAGAGTTGTGGTCACCGGAGTTGGACTGGTTACTCCCCTGGGAACAGGCGTGGAGAAAACCTGGAGCGCACTGTGCGCAGGCAAGAGCGGTATCGGCCCGATTACCCGGTTCGACGCCAGTGAAGTCGGGGTTAATATCGCCGCTGAGGTCAAGGATTTTCAGGCCGAAGACCATATGGACAAAAAGGTCGCCAAGCATCTCGACCTCTTTGTGCAATATGCTGTAGCGGCTGCCGGGGAAGCATTGCGAAATGCCGACCTGCAGATAACCGATGACAACGCCGTCCGGGTCGGAAGCATTATGGGCTGCGGGCTTGGCGGCCTGCCCACCATAGAGAAATATCATCAGGTGGCCATGGAAAAAGGAACGAAGCGCATCACCCCGTTTTTTATTCCTATGGTCATTCCCAATATGGGTGCCGGACAGATTTCCATTGTCTACGGCACCAGGGGCCCGAATCTGTGTCTTACCACGGCGTGCGCGGCAGGAACCCATGCGGTGGGCGAGGCGTTTCGCTCCATAGTCAACGATGAATGCGATGTAGCCATTACCGGCGGAAGCGAATCAGTTATCTGCCCTCTGGCGGTTGGCGGTTTTCATGCCATGAAGGCCCTGTCCACCCGCAATGATCAGCCTGAAAAAGCTTCGCGCCCCTTTGAACGTGACCGGGACGGTTTTATCATTTCCGAAGGCGCCGGAGTGCTCATTCTTGAGGAGTTGGAACATGCCAAGGCCCGCGGCGCGAAGATTTATGCCGAGGTTGCCGGGTACGGTTTGAGCGGCGATGGCTACCATATGGCCGCTCCTCCTGAAGATGGCAATGGGGCGGTGCGCTGCATGCGAATGGCCCTCAAGGATGCGGGCATGAACCCCGAAGACGTTGACTATATCAATGCCCACGGCACCTCCACTCCGCTGAACGATGTGGTTGAAACCAGAGCCATTAAAACTGCTTTCGGCGACCAGGCATACAAGCTGGCTATCAGTTCGACAAAGTCCATGACCGGCCATATGCTGGGCGGTGCCGGCGGAATCGAAGCGGTTTTCACCGCGCTGGCCATCAAGCACCAGATAGCCCCGCCGACCATAAACCTGGAGAACCCCGATCCCGAGTGCGATCTGGATTATGTTCCCAATCAGGCCCGCAAGATGAAAATCAGGGCAGCAATGTCCAATTCTTTTGGCTTCGGCGGGACCAATGCGGTGTTGATTATGAAGCAATACGAGGCTAAGCCGTGAGGATTTCCATCGGCTGCGATCACGGCGGCATCGGCCTGAAGGGAGAACTCGTCACGCTTCTTCAGGAAATGGGACATGAGGTCGATGACAAAGGCTGCTTTGCCGCCGAGTCTGTCGATTACCCGGATTTTGCCAAGGCTGTCTGCGCCCAGGTGCAGAACGGGGAGTGCGAGCGGGGGATTCTGATCTGCGGAACCGGGGTCGGGATGTCCATGGTTGCCAACCGTTTTAACGGGATTCGCGCCGGGCTGTGCAATGAGTTGTTTACTGCCCGTATGAGCCGGGAGCACAATGACGCTAATGTGCTTTGCCTTGGCGCCAGAGTTGTAGGCCCTGGTCTGGCCGCGGAAATTGTCCGGGCTTGGGTCACCACCGAATTTGCCGGGGGCAGGCATCAGCGACGGATTGCCATGTTCTAGAAAAACGGGCCTGCCCTGTTGCGGGCCTCAGCCATTTTAATTCATTGCGCGGCCGGAATTACCTGGAGTAATTTTTCGGCCGTGATTATTTTGCCCGATTTCAAACCATATATAACCATAAGGATGCCGCAGTGTCGTATTTGAAAGAGAGTGACCCGGATGTGTATCGTTCCATTGGCCATGAGTTGGCAAGGCAGTCCAATCAACTCGAACTGATTGCCTCGGAAAATATTGTCAGCGAGGCAGTGCTGGAGGCCCAAGGTTCCATTTTCACCAACAAGTACGCTGAGGGCTATCCCGGCAAGCGCTACTATGGCGGTTGCGAATATGCTGATCAGATCGAATCCCTGGCCATTGAACGGGCGTTGAAGATTTTCGGTGCAGAATACGCCAATGTTCAGCCCCATTCCGGCAGCCAGGCCAATATGGCCGTTTATTTTTCCTCGCTGCAGCCCGGAGACACGGTGCTGGGCATGGATCTGGCCCACGGCGGCCATCTCACCCATGGTTCCGGGGTGAATTTTTCCGGACAGCTCTATAAATTTGTTTCCTACGGGGTGAACCGGGAAAACGAGCGTATCGACATGGCTGAGGTGGAACGCGTTGCCCTTGAGCACAAGCCGAAAATGATCGTAGCCGGAGCAAGCGCCTACCCAAGGGTCATTGATTTTGCCGGATTCCGCGCCATAGCCGACAAAATCGGCGCCTTGTTCATGGTGGATATGGCCCACATTGCCGGATTGGTCGCAGCCGGTGTCCATCCCTCCCCGGTTCCCCATGCCGACTTTGTGACGACCACCACCCATAAGACCCTGCGCGGTCCCAGGGGCGGCCTGATCCTTGCCAAGGCAGAGTTCGGCAAGAAACTCGACAGCAAGATCTTTCCCGGCATTCAGGGCGGGCCTTTGGTGCATGTCATCGCGGCCAAGGCTGTTGCCTTCAAGGAAGCCATGGGTGAGAAATTCAAAAAAGACCAGGCCCAGGTCGTCAAAAATGCCCAGGCCCTGGGAGAAGGGTTGGTTCGCCACGGTTTCCGCCTTGTTTCCGGCGGTACCGACAATCATCTCCTTCTGGTTGATCTGACCAACAAGGGGGCAACCGGCAAGGAGTCGGAGGAGGCCCTGGAAGAGGCGGGTCTCACTGTCAACAAAAACGCCATTCCCTTTGATCAGCAGAGCCGCTTTGTCACCAGCGGGATTCGTATCGGGACCCCGGCCGTGACTACCCGCGGCCTCAAGGAGCCGGAGATGGCCAAGATTGCCGACTGGATCAACCGGGCCATAGAAAACCGCGGGAACAAGGAAACTCTGAACGGCATCCGGGCCGAGGTTCGGGCGTTGTGCGATACTTTCCCCCTGTATCCGGACATGGAACGGGACGTTGAGTAGCCGATCATGACAGACACCCGCCCGTCATGGGACGATTATTTCATGTCCATCACCGAGATGGTGGCCCAGCGTTCGACCTGCCTTCGCCGCAAGGTGGGGGCTATTCTGGTGCGGGACAAGCGTATTATTGCCACGGGCTATAACGGTGCCCCGGCCAAGGTCAGTCATTGCCTTGATATCGGCTGCCTGCGTGAGCAGCAGGGAATTCCCTCCGGGGAGAGGCATGAACTCTGTCGCGGCTTGCATGCTGAGCAGAATTCCATTATCCAGGCGGCCCTGCACGGTTTCAGCGTCGAAGGAGCCACTCTGTACTGCACCAATATGCCCTGTGCTATCTGCAGCAAGATGCTGATCAATGCGCGGATTGAAAAAATTTATTATAAAGAGGGCTATGCCGACACGCTTTCCTCACTTTTGTTGGCCGAAGCCAAAGTCCCTGTCGTTCAACTGGGATAAGTTGTAAATGGCCGGAATCTTCCCCGGCGCAGATCTTGGTAAGGCGAAGTTATGAAATGTCCGTATTGCGGTCATCTTGAAAACCGGGTTGTCGATTCCCGCCTGAACAAGGACTTTACCATCACCCGCCGCCGTCGGATGTGCGATGCCTGCAGTCGCAGGTTTACCACCTATGAACGCCTCGAAGTGACCATGCCCATGCTGATCAAGAAGGATGGTCGGCGCGAGGCCTGGGACCGGCACAAGGTTGTGGAAGGGTTGCAAAAGGCCTGCGAGAAACGTCCGGTCAGCATGGAGCAGATCGATGAGTTTGTCGATTCCCTGGAGCGGGAGCTTCAGGATATGGGCGAACGCGAGATTCCGGTGAAACTCGTCGGGGAACGGGTTATGGACGGATTGCGGAAGCTCGATGGCGTGGCCTATGTTCGTTTCGCCTCGGTATATCGCCAATTCAAGGACTTAAGCGAGTTCATGGCCGAATTGAAGGACATGCTGGGCGGCCCTGAAGAAACACAGGAATGAAAGAGAAAGACGACAGCGTTTGGATGCAACTGGCCATCAGGGAGGCGAGAAAAGGGATGGGCCGCACCTCGCCCAACCCATGTGTCGGCGCGGTGGTTGTCAAAAATAACACGCTTGTGGCCACGGGTTTTCATCGGAAGGCAGGGACCCCCCATGCCGAGGTGCATGCTCTACGCGCGGCCGGGGAAAAAGCCAGGGGCGCTACTATATATGTGACCTTGGAGCCCTGCAACCATACAGGGCGAACCCCTCCCTGCACTCAGGCCATTCTGGCCGGCGGGATCAAACGGGTGGTGGTCGGAATGCTCGACCCCAATCCGCTTGTGGCGGGAGGAGGCTGCACAACTCTGACTGCGCATGGCCTTGAGGTTGTGCACGGTGTGCTGGCCGAGGAATGCCGCAGCCTGAACAGGCCCTTTATCAAGCATGTGACCACCGGGTTGCCGTGGGTGATCATGAAGGCCGGGATGAGCATGGATGGCCGGTTGGCTCTTAGTTCCGGCGAAAGCGGCTGGATTACCGGCGAACAATCCCGAAAACAGGTGCATCGGCTGCGGGATCGAGTGGACGCCATTCTTGTCGGCAGCGGTACGGCCCTGATCGACGATCCTGCTCTTACCACCAGATTGCCGGGTCGTCGCGGCAGGGATCCATTGCGGATTATTTTGGACACCGCACTCAGATTGCCGCCTACTGCCAAATTGCTGCAGCAGGCCTCCTTTGCCGCAACCTGGATCTTTTGCGGGCCGGATGCGGATGTCGATCGGGCCGCCGCTCTGGTTGGTGCAGGTGCGGTAATCAAGCCGGTCAGGCTCAATGGAGCAGGACAAGTTGATCTTGGCGCGGTTCTGTGTGAACTTGGCAGGGAACAGATTACCAGCATTCTGGTAGAAGGGGGCTCCCGGGTGCATGGCGCTTTTTTGCGGGACGCTCTGGTGGACGAGGTGAATATCTTTGTTGCACCGATCTTTATCGGCGCGGATGGGATTCCGCTTCTGGATTCCCTCGGCCTGAAAAAGATTGCCGATGCACCCCGCTTTACCACCACCAGGGTGCGACGGTTCGGTAAAGATGTGCTGATTGAAGGGCTGATAGAAAATAAACGTTTATAGCTGAGGCTCTTGCACAAGGTTTTATTGTGCTTCGACAGGGCTCTCCTGAGCTTGTCGAAGGGCTCGGCATGAACGGAAGAAACTATAATGATTTTAAGTTGGCAACCGTCGCCGTTGGCACTGCTCGCCCTGAGCTTGTCGAAGGGTGTTCTTCTGTTTTTGCAAGATGCTGTGTAAAGCTGACAGTTTAGGAAAGGACATGTTTACCGGAATTATACTGGGGAAAGGCAGGATACTTGAGAAACGACCGGTCGGTGGCGGAATGCTCTTTGCTATTGCTGCGGATTTTGATCTGTCCGACCCTGAGGAAGGCGAGTCCATAGCGGTCAACGGCGTTTGCCTGACTGCCAAGGAGATAAGTTCCAGGCGTTTTCTCGTCGATGTTTCGCCGGAGAGTCTGACCCGCACCAACCTCGGACAGTTGGCGGTCGGGAGCGTGGTCAATCTGGAACGCGCCCTGCGGCTTACCGACCGTCTGGGCGGGCATATGGTCAGCGGACACGTTGACGCCACCACCCCTTTGTTAACCCGTCAGCCCCTTGGCGATTTTGTGCTGTTCAGTTTTCAGGTGCCCGCAGGGTGCGGCAAGTATATCATCGAAAAAGGCTCCATCGCCATTGACGGCATCAGTCTTACCGTCAACAGCATCGACGCGAAAGCCTTTTCCGTCTCCATCATCCCCCATACCCTCAGTATCACGACTCTGGGTGCGCTGAAACAGGGGAGCGTGGTGAATATTGAAGTGGATCTTATCGGCAAATATGTGGAAAAATTGCTCTCCGCCAAGGATGCTGAAGGCGGGGGTGTTGAATCAAGAATTAATTCCGCTTTTTTGGCTGAGCACGGTTTTTTGAAATAATACTCAGGCAGCCAACAGGCGGCGAAGGTTTCAGGTGAATGAAGATGGCGGTAAGTTCCATTGAAGAGGTGATTGACGAGATCCGGGCCGGAAAGATGATCATTCTGGTGGATGACGAAGATCGTGAGAATGAAGGCGATCTGTACATGGCCGCGGAAAAGGCCACGCCCGAGGCGATCAATTTCATGGCCACCCATGGGAGGGGCCTTATTTGTCTGACCCTGACCCCGGATCATCTGGAGCAGTTGCAGATTCCCATGATGGTGCAGAAAAACAAATCTCCCTATGAAACGGCCTTTACAGTCAGCATTGAGGCCAGCACCGGAGTCACCACCGGCATTTCGGCGGCGGACCGGGCCCGGACCATTCTGGTTGCGGCGGATCCCGATGCCAAGCCCACCGATATCGTCAGTCCGGGTCATATTTTCCCTCTGAGGGCTCGACGGGGCGGGGTTCTGGTCCGTACCGGCCAGACCGAAGGCTCGGTTGATCTGTCCCGTCTTGCAGGATTGAATCCTTCCGGGGTTATCTGCGAGATCATGAAGGAAGACGGCACCATGGCCCGGATGCCCGATCTCGAGATTTTTGCCGAGCAGCATGGACTTAAAATCGCCACCATCGCCGACCTGGTCGCGTACCGTACCCGCGAGGATAAGCTGGTTCATCGGGCTGCCGAGGCCAAGATACCGACCCGCTACGGCGAGTTCAGAACCATTGTCTACACCAATGATGTCGACGAACTCGAACATGTGGCCCTGGTCAAGGGGGAGATCGATTCCACCCAGGAGATCATGGTTCGGGTGCATTCCTCCTGCCTGACCGGCGACGTCTTCGGCTCGAAGCGCTGCGACTGCGGCGGGCAGTTGCACAGCGCCATGCGCATGGTGGAACAGGAAGGAACAGGGGTTGTCCTCTACATGCAGCAGGAAGGCCGTGGCATAGGTCTGATCAACAAGATCAAGGCCTATGCCCTCCAGGAAGATGGAATGGACACGGTTGAGGCCAATGTGCATCTCGGGTTTAAGGCCGATCTCCGCGACTACGGGATCGGCGCTCAGATTCTCCGGGATCTTGGCGTCCGCAAGATGCGGCTGATCACCAATAACCCCAAGAAGATCGTCGGCCTTGAAGGCTACGGGTTGAAAGTCACGGGGCGTCTGCCCATTGAGATGGACGCGGAACCGGAAAACATAAACTACCTGAAGGCCAAGAAGGATAAACTCGGCCATCTGCTGGATCTTTTCACCGGCGGCACAGAGACAAAAACCACCTAAGTTTACGCACACTCTTGGAGGAAGACGCATGCCGAAATTTTTTGAAGGAAAACTGCAGGTCGAAGGTAAAAAGTTCGGGATTGTCATTGCCCGTTTCAATTCGTTCATTGCCGAGCGCTTGCTCGAAGGCGCCCTGGACACCCTTACCCGTTCCGGGGTGAAGGACAAGGAAATCGAAGTTGCCAGGGTTCCCGGCGCTTTTGAGATCCCGCTGGTTGCCCAGAAGATGGTCAAGAGCGGCCGCTATGACGCAGTGATCTGTCTTGGCGCGGTGATCCGCGGCTCAACTCCGCATTTTGATTTCGTGGCCAACGAGGCGACCAAGGGGATTGCCATGGCCAGCATGGAGTCCGGAGTGCCCATTATCTTTGGCGTGCTGACCACCGATTCCATTGAGCAGGCCATTGAACGGGCCGGTTCCAAGGCCGGGAACAAAGGTTCCGAGTGCGCTGCCACCGCCATTGAGATGGTCAACCTGTTGCCGCAGCTTTCCTGATTATTCATGGGAAACCGACGCAAGGCAAGGGAGCTTGCCCTCAACGCATTGTTTCAGGGGGAGATGACCGCCACCTCCGCGGTGGAGAATTTCCCCCTGCTCTGTGAGAATTTTGAGATCAACAAAAAATCAATTCCCTATGGCAGGGAACTGGTTTGGGGTATCACCGAGAAGTGGGAAGAGATCAACGCCAAGATCGCGGAAAGCGCGGTGAACTGGCGGGTAAGCAGAATGTCGGTGCTTGATCGCAATATTATCAGGCTGGCAGCCTATGAGATGATGTTTAAAGATGAGGTGCCGCCCAGAGTTGCCATCGACGAGGCCATTGAATTGGCCAAGCGATATTGCGCCGAGGATTCTCCCGCGTTTATCAATGGTATCCTTGATGCTATTCTGAAAAACATCGGCAAGACAAAGTAAGTGTAATTTCGGCACAGTGAACGCTTTGTCGCGAACCAAGATATGCAGGCATGACTGCGCTCCTTTCACAGGAACTGATATTCGAGAATAATGGCACAAAGGAACAACAGGCAGGAAAAACCAACGCTTGGGCGAGAGATACTTTCCGTATTCGGGGTGTTTGTCGCCATTTTTCTGCTGTTGTGTCTGATCAGTTACACCTCTGCGCTACCGCAGGGTCAGATTGACGCACCCAACTGGGGGGGTACGGTGGGCCAGATGGTTGCCGGCCTGCTCATGGATGTCCTTGGAATTACCTCGCTCTGGCTGCCCGTTCTGCTGCTTTTTTTTGCTGTGCGCCTTTTTTCTCCGGATTATACCTTGGAGACCGTCCCTTTTGTAGTGTTCGGCTGTACCGGGATTCTTCTGGCAAGTTCGGGACTCACCGGGTTTATCGCTCCGGAATCTTTCACTGTTTTTGGCCACACCTATCCCATTGCCGGGATGCTGGGAACTTTTCTGGCCAAGTATGGGCAATTGTTTTTCGGCGGACCAGGATCGTTTCTGTTGTTCCTCGTGGTGCTGGTTATTTCCCTGATGCTGATCAGCAGGTTTTCACCCTATTCCCTTGGCAATCGTTTGCGCGGTTTTCTGGCGGGCCGATGGGCGTCCAGGCAATCGGACGGGGCGAAAACCCAGGCCAGCGCGGGCAAAAAAGCCGCTGCGGCGTTGGTCGGCGGGGCTGGGGAAATATCCGGCAAGGACGAACCGAATGTGCCGAATGTGCATGAGCCGGTAAAGCTTGGAACTGAGCCCGAGGCTGACGATGAGACTTTTCATCTCCTGCCGGCCGCCAGCGGGGAGTACAGGCTTCCGACATTGTCCCTGCTGGATAAGCCGGACAATCAGGAGCTGGCTGTGGACCGCGAATATTACTATGCGGTCAGTGCCGAGTTGGAGGAAAAGCTCAATGATTTCGGGGTGATTGGTAAGGTTGTCGGCATCTCTCCCGGTCCTGTGATCACCACCTATGAATTTTCTCCTGCTCCAGGAGTCAAGATCAACAAGATTATTGCCCTTGCCGACGATCTGGCTCTGGGCCTGAAGGCCGAGAGTGTCCGCATTGTCGGTTCCATCCCCGGCAAGGCAGCGCTGGGGATTGAGATTCCCAATCCGACCCGGAATATCGTTTTTGTGCGCGATATCTTTGCCAATGAGAAATTCCAGAAGGCGCCTTCCCGGCTTACCATCGGGCTGGGCATGGATGTTGTGGGCAACCCGGTGATTGCCGATCTTGCCCGGATGCCCCATCTGCTCATCGCCGGGGCAACCGGCTCGGGAAAAAGTGTGGCGGTCAACACCATCATCTGTTCGATTTTGTTCAAGGCCACTCCCGAGGAGGTCCGTTTGCTTCTGGTGGACCCCAAACGCATCGAGCTTTCCTGCTACGAGGATATTCCCCATCTCCTGCATCCGGTGGTGGTGGACCCCAAGCTGGCGAGCCGTGCTCTGTTGTGGGCGGTGCGGGAGATGGAGCGCCGCTATCAGTTGATGGAAGAAGCCAAGGTCAAGAGCCTGTCCAGTTACAACGCCGAAGCGGTGGAAAAGCTGCCCCTGATCGTTATCATCATCGACGAGCTGGCCGACCTGATGATGGTTTCTTCCCGTGAGGTCGAGGATGCCGTGGCCAGGCTCGCCCAGATGGCAAGGGCCGCAGGTATGCATCTGATTCTCGCCACCCAGCGTCCTTCGGTGGACGTGCTCACCGGCCTGATCAAGGCCAATTTCCCCACCCGGATGTCGTTTAAGGTGTCTTCCAAGATCGATTCCCGCACCATCCTCGACGGTAGCGGGGCCGAGCACCTGCTTGGCGCAGGCGACATGCTGTTCATGCCGCCCGGTTCCAGCAAATTGCAGCGAATCCACGGCGCTTTTATATCGGATAAGGAAACCGAACGGATCGTGACCTTCCTTAAAGAGCAGGGTTCGGCCCGTTATGACGAAACGGTTTTGAAAATTTCAGAAGAGTCCGAGGCTGCCGAAAACGACGAAGGCGGTGACTCGGATGAAAAGTATGACGAGGCAGTAGCCCTTGTCTGCGAGTCGGGCCAGGCTTCCATTTCCATGGTGCAACGGCGCTTGCGGGTAGGGTACAACCGGGCGGCCCGGATGATAGAACTCATGGAAAAGGAAGGGGTGGTCGGTCCGGCCGACGGCTCCAAGCCCCGTGAAGTCTTGGTAAGAAAAAAATACTGATTATTTTCCGCAAGCAGCTTGCCATAATTTAATGAATGACTAAATTACAGAGCAGTGCTGTTCTGTTTGTCATAGGATGTGTGTGAGGAATGAATATGAGAGTGGCTGGATCGCCAATTGATATAACCAAGGTTCGGACGGTTGTGTACCACATGCCCGATGGCCAGCAGTTTTCCATCAAAATGGAAGGCATTGAGCAGTTTGTCGAACTCGGACCGGGTCGGATCTGCGATACCTCGGATATCGACGGAGTGCTGCATTTTTTCCCGCGCGGGAATGCCTGAGAGATGGTTTTGTTGCAGTCGGTATTCCGTTCGGCCTGAGCCTGTCGAAGGCCCTTCATGGTAAAAAAACAGCGGTTCGACAGGCTCACCGCGAACGGAAATGATTTTACGAAATGGCCTTTTTCTTTCAGGTGCATCTTCTTCTGTTGTCCGGACCCTGTATGATATGCCCCTGCACTTCGAGGTGTTCCTCAGCTGAAGGGTGGGGTCCAGAAAATTTCTAACGATCTGGATCGGAGTCTCGTTCCACTCGCTTACCTCCGGCCTTTGCCGGAATGACCTTGTATTCATCTCTTTTTTTTCGGCAAAACCCCATGCTGATCAACACCAAGAGCGACGGACATGTGCATACCCGGTTCTGCCACCATGCCACCGGCGAGATGGAGGAGTATGTCGTTGCCGCCATCAACAAGGGACTTGAGGAACTGATTTTTCTCGAGCATCTGGAATGCGGCATCCGATATCCGGATGACACCTGGCTGAGCGAAGAGGATTTTGTTACCTACCGTCGCGAA